>Ga0116226_10000391_pt1 | contig 37147 bp, 30 predicted proteins | sample S1TSphfallax_FD_89692 | JGI IMG/M metagenome (GOLD analysis project Ga0116226, IMG submission 89692) | Host-associated microbial communities from peat moss isolated from Minnesota, USA - S1T2_Fa - Sphagnum fallax MG | ecosystem: Host-associated > Plants > Peat moss > Unclassified | place: USA...
GGAGCGATAACCCGCTCCAAGAGGGCAGAATCAGCAGCCCGAGCGCGTAGGCGGTGAGAGCCGCGAGGCCCACGCGTCGCGAGACGGGTGGCAGCGGTGATCCCGTGGGCAGCGCTGAAGGCGCGGCTGAAGGCGCGGCGGCGCGGCACAGCCACAGCCCGCCGATGCCCCCCATCAGGATCACCACGACTTGCGCCATCGAGGAACTGCTGAAGAGCATGCTGAGCGCCGCCACGCCGGCGATCGTTGCTCGCTGCCGATCGGGACAGAGACTGCGCGCCATGCCCCAGACCGCTTGCGCGACGATGGCCACGGCGACCAGCTTCAATCCATGGAGCAGACCGGTACCGAAGCGGTCGCTGCGCAGGCCCGCGAGCGCGGCGAACATCGTCATGAGGATCGCCGAGGGCAGCGTGAATCCCACCCAGGCTGCGAGACCTCCCCGGTAGCCTGCCCGCATCAATCCCAGCGAAAATCCCACCTGGCTGCTGGCGGGTCCCGGCAAGAACTGGCACAGCGCCACCAGGTCGGTATACGTCGGATCGTCGAGCCAGCGCCGCCGCACGACGAACTCGCTGCGAAAGTAGCCGAGATGAGCGATCGGGCCGCCGAAGCTCATCACACCCAGTTTGAGGAAGGCGAGAAAGACCTCGAGCGCCGAGCGTTCACCCCGTCGTGAAGCGCTCACGGGGTTTTTACACGAAGCGGCGGACAGCACCCGTGTGGTCCGCGTTCACAGTTCGGAGTTGAAGGCGCGTCCGTGGTCTTTCAACAGCAGCTGGACACCGACATAGGCCATGAACTGCGGCTGACCCTGGGCGAAACCGTTGACGCTCCGACCTGCCATGAACAGGGCGATGATGCCGGGGCGCAGCTTGTAGCGTCCGCCCACATCGAGAGTGGTCGAGTGCGGTGTCGTTGCATCGGCGCGATCATCATAGATTTCGGCATCGAGTTCGAACCGGTCCGTCACCGACCGGCCGGCGACCAACCCGAGAATTCGCTCCTTGGGGCCATGTCCCGCAACATAGTAGCCCGCTTCGACATCGAGGTCGATCGCGCCGACATTTCTCCCGACCTCGATGGGCAGTAGGACACGTGACCCCGGGCCGGCGATTCCCGTCGCGCGCGCATGCGCCGAACCGCCGGTCTCCAGTTGCGGAAAGGTCGACATCTGCCAGCCATCCTCGCCTTGGTCCAAGAATCGCCACTTGACGCCGGGATAGGCGTTGCTCCAGCCACTCTGCAGAGTCTGATTCGTGCTGGATTGAAAAACGTACGGCACCTCGTAGGTCAGCTGGATCCGCTCGCCCACGCCAAAGTTCAAGTCGATCTGGGGCGCTTGGTAGGCCGCGACATTGCGGGCGATTGTCTGCATCGATGCCACATTGATCTCCCAGTTGCCGCTTCCCGGCGTGCCCGGGTCGTTGGTGAGGTAGGGTGGGCCACCCTGCGCGTGACCGTGGGCAGCATAAGCGAGGAGGATGACGAGGCACCGCAGACGGACCATGGCCGAACAGCCAGCCTGGGTGCCAACGGCCAGGCTAGTTGCCAACCGCCAGCACGGTGAACGTGTCCTCGAGCACCGGCGGACGCGGATGAGGCTGGTCCGCGGTCGGTGCCGGCGCCGCACCCAATTGTGCGGCGACCAGGTACACCTGGTGTGTCGTCGCATCGAGAGCCATCGTGCGCGCGCTCTTTTCGGTCGGGACCGTACCCACGATGCGAAAGTGTTCCGGATCATCTTCATGGATGACGGTGAGCGTGCCGTCCTCCCCATTGGAGCTGAACACCAGGCCGCGCTTCGCGTCGAACGCCGCGGCATCCGGCCCTTGGCCGATCGATACGTCAGCCACATGGCGACCGGAGCGCGCGTCGGTCACGACCATCACGCCGTTCTGGCAGACGGAGAAAAGCCGCTGATGCGCAACGTCGAGCGCGAGTCCCGTGGGCTCCTCGCAGTGAGGGAGCTTCCACGTGTCGATGCGAGAGTTGGTGGACGAGTCGATGACGGAGAGTTCTGACGTATTCTCGATGTTGAAGAAAACATGACCCGCGCCATCCGTGGCCGCGAACTCCGGCTTGCCACCGGCAGCAATCTTGGCGATGACGCTTCGGCGCTTAGGATCGATCACACTCACGTCCTCGCTTCGCCCGTTGAACGTGTACAGGTGCTTGCTCGCCGGATCGTACAGAATGGCATCCGGATTATGTCCCTGCACGTCGATGGTGGCGGTGGCTTTCAGGGTCTCGAGATCGAACACCGTCACCGAGTCCGCGCGGCCGTTGCTGGTGTAGCCCTCACCGAGGGAGGGCGCAAAGGCGATACCGTGGACGCCGGCCGTATCGGGGATCGTCGCGATGAGCGAACCATCGTGAACGTTCATCACCAGCACCCGATCCGAGCGCGCGATCATCAGATGATGCGTGCGGGGGTCGACGATGAGATAGTCCCAACCGCCGGGACCGCCCACCGCGAAGCGCTTCAGGACCTGGTAAGGTTTGGCGTCCGCAGCGGGCGTGGCGCTCACCGGCGCGCTGTGGACGAGGCTCGCTGCCACCCCGGAGACGAGTACCAAGCAGAGTCGAATGTTCATGTGAATAGGATAGCCGCCGCGAACCCGGACGAAGTGTGTGAAAACATTACCAATCGACAACTTGCGCCCCACGTGCCCCATCCTTTAATGGCGTATCGGCCTTGCACCGGCCTACCGCAAATGAGGGGGTTGTCATGAGGATCTTGTTGGTGGAGGACGACGCTGAGACCGCTGCTTACGTGCGGCAGGGCCTTCGGGAGGCGGGACACCAGGTCATCGTCGCGACCGACGGCCGGGACGGCTTGGTGCGAGGCGCTGCGGAGGATTGGGATCTGTTGATCGTCGATCGGATGCTGCCCGGCCTCGATGGTATCGGCTTGGTCCGCACCCTCCGCGGCGGCGGCGTTCTGTGGCCGGTTCTCATCCTGACCACGCTCGGCGGCATCGATGACCGGGTGGCGGGACTCGATGCGGGTGCGGATGATTATCTCATCAAGCCCTTCGCGTTTTCGGAACTGGCGGCGCGAGTCACGGCGCTCGGGCGCCGACCCCGCGGCGCGCTGCCTGAGACGCGGCTCCGGGTGGCCGATCTGGAAGTCGACCTGATCACCCGCGCCGTGAAGCGTGGCGGCGAGACGATCGAGTTGCAGCCGCGGGAGTATCGCTTGCTCGAATTCCTGATGCGGCATGCGGGCCAGGTGGTCACGCGCACGATGCTCTTGGAGCGGGTCTGGGACCTTAACTTCGATCCCCGTACCAATGTCGTCGAAAGTCATATCAGCCGCCTGCGCGCGAAGATCGACCGCGGCGCCGACCTCACGATGATTCAAACCGTGCGTGGCGCCGGCTACTGCCTCCGTGCGAATTCCTAGAGTTCTTCGCACCTCGAGCTTCCGGTTGACGGTGCTCTATGGGGTGCCCACGCTGGTGGGTTATTTACTGCTGTTCGGCATCGTCTTTTGGTCGACCCGCCATTTCATGGAGCGTCAGATCGATGCCAGCGTCGATGGAGAGCTCGCCGAGATCCGCGCTGCGGCACCGGCCGATACGGTGCCGGAGTTGCGCGACGTGGTCGCATCGCTGATCGTAAGGTCGCCCGATTTCTTCTACCTGCTTCAGGACGCCGACGGCAGCGTCGTCGCCGGCAATCTGCCGGCCATGCAACCGCTGCCCGGCGTGCGCCAGTGGACTGGTTCGAGGGGTCACGGCTCGATCGGGATCCGCGGCCAGGGACGCCTTGGCGCGAACGGCGCGTATCTGTTCGTCGGCTTGAATACGCGGCAGCTCCATGAAATGGAGGAGGCGGTGGTGCACGCCTTCCTGTGGGGTCTGGCATTGGCGATGCTGCTCGCGCTGGCGGGTGGCACGGCGACGAGTTTTTGGATCTTGCGCCGTATCGAGGCGGTGAGTGAGACCAGCCGCGAGATCGTCCGCGGTGACCTGAAGCGACGGATTCCCGAACTCGGCACGCGCGATGAATTCGATCACCTCGCGGGCAGCTTGAATGCCATGCTCGATCGGATTCAGGCCCTGATGGACGGCTTGCGTCAAGTGTCGAACGACATTGCGCATGACTTGCGTACGCCGTTGACGCGGCTGCGGCAGCGCCTGGAATTGGCACGCCACCCTGCTGACTCGCCAGGTCGTGGCGACCACGTCATCGAGCCGGCCATCCGCGACGTCGACGCCATTTTGGAGACTTTCGCGGCGTTGCTGCGCATTGCGCAGATCGAGAGCGGCACCCGCAAGGCGGGATTCACCCGGGTGGATTTGGCAGAGGTGCTGCGAACGGTGATCGAGTTGTACCAGTCGGCGCTCGATGCCGAGGGCCGAACGCTCGATGAGGCGGGGCGGACGTTGCACCTTCAGATCGACGCGGATCCGTGGGTCCGCGGAGACCGAGAGCTGCTGACCCAGCTATTCGCCAATCTGGTCGACAACGCCTTGCGACACTCTGGGCCTGACACGCGGATCGCGCTTGCCGTCAGGCGCGAGGGCGCGCGCCTGGCCGTCAGCGTGGCCGACGACGGGCCGGGCATTCCCGCCGAGTTTCGCGACAAGGTGCTCAATCGGTTCTTCCGGCTGGAACACAGTCGAAGCACGCCGGGCAGCGGCTTGGGATTGAGCCTCGCGAACGCGATCGCCGCGCTGCATGAGTCGGAATTGGCACTCCACGACAAGCAACCCGGCCTGAGGGTGACCGTGCTGTTGGAGCCCTGGCAGACACTCACCGCAGCCCGAGAAAACCGGCCAACGAGGCGATGAGTGCGAACGGCATCACCACGATACCCAATTTGAGGAATGCCCAGGCACTGACCGTCTGGCCTTCGCGTCGCAGCGCCACCAACCATAAAATCGTGGCGAGTGAACCGGTCACCGAGAGGTTCGGACCCAGATCGATGCCGATTGCGAGAGCTCCCGTCATCTCTGGGGTCAAATGGGCACCGCTCGCGACGGATCCGACGATGAGTCCGAGCGGCAGATTGTTGACCACGTTGCATGCCAGGGCGACGCTGGCACCGGCGCTCCACGCGGTGGCACCGGCATGAGCCGCCGCCGATTGCGGCAGATAAGTCATCAAGGGCTCGAGGGCTCCCGTGCCCTGGATGGCCTCGACCAAGACGAATAAGCCGGCCACCAGCAGCAGCACGCTCCAGGAGATGTCTTTGAGGATCTGCCACGGTGACAGGGTCCGGACGATGAGGATCGCGACCGTCGTCGCGAGGCCCGCCAGAAACGTGGGCAGGCCCAGGGGCCAATCGAACCCCGAGGCGACCAGCAACACGATTGCCGTGCAGCCGATGCCACCGGCCGCGAGACGTCCCCCCAACGACAAGTCAGGGACTCGGATGTCGCGCGCGATGTCGTCGATCAATTCGGCGCGCTGGGTGAAATGCAGAGCGAGAAATGTGATCAGCACCGAGAGCACGGCAGCCACACCAAACTCGCCAACCCATCGGCCGAGCGACGGCATATGGGCTCCATACACGACGAGGTTGGCGGGATTCGAGATCGGCAACACGAAACTCGCCGCATTTGCGATGAATGCGCAGCTGAACAAATAGGGCAACGGCCTGGCCTTCGCCCGCAGCGCGGCCGCGCAAACGGCGGGGGTCAAGACGACGGCGGTTGCATCGTTGGACAGGAAAATCGTCACCACCGTGCCCACCAGGTAGATCAGCGCAAACAATCGGCTCGCCGAACCTCGCGCGTGTTGCACGGCGTAGGCGGCGAGCCAATCGAACAGACCCTCGTGACGCGCGAGTTCCGCCAGCAGCATCATGCCGGTCAGGAACAGATAAACATCCGTGCCCTTGCGAATGGCCAGCCACGCGGCGGGCAGTGCAAGCAATTTGAAAACGACCACGGCGGCGGCACCCAGCACGGCCCAGAGAGCTTCCGGCAGCTTCCAAGGCCGCACGATCACACCCGCTATCGCGGCTGCCGAGATCAGCCACGTGACGATATGGGGTGGGGTTGCGACCATCCGCGCAAGATTACACCGTCAGACGCCAGCCACGGATGTTCCCGTCATCGGCCGATGGCGGGCGCGGCGCCGCTATGGATAGCTGCGTGCTGAATTTCCAGCCCCCATGTTCATCACGAGGATCACTTCATGTCCCATGATTCGAAGGCACAGACGTTCCGCGGCCAGCTTCAGCAGCTTCTATTCAGTCCCAAAGGCGGCCTGGAAGGCTTGCTCATCACGGTTCGCAATAAACCTCTTCAGGTGTCGATGGCGCCGGCGACGGCCGCTGTGGCCGCACTGTCGCAGGCGGTCGGGCGCAAAATCGAAGTCACGGCCGTGCCCGATCACTCGCCGAAGACCAAGGAAGGCGCGCATCCGGTGTTCAAGTTGAGTGCCATCAACAAACTCGCCGGAAAAGCCTTCAAAGCCGACGCCGAAGACCATGATCGAGTCAGCGGAGTGGTCGCCTCGATTCACTATGCCAAGCACGGCGAACCCAATGGCGTGATTCTGGAGTCGGGCGAGTTCGTGCATACCCGGCCGCACGGCATGAAAAAGCTCAAGCTCAGCGTCGGATCGAGGGTGGTGGCGCGCGGCGAACGGCGTATGACGGTGCTCGGCACGGCGCTGATCGAGGCGGATCAAGTCAACCGCGTCGATATTGAGTGAACCGTCATCGCGGCGTCGGGCCGTTCCTGGTCTTTTATCTCAAGGCCGGTCGTCGGTATTTGTAATTACAATTCAGAGTCGTGAGTATTTAGCGGTTAAATGTTGACTTCCGCATTGCGGTGGGAGATTCTTTTATTTGGCTAGACAATAAACTAGGGCAACGTCATGAACAAAGGGATAGTGGGACGAACGCTGCTATGGGCGTCGGTTGGCGTGTTGCTGGCCGGACGGTCGATGGCAGACGACGCGGGTTCGCCAACCACCGGGGCGTCGCCCCAGCCGACCGCCTCGCAACTCGAAGAAGTCACGATCACGGCCGCGAAGATTCGTTCGCTCGAACAATTCACGCCGACCGGCAGTCGCCTGGGCTTGAGCGAACAGGAACTGCCCGCGACGCTCGATGTGATCGACAACGATGAGATGATCGGCCGTGGCTTTTACAACGTCCAGGAGGCGGCGGACAGCCAGCCGGGCGTCACCTCGGGCGGTTCGCCCGGCGATCAGTCGCAATTCTCGATGCGCGGGTTCACCGGTAATCAGATCACGACGCTGCGTAACGGGCTCTACATCGGCCCGTCCAACATGACGACCCGCGACAACAACTCCTTCAACGTCGCGAGCGTGGAAATTCTCAAAGGTCCGGCCTCCGTGCTGTACGGTCAAGGCGCCATCGCGGGTGCCGTCAACGTGGTGGACAAGGCGCCGAGCTTTGGTCCGTCGCAGGTCGAAGGGTTGGCCACCGCCGGCAGCTACGGCACGACGAATGTGGGCATCGGCGGCACGACGCATTGGGGCGACGAGTTGGCCGTGCGCGCCGACTTCAGTCGCACGGCCACCGATGGCTACATTCACAACCCGTCGAATACGACCGAGGCGACTGTCACGGCGCTCTGGAAAGCAGCGTCGACACTCGATGTGCAATTCACCGTCGATTGGCTCGAGGACGATCCGTCGAATTATTATGGCACCCCGTTGGTGCCCGCGTCGTTCGCCGCCAATCAGGCCCAGAACGGCATCGTCAGCGGCGTCAATTTCCAGGGATATGGCAGCATCGATCGCCAGATGGAGGGCGTCAACTACAACGTCTCTGATTACTACATTCATTCGCAGCAGGTCTGGCCGCAATTGCTGCTGAAGTGGTCGCCCATCGACAACCTCACCGTCAAGAACTTCACCTATTACTTTCACGCGCACCGCGAGTGGGATAACTCGGAAACGTACGACTTCACGACGGTCGACTTGAATGGCAACCCACTGCCGAGTCCCGAGATCAACCGGGATCGATTCTACGTCTTCCACAAGCAGAACTTGATCGGCGACCAGGGCAGTGCGACTTACAAGAGCACGATCTTTGGCATGGCCAACACGGTGGTCGTCGGCTTCGATTACAGTCACCTGAATTTCAACCGCATTCGCGGCTTTCCGAACAACGATCTCGTCGACCCGTTCAACCCGTCACCGGGGCTGTTTGGTCCGCTGCTGGAGCCGGGTGATCTGACCGAACGCCAGAGTCCGACGCACTGGAACGACTATGCGGGGTTCTTCGAGGACGTGGTCGATCTCGCGCCCGGGCTCAAGCTGGTGACCGGCGGTCGCTACGATCGATTGGATCTCGACCGCCAGAATTACAACACCCAGGGCGTCGAAATGACCAACGGCTTCATCGAGGACTATACGTCGGCGAACTGGCGGGTCGGCGTGGTTTACGACGTCACGGATTACGTCACGCCCTATCTATCGTGGACCACGGGCAAGGATCCGCCGGGCACGAACAACATTTTCCTGGTCAATTCTCCCGAAGGGACCTACGCGCTCAGCAGTTCGCATCAGATCGAGGCGGGCGTCAAGGCGCGCACGCCGGATGGACGTGGGGACCTGACGTTATCCGTCTATGACATCAAGCGGTCGAACCTGCTGGTCCAGACCAGCGAGGAAGACCAAGCGACCGCGGACCAGACATCGAAAGGCGTCGAACTGTCGACGGACTTCAAGGTGCTGCCCTACTGGACGGTGAGCGCGAATGCGGCCTATACCGATTCGGTGTATACCGCGTTCACGGATCCGTCGACCGGTTCCAACTACACCGACGTCCAGCCGGCCAATATTCCGCGCGTCACCGCGAACGTCTGGACCAGCGTCCAGCGGATCGGCGGGTTGCCGCTCGAAATCGGCGGCGGCGTCCGCTACATCAGCAACCGCCCCGGCAACACGGCCAATACACTCATTCTCGATAAGTATGCGTTGACCAACGGGTACGCCTCCTATGAGGTCAAGCCGGGCATCCTCGTGACCGGCCGCGTGAATAACCTCTTCAACAAGGCATACGCGCAGTGGGCGGATATTTATTATCCCGAGGAGATCATCCTCGGTCAGCCGCGCTACTGGGAGATCGGGGTTTACTTTAAGCTCTAGCCGATGAGGTCGCTCTGGTCCGGCGTGAATCGGTGGCTCACCTGGTTTCATCGCTGGGCTGGAGTGGCGCTGTGTCTGCTGTTCGCCATGTGGTTCGCGAGTGGCGCGGTGCTGCACTTCGTCGGCTTTCCGTCGCTCGCGGCCGGCGATCGGCATGCGGCGAGCCCGTCGATCGACCTCGAGCTACTCAACCTCGGCCCCCTCGACGCGCTCGCGCGCGCGCCGACGGCAACTGATCTTCGTCTCGTGAGCGTTGCGGGCCGGCCGACCTATCTGGCGGAGGAGCCGTCGGGCCGGTGGGTGAGCATTGCCGGTGACACGGGCGCGCGGCTGCCGCCGCTGTCCGCGCGGGATGCCACCCCCATCGCGGAGCACTTTGGCGGTTATACGGCGGCTCGCACGGTCGGGCCGCTGGATTACGATCAGTGGATCGTGCACCAGCATTTCGATCCGTTTCGGCCGTTCTATCGCATTCGCCTGGCCGATGCGGCGGCGACCGATCTCTATGTATCGGCGCGCACCGGCGAGGTTTTGCAGCGCACGACCTTCAGCCAGCGCGCTTGGAACTGGAGTGGTTCGGTCATCCACTGGATCTATTTCACACCGCTGCGCAGGAGCTGGTCGGCATGGAATCAGGTGGTCTGGTGGCTGTCGCTGGTCGCGCTCTTGTCGGTGGCGGTGGGAACCTGGCTCGGTGTCATTCGGATGGTCGCCAATCGAGCCTCGGGTCGGAAGGGACTGTCGCCGTTTCGCGGGTGGCTGCGCTGGCACCATCTCATTGGCTTGTTTGCCAGCCTGATCGTGGTCACGTGGATGCTGAGTGGATGGCTGTCGATGGACCACGGACGGCTCTTTTCGCACGGCGAGGCCAGCCGACGACAAGCGCTCGCCATGCGGGGATCATCGACGACGGAGATTGTGCGCGCGCTGCCCTTGACCTGGATTCGGAAACTGCCGACAGCCACGGAAATCATCTTCAATGCCGTCGGCGGCCGGTCCTTCGTCACCACCTACGACACACACGGCATGGCGCACGTGTTCTTCCCGGACGATGCGGTTCAGGGCCATACGGAGGTACCCGAATCATTGCTGCTGACGGGGCTCGACCACCTATGGCCGGGTCATGTGCATGCCGTTCCCGCGGCGGACTCGTACGATGCGCTGTACCGACTCGCCGAATCGACGGCGGGAGCGTCACTCTTCGAGGTCGATGGGGATTCGGCCTTGACTGTTTATGTCGACCCATCGTCGGGTCGGCTGCTCACCGTGATGAACGCGAGCCGGCGCGACTACGCCTGGATTTACTATGCGCTGCACACGTTCCAATTCCCGGGACTCATCGAGCATCCGGAGATTCGAACGAGCCTGGTGCTCGCGTTGCTCGCGCTCGGTTTCGGCGCGAGCGTCACCGGCGTCGTCTTGAGCGTCAAACGCCTGCGCCGCGAATTCCCTACCCAGCCGTTGAGAAAAACACCATGAAAGATCAGCTCTATCTCCTGCGTCCCGGATTCACGAATGCCGGAATGGGACCCCTGTACTGCTCGGACTCAGCGCCGGTGGAAGGGCTGTTGAGCTTCTTCCCACAGCTGCGAGAGATCGTGGAAATTCACTACCTGCAATTCCCGCGGCCGCGCGCGCCGCTGGTTCAGGCGTTGGGTGAATCGAACCAGTCGCTGCCCGTGCTGATCCTATCAGCCGAGCGGGAGGTCAAGGACCCAGAGCTCGAGCCGAGTCAAGCGAACGGCCGGCGATTCTTCACCAACGAGAAGAGCATCCGGCATTATCTGTCGACACAGTACGGCCTACCTGTGGCGAGTGAATAGAGGCTCGCCATCGCGCCGCGCTACCGGGCCGGCCGGAAGTGGCCCACCAGGTTGTGACGCGAATCCGGGTGCCAGAGGCGGGCGAGCGTGACCGGCGTGCTCTGATTCCACGTCCGCCGGTCCACCACCAAGCAGGCGGTGCCGGTTTTGACCTTCAATTCGGTCGCGACTTCGGCGGGCGCCTCACGCGCAAATATCTTGTGTTCGGCGTCGGTCCACGGCACTTGCGCCATCAGCCAGCTTCCCGGTCCCTGGGTCTCCAACGGTTGGCAGGTGATGTTCGGGGCGGCGTTGATGTTGATGAGGCGCTCTTCGAGTTGGATCGGCGTGCCATCGCTCATGTGCATGCAGCGCATCCATAAGATCGGAGTGCGCAGCGAGACACCGAGCAATTCGCGGCGTTCGGGATCAGGGCCCAGTTTGCGGCATTCCAGCAGTTGGTAGCCGTACTTGCCGCCATTGCGTGCGACCAGATCGGCGATGTCCCAGATCTCGAATACCGGCCGCTCCAGCGCGCGCTCCGCCACGAGAGTGCCGACTTTGCGCCGGCGCTGCACGAGTCCATCGGAGACCAACGTCTGAATAGCCTTGCTGACCGTCATGCGCGAGGTCCGGAATTGTTCGGTCAGCATCGTCTCCGGCGGGATGCGAGTCCCGGGCGGCCACGCGCCGTTCAAAATGGGATCCGCGAGTGCGCGCCGGATCTGCTGCCAAAGCGGTCCTTCACCATCGAGAGATGGAATCACGGGGTAGGGGATGCGTCCGAATGATTTCGAGGCGGTTCTGGTGGCCACAAGTGTCCTCATCAGGCTCAATTTTTCTCAAAAATACCGGAAGCGCCGCCCGTAGGCCGTGGCGTCCTTGCCCGCCCTCTATTTGTATAGTCTAATAGGTGAGCCATCAAGACGCCAGTGCGCAATCGTCGGGCCGTTATCCACCATGAATGAAGCAGCGATCGGTTTCGGCAGCCATGACCACGTTTTCTTGGGCGCCGCTCATGACAAGAACGAGCGCAAGACCTGGGCTGTCATTGCCCTCTGTACCGTCATGATGGTCGTCGAGATCGTGGGCGGCAGTCTATTTGGCTCACTCGCCCTGGTGGCGGATGGTCTGCACATGTCGACTCACGCGAGCGCCATGTTGATCGCCGCGCTCGCGTATCGGTATGCACGTAAGCATGCCACCGATCGCCGCTTCGTTTTCGGCACCGGCAAGTTTGGCGATCTTGCGGGATTCACCAGCGCCGTCATTCTCGCCATGATTGCGTTGTTGATCGGCTACGAGGCCATTGCCCGAGTGTTTGCCCCGGTTCCGATTCGCTTCACGGAAGCCATTCCTATCGCTGTGGTCGGCCTCCTGGTCAATATCGTCAGTGCGTGGCTCCTCAGCGGCGACGATCACCATCATGGACACAGTCACGGTCACGGCCATAGTCACGACCATGGCGGCGATGGGTCGGACCCACATGGGCATGATGAGGAGGCGAAGGTCATCACGAGCGCTGGCGTCGAATACGCGTTGTCGGTCTTCGAGGACGCCGTGCCACCGGTGTTCCGACTCGCTTCACTCGACGGCCGCGGGGTCGCCCCTGCGAAGGACGTCAGCGTGACGACCGAGCGCACCGATGGCTCAAGGCAGACCTTCGACTTCGTCGATCGAGGTGCTTACCTCGAGTCCACCACGGACATTCCAGAGCCGCATGCCTTCACCGCCTGGATCTCGATTGCGGGCGACGCCCAGCGCGTCGACTTCGAGGAACACGATCATGGCGCGCACGATCACGGCGCGCACGATCACGGCGGGGGCGTCGATTCGCGGGACCACAATATTCGGGCCGCCTATATCCACGTGATCGCGGACGCGGCGGTCTCGGTCCTCGCAATCATTGGACTATCATTGGCAAAGGCCTTTGGTTGGCTGTGGATGGATCCGCTCGCTGGCGTCGTGGGCGCCTTGGTCATCGCCAATTGGTCGTATGGTTTGATGCGTGACACGGGAGCCATTCTGCTCGACGTATGCCCCAGCGATACGCTCGAGAAGAAAGTTCGTGCGGCGGTCGACTCAGCCGGCGATGAACTCCTGGACTTGCACGTCTGGCGCTTGGGGCCAGGACATTTTGGGGCGGTGGTGTCGGTGGTGACTTCCGCGGCGCAGCGCAACCCGTCCTTCTATCACTCGATACTGCGCGGTTTCAAAGGGCTGTCCCACATCACCGTCGAGATTCACCCCAGCCTGACGTGACGCGCAGCACGCTCACCACGAGGAGCGCGGCAAGGCCGGCGGTAAACATCCCGCCCACCCATGCCGATTCGATGTGCACGAAGGCACTGGCGTAGGCGCAGGCAACCCAGATGAGAATTCCCGCGGCAAGCATGCCGTCATCGACGAATAACGCGATCAATTCTCGGACCAGGCGCGCCACGATGCCCGTGCGCTTCCGCGATTTCCCCGGCTGGGCATGTGGCTGGGGAAGTCCGCCGGACGACGCCAGTTTCCGCCGACACCCGATGACCAATGCTTGGGCAACGATGAAATAGAAGGCAATCAGCCCGAGGGGAGTCAAGTCGGCGGCGGGCCATTGCAAAGGAATGCCTTCGCCCAGCCAAAACGTTCCGAACGCGCTCGATAGCACGCCCACGGCGAACTTCAAGGCGTTCTCCGGCACGTTGGCGAGTGGCCGATGGACCGCAATCCCTAAAGCGATGACGATCAGCACGGCCGCCGCGGCGCCGAGCGATGCCGGCAGGATCGTGTGGCCGCCGGCGCCGATCGCGATCACGATGAACACGACCTCGATGCCCTCCATCATCACGATATTGAAGGCGGTCATGAATGCGCTGGGGTCCCACCCCCGATCGGACGTGCCTCCGGCAGCGCGGAGCGCCGTGGTTTGCCGGACATAGGCCGCCTGCTCGTCATGCAACGGGATGGCTCCCGCCGAGCGCAAAATCGCCTTTCGGAGCCAGCGCAAACCGAATAGCAGCAGCAAAGTGCCAACCGCGACTTGCACCCATGCGAATGGTATCCGGATGAGCGACGATCCGAACAGCACGACGAGCAGCAGCAGCAGGCCCAAGGCGGCCGCCGAACCGGTCAGTGCCCAGCGCCAGCCGCGGACCGCGCCCACCGCGAGGACCACGGTCAATGCCTCGATGCATTCAACCATCGAGGCGGCGAACGAGGTGAGTACCGCCGGAGCGGTGCTGAGGCCTGGGGTCATCGTGCGGTCTGCGCGATTCGATAGGCTTGTGAACCCACGATCAACTCTTTCCATCGGGGCGTGACCGCCCGGACGCCGTCGTCTGGTCCTCCACACCGGCTCCATCCAGATCGATGAAGATCCCGGCGATCGGCAGGGACGGATTCGGTAGTCGTTGGAACACGTTGTCGCGGGATTGCCACTCTGTTCGCAATGCCTGAAGCAAGCGACCGTCCAGCGACCGACCTCGCGGAAAGACGACGATCCTGGCCGCCAGATCCGTGTCCCGAGCGGGCGGCGGCTTGTCCCACGGGTTCTTCGCCGTCTCCGCGGTGGCCGCGAGCGTCCGAATTTCCTCGCCGCGGGGCGTGTTGTCGTTCAGTGTCTTCAACGCCTCGAGTTTGGCGCGTCCGTACTTCCCGGCATTAAAGCGCAGATACTGATAGGGCGACAATTGCGCGCCGAGATGTGAATTCTGAATGACGCCGGGCGCGACGATGAGTCGATACTGACTGTCCGCCGCCAAGCGCAACGGCGACAGCAACGGCGTCAGCGCAGCGCTCAGGATGACCAACAGCATGAGCGCTACGACGACATTGACCCGCGCGACGCCGGCAAACGAAGCACCCGGGCGCAGTGCCGCGATCGAGTAGCCGATCGAATACAAGACGGCCGAACCCGCGACGATGAATGCCCAGACCCGCTCGACGGTCAGCCCGTACTGGTTCGTCCGCACGAACAATGCATACAGGGCGGTGATGGAAATCACCACGGTGAGCGGTACCACGAGACGCAGAGCGAAGGCGATGCTGCGCGGGTAGGGCCGCTCGACGTGGCCGTCGCGAAACGCGGCGTTGACAAACAAGACCACCACGGCCACCAGCCACAGCAGCCAGGTGGCTCCGATCGCCTTCTCACCCGAAAACACCAGCCCCGGAAGCTTGAACAGGAGCGTCGCGGTGAACAACGCCAGAATCACCGCGGTCAACGGAGCGAGCCATTTCAGCACGTTCAGAATTTGTTCTAACACCGAGGACACCAAGCGATCGACCGATCCCACCAGATACAACGCACTCCCGAAGGCGAGACTGGTGATGGGGTAGATGAACAAGGGGTTCTGGAACAAGGTTTGAAAAAAGTCGATCCCCAGCAAGTGAAACAGCGTCTGCCACAGCTGTAAGAGCAGCCAGAACAAACCGGTGAATAACCCGGCTTCCGCGAGCGTCAGCTGATTGCGCCACCCGAAGATGAACAAGAGCTGGTAGTCGCCCGCCCAAGTCTGCGCGGCGAGCTTGCTCTGCAGGAAGGGCAGGGCGATCAGCCAGATAATCGCCAGTAGAAACATGAAGGGCAGCGGGTTGTCGGACTGGCCGAAGGGTGATGGACCCGCCGCATCGATGGAGCTGCCCCATTCACGGCCGAAACAGAAGAACGCGACTCCGATGCCAATCACACCCAGCCAAGTCAGCGTTCGCTGCGCCCGATCGGCCAACAACTGGGCGGTCAGTGGCGCGAACACCGCCAGCGCATAGAGCCCCTGCGACCAGGCGGGGTCGGTCGCGGGCCAATGATGGGCCCGATCACTCAGGTGCAGCGCATACAGGGCAGCACTTTCCACGGCGGCCGCCGCCATGATGACGCCTAAGAACGGCAGGGAGGCCTTTTCGCTACGAATCGGTTCCATCGAGCCATTGTGGCACGCTGCGCCGCAAATTCGCGTGAGTCATCCACAGTCGTTTCCGCGGCAACCCGGCATCCTGCATTCGGCCACCGCGACACGGCGAGTCCAACGATGCAAGAGGTCCTACGAAAAAACTCGCTAATCATTGTTTTCATTGGGGCTACGGTATGGATTAATCTATGCAATAATCTATGCATGTCAGCGCGCCAAGCCGGCTCCGCTGGAGCGCAAGCGCGCAGCGACTGCACGCTGAGCGGCTGCTGTCCGGCGAGCACCTCGAGCGAATCGCGCTGGCGGATTGCTTTGGCAGTTTGATCGCCAACACGGATCGACATTTCGGCAACCTCTCGCTCTACGATCGTTACGAAGGACCCTTCGAACTCGCTCCGATCTATGACATATTGCCGATGCTGTTCGCGCCGCAGGACGGGCAGCTGGTGGAACGAGCGTTCGAACCCACCGGACCGAATGCCGGCAACTTGTCCGTGTGGCCGCAGGCGCATGATCTTGCGCTGCGCTACTGGGCGATGCTGTGCGAAGAATCGCGCTTGAGCGAGGACTTCCGACGATGTTGCGCACGCTGCCTCGATGCGTTGAGGCGCCTGCCGCGGCGGGTGATTGCGCGCGCGTGACGCGCCAAGGGTCGTGCTGCAATTCAAGTGATTTGACGCAGATATTGCAGGGAATTCGCAATGGCCACGAGTGGCGGATCGGCCATGGCGCCTTCATGTTCGACGAAGTAATGCTTGACGTTGCCATGTGCCGCCACCTGAAACAAGTGCGGCCAGTCGATGACGCCCTTGCCGAGTTCGGCATTGACATCTTTGTCTTCGGTATCGATCGAGGATGACACCGAAAATCCCGGCTGCAAATCCTTGAGGTGCAGCAACTGAATGCGTCGCGGATACCTTTCCAGGTAGCGCACCGGGTCGGCACCCGCATGGATGACGTGGCCGCAATCCATTTCGAAGACCACCAGCTTCGGATCCGTCGATTGAATCAGGATGTCCAACGCCGAGTCGTTGCCGAAGCGCTTCAGATCGACGGCGTGGTTGTGGTAGCCGAGTTGCACGCCGGCCTTTTTCAACGCCACACCGTGCCGGTTGAATTGCTCGGCATTCCACCGATAGTCATCGGCGCTGATCTTCTCATAGAGCGGCATCAACTCGCGTACGCTCATCGCGGAAATATCCCGACTGCCATAGGCCCGCAGCGTCGGGAACACGACGATGAGATAGCGAAGGCCCAAGGCCTGCGCCGTTGCCAGCGTCTTCGGATCGTCCAGCGATTGAAGGTAGACATGACAGCCGATCAGCCGCAGGCCCAAGTCGTCGCAGCGCTTTTTGAACTCCACCGGTGACTTCGGCAGCGTATACAGTTCGAGTTCCCGATAACCAATGCGGGCAACCTCGGCCAGCGTCCGGGCTTCATCCGCTTCCAGCGGCTCCCGGACGGTCCACAGCTGTAAACCCGGCGCCAAACCCAGCGGGTAGGCGCGCGCCGTGCCGGCCGCCGTCAACAGGGTGCCTGCACGGAGCATGCGGGTACCCAACATGCGGGTACCCAACATGCGGGCACCGAGCGCGCCGCCCAGGGATTTGAAGAACTCTCTTCTCGATGATGTCATGGTAGCTCCACCCAGGTTCCTCCGGCGCCGGCACTGGCCAAGACGCGCTCCACGAATTGCAAGCCCCGCACGCCGTCTTCAACCCCGGGATAGTCATGCACTGGCTCAAGTCCGCAAGTCACGCGAACCACATCCTCGGTAAAACCCCGATAGATATTGGCGAACGCCTCCAAATAGCCTTCCGGATGACCGGCTGGCGTGCGGGTCACCGCCCGGGCCGCCTCGCTCATATAGCGTTGGCCCGTTTGCCGATATTGCCACGGCTCACCGGCGGGCTTCACGAGGAGCGTGTTTGGCTCTTGTTGATGCCATTCCAAGCCGGCCTTGGATCCATAGAGCCGGATCGACAGGCGGTTCGCCTCACCGCACGCGATCTGGGAGCACATCAAGGTGCCCTTCGCACCACCGTCGAGCCTCAGTAATATATTCGCATCGTCGTCGAGTTGCCGCCCAGGGACGAACGTCGACAGGTCGGCGGACAGGGATCTGATCGACCGCCCCGTGATGAAGGAGAGAAGGTTTTCGGCATGCGTGCCGATATCCCCCACACAGCAACTGGGTCCGGCCTGGGCCGGGTCGGTGCGCCAGGCCGCCTGTTTGTTGCCGGTTCGCTCGATCGGCTCCATCAGCCAATCCTGAAAATACTCGACGTTGACTCGTCGCAGTTCACCCAAGGTGCCCGCCTGCACCAGGGTGCGCGCTTCGCGCACGGCCGGGTAACCCACATAGGTGTAGGTGACTCCGAACAACAGGGAGCCCGACTCCACGTCACGGGCAAGCTCTTCGGCTTGCGCCAGCGTCACGGCGAGCGGCTTATCGCACATCACATGAATGCCGGCTGACAGGAAGGCTTTGGCGACCGGATAATGAAGGCAGTTCGGAATCGCCAGGATGACGAAGTCGATACCATCGTCGCGTCCGCCCTCCGACCGGGCCATCGCCTCGAACGAGGCATAGCTGCGCTCCAAGAACCACGCCTCGGCGCTTTCCCGGGCAACCTCGGGAACCGAGGACATCGCGCCGGCCACCACGCGCGCGCGGCCATCCATTTCCGCGGCGATGCGATGGATCGAACCGATGAATGATCCACGACCACCACCGACGATGCCGGCCCGCAACCGGCGATGCACAGGCGTCGAAGGCCCGATCGTCATGCGCTGGTACGCCGTCGCTTGCGGGTGGACCCTCGAATGACGAGTTCGGTGGGTAGCATGACCTTACGCACGGGGGTATGCGGATCCTCGAGGATTTCGAGCAGGAGTTCCATGGCATTGCGACCCAGGGCGCCTTTCGGTTGCGACACCGTCGTCAACGGCGGGTCGGTGTGGCGTGCATAACGGATATCATCGAATCCGATGACGGACACATCCTCCGGAATGCGCAGTCCTCGCAGTTTGAGAGCCTGCATCGCGCCCATCGCCATCTCGTCGTTGGCGCAGAATATCGCGGTGGGTGGTTGCTTGTGGGCGAGCAGATGCAGCGCAGCCTCGATTCCCGATTCGATGGAGAAATTGCCGATGACCGTGAGCCGTGGGTTGCGCTCGATACCGGCGGCGCGCAGCGCGAGCTCGTAACCCGCATCCCGGTCCACGCAAATTGGCGTGTCCATCGGTCCCGACACGAACGCGATTTCGCGGTGCCCCAGCGACAGAAGATAGGACGTCGCTTCCTGCGCCGCCTTGCGATTATCGACGAACACCTTGGTCACCGAGTTATCCTTGAAGTACTCGCAGGCATTGACGAGCGGCAGCCGTCCGGCCGCCGCAATGGCCGGAAGATGCGGCAGTAACGTGATGATTCCGTCAGCTTGTCGGGTGGCGAGCAGCTGGGCATAGGCGGTCTCGCGATCGCGGTTGTTCTGGGTATCGCCCAGCAGCACCGAATATCCGTTTCCATGCGCCACCTGCGCGATACCGCGGATGATTTCGGAAAAAAAAGGGTTCGAGATATCGGGGACCAGGGCAACGATCACATGGGTTCTCGCCGTGCGCAGAATCTTCGGTTGAGCACTCGGGATATAGCCCAGCTTCTCGACGACGGCGAGGACCCGGCGCAGCGTGGTCGGCGCCACGACGTCGGGTCGTTGCAGAGCGCGGGAGATGGTGGCTACGGAAGTGCCGGCCGCTTCGGCCACCTCGCGAATGTTGTAGGCGCGCCCGCGGGTACGTGGAGTGCCGGCGCGCCTGCGGCTCGGTGACTTTCTCTTCGATGCCATTGCATGGATAGTAACTCCCGCCGCGCCGCCGGTCACGACCGGAAGGGTTGTCGCCCGATCCCTTGGACCGGTATGCCCTGTGAGCGCAGCACATCATGCTGCAAGGCGTACATCGCCGCCGCCGCTTCGTCGATCGCCCGCGTGAAGGCGAGCGACCCGGCGAGAATCGGTGCGAGTTTGCGCTTATCCTGGACCCGGGCGGCCGGATACTCATGCTCGACGACCAGGTACGTGTCGGCTGGGTCGAGGCTGAGCAACTCACGGGCCGCGAGTTGGTGATCGAGCCAGTCCACCGATCGGTTCTGCAGGTACGCCAGCGGATCGTGCCGGGCCGTGCCGGGCAACTCGTGTTCACAGAAGCTGGTCTGTTTCTTCCAGGCGTTCACGCGATCCGCGGGAACCGGCGAGGGCACGCCGCCCACCCAGTCACCGCGTCCCATGGATTGACCGCCGTAGCCCCAGGCAGAGATTCCGCGGCTGTCGATCACCTGGCCCTTGACGTGAAATCCAGCGATCAGAAAGTCATAACCGCTGTCCTTCAGGTACTGGAATATCGAGCGTGAATCCTGTCCCATGAGAATGGCGTGCGACGGATCATAGTGAATGCGAAATTGGTCCCCCACTCGGTGCCGTTCGCAGATCCGATGCAGCGCCATCCAGGGGCCTGCCGCATAGGCAATATTGTTGTGCCACCGATCTGTCACCTGCCACCCCGGCATCGGACATTGTTCGACGCGGTAGGTGAGACCCCGGGCCTTGGCCTCTTTCAACAAGGGGATGAATTCGGCCTCGAACATCTCGAGGTTGGCATCCATTTCGAGATCGGGATTTCGACCGACGAAGCCGCACACCGCGTTCGCACCGAGCAGCACCGCCGCATCGAAAACGCGGATCATGAATTCATGTTTCAGGCGGCGCACCGTCCCATCGGCAACGAGCATATTGTCGAAGTAAGCGAGATCCGAAAGCCCCACGCCGGTGGAACGCATGGCTGACTGCACGCGGGCGGCGCGTGCGCGATCGAACGGCTGGCGCAAATCCAGCGTATTGGCCACCGGATCCAACAGGGATTCCGCCGGCACGTCGCTCAAGGAGGGATGTAACGCGGCGGACAGTTCGATATGGGGACAGCCGAGTTCGCGGGAAAACTCCAACCAATCCTCGATGGCTCGATCTGGATCGGCATCGCGAACCGCGCGTGGTGTGAGCTCCTGGAGAGCCGCGGTCAATACGCTGAGCTTCATGGGTTTGGGGTGAAAGGGAGCGGGCGACATGAATCTTAGTTCCGACGCGACCGCAACGAACGCGGGCGCAATGGACCCGAATCCAGCAGGCGCTCATTCTTGAACGTCAGCGCGAAGGCCGCGAAGATGACGGCGGCAAACGCGGCTGGATAGAGCCAAATCGCACGCCAGTCGTGAATGCCCGCTCGAACGTAGTCGTCCGCAACGATGCCGGCCACTGAAAATCCGATCAACATGCCCACACCGTACGTTGCCATCGTGATTAAACCCTGTGCGGCCGCCTTGAAAGTGGCTCCCGCCTTGTCGTCCGTGAAGATCTGCCCCGAGACGAAGAAGAAGTCGTAGCAGACTCCGTGCAGTGCGAGTCCGACGAGCAGCATCCAGAGGAACTCATGGGCATTTCCAAAGGCGAACAACAGATAGCGCACGGCCCAGGCTCCCATCCCGACCAGCAAGGTGGCTTTCATGCCCAGGCGGATCAGACAGAAAGGCACCAGCAACATGCAGGCGACCTCAGAGACCTGTCCCAAGGTCTGCTTGCCGGTGGCATTGGCCACCTGGATTTCCGTCAGGAATTGATTCGCATTTTGGTAGTAGAAGGCGAGCGGTATGCAGATCAGGATGGAGGCCCCGAAAAATACCAGAAAATTCGGCTCTTTGAGCAATCCGATCGCGTCCAAGCTGAATAATCGACGCAAGCTCGATCGCGCAGCTCCGCCGGCCGCGGGTGGGGTGGCCGGCAGCGTGAAGCTATAGGCTCCCAAGACGAACGAGGCGACCCCGCACATCGTGAATGTGTTGTGCAGCTGGCCTTCGGCCAACGCGATGGTGGAATCCCATGCAAAGCCGTAACTGATGACGAGGCCTGCGCCGATCCAACCGAGAGTGCCCCAAACACGAATACTCGAGAATTCCCGGGACGGCTCGGTCATCTGCCGAAATGCGACGGTGTTGACCAGCGCCAACGTGGGCATATAGAGAATCATATAGCCGACGAGGAGCGGATAGAAGCTGCCGAATGACGGTGCCCGCGCCAGTCGGAACAGCAAAACGGCGCCGATGAGATGGACGATTCCCAACAGCCGTTCCGCATTCAGATGGCGGTCCGCGATCAAGCCGACGAAAACTGGCGCGACGATCGCGCCCCAGGATTGCGTGGAATAGGCCAAGGCACTCTGAACGCCGCTCGCATGCAGGTTGGCCGCCAGAAAACTCCCCAGGGTCACGAACCACCCGCCCCAGATGAAGAACTGAAGAAACATCATGAGACCCAACCGTAATCGCATACCGGATGTCATGACGCGCGACAACAGTGCAGCGAGCGCGTCGATGCGCGTTCGCCATGTTCTGAAATAGTGCGCCAACGATGTGTCATGCGTTGGTGAGGTTGCAATTCGTTTCGCATCGTTCGTCGTAAAAAGCAGCCGAATTGATTTTGCAATGTAATGCATTACATTGTATAAGTCACGAAGACGCGATTTGTGACCATTCAAAAAGACGAGGGGATCCAATGACGCCTGTTACTGTTGCTGAGATGCGCCTGAGTGCGCGAGTCGTGCCGACGTTGTGCGCTGCCCGAAGGCTCCGCATCGCGATGACGCTGAGCTTGCTTGCCGCCGCCCCGATGGCGAACGCCGCGGACGCGACCTCGGACAGCGATGCCTTACAGGAGATCGTGGTCACTGCGCAGCACAAGGCGGAAAACGTCCAGACCACCCCGATCGCGATGTCGGTGTATACCGGTGACGCGGTCAAGGAAAACGCTGTTTTCGACATGGAAGGCCTGGCGGCCCTTGCGCCCGACGTGAATTTCTCCGAGTCTGAGGGTAATCCCATCATCACGATTCGTGGCGTATCGAGTCTCGACGTCACGGAGAACGGCGATCCGGCCGTGGCGATCAATACCGACGGCTTCTATGTGAACCGGCCCTATGGCCTCGACGCAACGCTGTACGATATCGACCGGATCGAAGTGCTGCGTGGGCCCCAAGGCACGTTGAACGGCCGCAACGCCGTCGGCGGTGCGATCAACATCGTGACGGCACAGCCCACCGACACGTTCGCGGCGTATACCAGCATCTCCTATGGGAACTACAATGCGCTGAATACGCAGGGCATGGTGAATCTGCCCATTAGCGACGCGGTGCAATTGCGCGCAGCGTTTTTGACGGTGAGCCACAATGGCTATCGAAACAACTCGCCGGAACCCGATTCGGACGACGCGGACAACAAGTCCGGACGTGTGGAAGTGGCATTCGAGCCGGTCGAGAATTTTCGTGGGCTGGTGACGGTCCAGATAACCACGGAAGGGGGGCAGGGCGATTCGCTGCAGAACATTCCCTATATCTATTCGTCGACGGGGGCGCTCGATCACAATCTTCCGCCCGGCATCAATTCTTCCACCTTCACGATCGCCACCCAACCCTACCTCGCGTTGGACGATCGGCTGGAACGATTCAACTTCTCATACGATTTGGGTGGCGTGCTGTTGACCGCGCTCGGCGGCTACGATCGTCTCGAGTGGCATCATGCGTCGGACGAGTCGAGTATCGATAACAATCCGGTCATTCAGACCTTCGTACAGAACGAATTCCCGGATACGTTCAATGCGGAGTTACGCGCGGCCTCGAAGGGGGACAGCCCCTTCCAGTGGCAGGCGGGGACGTTCTTCTTCCAGGAGCATTCGCATCTGGTGAGCTACAGCGGCACGCCGACTCTCGATGGTAGCTACAACGAGTTTTTCGGCTTCGTCTATTCCACGCGCAGTCACTCGCGGGCAGGCTACGCCCAGGCATCCTATGCCTTCACCGATCAACTCAAGCTGACCGCGGGCGCTCGCTACACCACGGATTTCAAGGGCGAGACGGGCTTCTACGGCGATCTGACGGTCGGTCCTTCATCCGGCTATGCGTATCAGGCGGGCAGCACCTCGTCGTCGAAGACCACGTATCACGCGGCCCTCGACTACGACCTCACCGACAAGAACCTGCTCTACGCCAAGGTTGATACCGGTTACAAGGCGGGCGGCTTCAATTTCGGCGGTGCTCCCTACAATCCTGAAACCGTGACCGCCTATGAAGTGGGATCGAAGAATCGATTCCTCGACGACACGCTGCAGTGGAACGCGGCGGCTTTCCTCGAAAACGACACCGCGCAACAAGTGCAGACCTACGCGTTCCTGGCCAACGGCCTGCCCGAGGCGCTGACCGAGAATGCGGGTCAGAGCCGGATCTGGGGCCTCGAGACCGATTTAATTGACAAGGTTCCCTATGTCGGCACGTTCAATGCGACCGTCGATTACCTGCATGCGCGTTACACCAATTTCGTCTCGGTCGCGGATCCGAGCGATCCGACCGCCCACGGCAATGTGCAACTGGCCGGCAATACGCCACCGCAGTCGCCTTCGTTGAGCGTTGCACTCGGCCTCGAGCACAGCTGGCCGCTGCCCACCGGCGCGTTGACGGGTCGGGTGCAGTCCAAGATTCAGTCGTCACAGAATTTTTCCTTCTATAACTTCCCCGATACGGAACAGAAAGGTTATACGATGTCGGACGCGCTGCTGAGCTACGCGCCGACCGCGGCGGCTGGCGGCGCGCATTGGAAGGTCACGGCCTATGTCAAGAATCTCGAGAACTCCTCGGTGTTCTCGACCGCTCAGGAAGACGAGTACGCTTATGCCTACACGTATCAGTGGTTCCCGCCGCGCACCTACGGACTGCGCATCGAGTCGACGTGGTAGCTCGAATGGCCACTGACGGCGACGCGAGCACGATCGGGCACGAGGACGGTGCGTCGATCAATCGACGTACCGTTCTCAAGGGGACCGCCGCGCTCGCGCTTGGATGGGCGGCGGCGCGAGGCCGGGCCGCCGTGGGCGCCGCGGGCGGAGGACAGCCCGCGCTTGGCATTCAGCTTTATACGCTTCGGGACAACCTGGCCAAGGACTTCACGGGCACGCTCGCGGCGGTCAGCAAGATTGGCTATCGCCAGGTGGAGACCGCCGGATTACTGAACCAGGAACCGCGGGCGTTTCGCGCCGCGCTCGATGCGGTTGGACTGACGGCGCCGTCGGGGCACATCCTGCCGGCCGTGGCACAGTCGCTGATGTTCAAGATGGCGAGCGGTCAGTTGTCCCCCGACCAGGCGTGGGCGCAGATCGACGCGTCGCTCGACTTGGATAAGATCGACGCGACGCTCGCCGACATGTTCGAACAGTCCCAGGCGATGGGCTACGAGTACCTGGTGTTGGCCTCGCTCGACGCGAAGCTGCTCGAGTCGATGGCGGGCATCAAGCATGTCTCTGCCGTATTCGCCCACGCCGGCGAACGGTGCCATCAGCATGGCTTGAAATTTGCGTGGCATCCGCACCTCAAGGACTGGGGCATGGTGGACGGCAAGCGGGCCGCCGAACACATTCTCGACGCCACCAACCCGGACCGTGTGTTCGTCGAACTCGATTTCTTCTGGGCGGCGATGGTGAATGTGGATGTGCCACGATTCCTGCGCCGCTATAGCGGGCGCGTCCGCTTGGGTCACGTCAAGGACGTGGCCCAGGGCGTCGTGATCCCGGCGCAAGGGTTCAAGGACTTCCCGGAGGTCAAGAACGAGTACTTCGAGGACGTGGGGTACGGGCGGCTCGACTACCGCACCTGGATTCCGCTTGCGCGTAAGACCGGCATGCGCTATTTCTTCGTGGAACGAGATTACTCGCCCGATCCGCTCGTGAGCGCGGGCCGTTCGTACGAATCACTGCGCCAGCTATTCGCGAGAGACCGGCCGTGAAAACCGATACTCGTCGATGGATCGCGCGGGTGGTGTCGATGCACGCCGCCGTCTGCGCGACCGCGGCGCAGGCCCAGGCACCGCCGCCCAAGGTGGGACCGGATTTCCCGCGACCACCGGGCGATCCCGCCGCCATTGCTCGGGGACAGCGCACGTTCACCGTCAATTGTGGCTTCTGCCATGGCTCGAGTGGTCGCGGCGGTGAGGGTGGCCCGAATCTGTTGCGCTCCCCCATCGTCTTGAACGATCAGCACGGCGAGTTGATCGGAGCCATCGTATCGAACGGGCGCGTGGCGCGCGGCATGCCAAAATTTGAGCTCGCAGAGGACAGCATTGCCGACATCGCGGCGTACCTTCACAGCCTCGATATGGGAGGCCACAAGTCGCCCAACTTCAATCCGCAGAGTGTACTGGTCGGTAACGCCGCGGCGGGCAAGGCATTCTTCAACGGTCCCGGACATTGCACGGCCTGCCATTCCATCGACAAGGATCTGGCCGGAATCGGCTCCAAATACGATCCACCCCACTTGGAGGATGCTATTTTCACGGCCGGTAGCACCGGGACGTTTGGACTCATGTCCCCGACGGCACCGCCGATACGGGTGACCGTCGACATGCCCGCGGGTGCGACGGTGAGCGGACGTCTGGTCGAACTCGACGACTTCGACGTCACGCTGATCGATGACGCCGGCAACCGCCTCACGATCCGACGGGACGGTGACGTGCCGCGACTGCACATCAATAACCCGTTGCAGGCACATCTCGATCTGGTGCGCCGCTGGGATGATCGGAACCTCCATGATCTGACCGCGTACCTCGCGACTCTCAAGTGACCACCCTCAATCCTGTGAACATCACCAAGCCACTGCACATCATCCGGCCACTGCACCTCACCCGGCAGACATTTCGCGCGGGACTTCGCTCGCTGTCGGTCATCGCGGCCAGCGCTGTCGTAGCGACGGGTGCAGCGGTCGCCGCCAGCGGCGTTCCGCCAGAGCCTATCCCGCCGCTTGCGGAGTCGTGGCCGACGTTTTCGGGTGACTATTCGGGCATGCGTTACAGTTCACTGACGCAGGTGACGCAGGCTAACGTCAAGAACCTGACGCTCGCCTGGGCGACTCGTCTGGCGGGCGGTTCGGATAGCGGCGGAGACGGCGTGTTCTCGGCTGCCGGTCCGCCACAAATCGTCGGCGGCGCGACCTCCGAGCCGGTGGTCACGGGCGGACTCTTCTCGTCGGCGGCGCCGATCAGCGTGCGCGGCTCCATACTCGAACACCATGGCGTGCTGTATGCCGCGTCGCCGGACAACGCCTGGGCCATCGATGCGCGTACGGGCACCGTGCTCTGGCATTACTATTGGAAGACCAAGGGCGGCACTCATACCTCGAATCGCGGCATGGGGATCTACGGCGATTGGCTGTTGTTCGAAACCGCGGACGACTACCTGGTGTCATTGGATGCAAGAACCGGCAAGGAGCGCTGGCACAAAGACATCGCGAGTTTTCCGGAACAGTATTTCGCCGAAGCGGCGCCGATCGTGATCGAGAACCACGTGCTGGTGGGCGCTGGTAACGATGGGGATGAGCCGGGATCGTTGAAATCGTACGATCCGACGAACGGCGAGTTGCAATGGGAATTCCACACCACGCCAATGAAAGCGGGGGATCCCGGCGCGAGTTCATGGCCGAGCATCGAAGCGGCGCGCCACGGCGGCGGTAATGTCTGGACCGCCGGCTCCTTCGACCCGAACACCCGCCTGTATATTTTCGGCACCGGTAATCCGACGCCGGCTTACAGTTCGATCGCGCGCGAGGGAGACAATCTCTTCACCTGCTCGCTGGTGGCGGTCAACGTCGATACGGGAAAGATGGTTTGGTATTATCAGACGTCGCCGCACGATACGCATGACTGGGATTCTTCACAAACCCCGATCCTGGTCGACGGCGAGTTCCATGGAAAGCCCCGAAAACTGGTGCTGCAGGCGACCCGCAACGGCCATTTCTTCGTGCTGGACCGGGTCACCGGCGAACATCTGTTGACCACCCGCTACACTCCCTGGGGTAAATGGGTGCAGCGGATCAACGAACAAGGCCAGCCGGTTCGCGACCCCCGCTGGGATGTCACCGTCGGTGGTACGGTGCTCGACATCGATGGATGGACCAACTGGCCGCCGCCAGCCTTCAGCCCGCAGACCGGACTTTTCTATCTACGAGGTTTTGAGAATTACGGCGTGATGTATTACACCGAGACCGATCCTCATGGCAGCATGGGTTTGGGTGGCGTCACGCGCGGGGGCGAGGTGGCTCTCGGAAGTTCCATTCGAGCCATCGACTACCAGACCGGACACACCGTTTGGGAGCATCACTTCGAACCGGGCCAGGGTTATCTGGGCACGCTCGGCTCGGGTTTATTGACGACCGCCGGAGGACTGCTGTTTGCCGCGGACCAAGGTAAGAACCTGGTGGCTTTCGATGCCGAGCATGGGCAGCCGTTGTGGCACTCCCGGTTACAAGACGTGTCGAACGGCCCGGAGACCTACCTCATCGATGATCATCAATACGTGATGGTCGCGGCCGGCGATATGATCTACGCGTTCACGCTCTATTGACGCGCAAAGCGCGCGACTTCACCGATCAACGTCGCGAGCGCCTGCGCCGCCCGTGACACGAGGATGGCTCCCAAGGCCGGATCGGCCCTGCTGGCGTCCCCGCACACGCCGTCCGCGTTGAGGTCCTGGGTTTGCCACCCAAAACCCACGGCGCCTTCGACGCGCAGCACGCGGTTCTCGTGCTCGATCCGCTCGGCGGCTGACCGAAAATTCCGGGCCGCTTGCAGGTTGACCAACTCGGGATGCAGATGAAGCATGATGCTGGTCTCGACCGCGCCGCCATGGATGCCGTGACGCAACTCCACGGGGTCAAATAGATCGGTCATGTCGACCAAGTTGAACCAGGATGCGTTCACGGCGAACATATCGAGCCGCACCCGCAGATCGCGACACACGAGGTCGATCAGCTGCGGCTGGCCGCCATGTGAATTGAAGAACAGGAGGCGCCGCCCGCCGGCGCGGTGCACGCTCGCCGCGATATCGAACCAGAATCGTCCGAGTGTTTCGTAGGCTACCGTCAACGTTCCCGGGAACGCGAGGTGTTCGTCGGATTTGCCGACGACCTGGGCGGGTAGCACCAAGAGCTCGACGTCGGCTAGCAAACCTCTCGCCGCCTCGAGGATGCCCGCGTTGATGGCGGCATCCACCCGCACTGGTAGATGCGGTCCATGTTGCTCGATGGCGGCGACGGGCAGCAGCACGACGGTGTGACTCCAGTCCTGGAGAGCGAAATCGCTGGTCGCGAGATCCCACCAGTTGCGTACCGTCAATGCCCGGCACTCCAGCGGGCGGCAAGCTCCGCCTTCGAGATCTTGCCGGTGGGCGTCATCGGTAATTCGTCGACGATCTGGACCACGAGGGGATCCAGATCATGAGCCACTTTGCCGGCGATAGCCGCTTTCAAGCGGTAGCCCTCGATCTCGTGGCCGTTCCATCCGGTTGCGCCGGGCGCATGCAACGTGATGAAGGCGAGCGGGCGCTGGCCATGCCGTGCGTCCGGCACGCCGATCAGTGCGGCCTGGGCGATGCCATCCACCTCGCACAGTGCCTCCTCGACATCGCGCGGATACCACTCGACACCGTCCACTTCGATCAGCTCGGAGCGTCGACCGCGCATCGTGATGTAGCCGTCCCGATCGATCTTGCCGAGATCGCCGGTGCGCAGCCAGCCCGAGCCGATGGTCTCGGCGGTTTTGTCCGCACGACCCCAGTACTCGCGCATGAAGCCACCCTTGAGTTCAATCTCACCGATCACATCGGGACCCACGGGATTGCGGGCGGCATCGACGATTCGCACCTCCTTGTCGGGCAGCGCCGGTCCCACTCGACCGAGCAGCGCGTCGTCGCTCACGAGTTCGGGAAAGCCGAGCGCCATGAAGCCGCCGAGTTCGCTCTGACCAAAGCTTTCGACCAACGGTAGCTTGAGTTCGTCGCGCCACGCCTTCTTCAAGGAAGGCGGCACCGGGCCTCCCCCGGATAGCCCGGCGCGTAATCGTCCCGGTAGGCGGCCACGCGCGCGGCTCTCGCTTTGCACCTGCGCGAGCAAGGTTGGGTTGGCGATGAATAAACTCGCTTGCGCGCGATCGAGTGCCTCCCAACCGCTCGCCGGTTGCCACTTACCCATCACGTGCACGCCGGCGCCGCGACTCAACGCCGGTAACAGATTGGCGACCAGCTGATAGGAACTCGACAGGGCGGTGGGCCCGAAGCTCTCATCGCTGTTCGTGACGCGCAGTCGCTCCGCAATACAACGCACGGCCCGCATGGTCGGCTCGTGCGCGAGACAGGCACCCTTCGGTTTGCCGGTGGTGCCCGACGTATAAGCCAGATGCGCGATGGCGTTTTCGTCCCACGGATCCGGGGGCGCAGGCAGCCGGGCCGCCATCAACTCCGGCAGCGACAGCGCTCCGTCTTGGGGGCCATCCATGCACAACAAGTGCCGGACGCTGCCGGAACGCATGGCAGCGCGGCGTACCGCCGCCGCCATGTCATGAGTGTAGACCACGACGACGGGCGTGTGATCGGCATAGTAATAATCGAGTTCATCCGCGAATTGCACGTTCACCAGCGCGGCGATGGCGCCCAATCGCCAGGCGCCGAACAACGTGATGAGGTAGTCCATGCCGTTGTGCGCAAAGACGCCGACCCGGTCACCCTTGCGAACGCCCAGCGAGGCGAGCGCTCCCGCCATGTGCTCCATTGCCTGAACGGCCTCGGCATAGGTCATGACGACATCACGATCGACCCAGTGCAGCGCGAGCCGTTCTGGACTGCGCAGCGCACCGTCGAGCAGCGGCTGGTGCATCAACATTCTGAAAATCTCCTAGGTTTTGAGCACGTGGGTTTCGATCAGACGCACGAGTTGGTGGAAGCCGACGGAGATCGCCACCGCCACGAAGGCCACCGCCCAGATCATGCCGTAATCGAGTTCGCCGCGCGCCTCGTTGAGTAGGTTGCCGAGGCCGTAGCCGGTCGCCAGCCACTCGGCGACCATCACGCCCAAGAGCGCCGCCGGAGCCACCAACCGGGCCGCCGCGCACACATGCGGTAAACTGCTCGGCAGGCTGACATAGCGCAACTTCTGCAGCGGGCTCGCGCCATAGACGTCGAGCAGATCCAGAGCCGGACGCGGCACCTGCGACAACCCCTGAGCGATCGTGACGAACGCCGGGAAAAATGTCACGGCGACCGTCACCACGAGGGTCGTTGCGATGCCGCGCCCAAAGACCAGCACGACGATGGGCGTGAGTGCCACCAGCGGCATCGTCTGCAGCACCAGCGACACCGGCACCAGCGTCGCGTTCACGCCGCGCCACACGACACCGAGAGCGGCCAACGCTAAGGCGACGCACAGTGCGACGATCAGGCCGGCGCCCGCCCAGGGCAGCGACTGTGCGAGCGCAGCCGCGATGGCGCTGCGCGCATCGGCGGCGTCGGGACCATCGATCAGATACGTCCAGACGGCGACGGGTCCGCGCGCAATGACCGGCGAGACGCCCGATGCCGCCAGCACGGCCCACCAGATGACGAAGGGCAGGGCGATCGCACCCACGTTGAGCGCGAGCTCTCCCGGCGCGGCCCAGCCGCCGCGTCGCGGGCTGTCCATGCCACGACCCAAGGCCAGGGTCACGCCGCCGAGCGACGCGGCATGGCGGCGTTCGAGCAGCGCGCACAGTGCAAAAGCCAGCGCAGCCATCGCCGTGGCGGCGAGGCCGATGCCCCAGATGCGCGCCGGATTGCCGCGGCCGAGCGAGCCCAGCAGAAACGAGCCCAAGCCCCAGCGCGAGCCGCTGCCGAACTCAGCGAGGATGGAACCCAAGATCGCAGCGGGGGCCGCCACCCGCAGGCCGCCCAACAGGCCCGGCACGCACGAGCGCAGGCGCACCCAGCGCAACACCGCCCAGTCTCCGCCGCCATAGGAACGAATGACGGCGATCGGCCGCGGATCCACCTCGTCGAGTCCGAGCCGTGTCAGCACCAGGGTCGGAAAATAAACGCAGACCGCCGCGAGCGTGATCTGCGGCCAGACACCGGGCAGCGTGATGACGAGCAACGGGGCCAGCGCAATCGGCGGAATCGCAAACACGGCAATATTGAAACCGCGCATGAGCCGCTCGAGCGTCGGTAGCAGAACGAAAATCAACGCAGCCGCGATGGCGATGACATTGCCGATCAGGAACCCGAGCGACGCCGGCCCTGCGGTCGCCGCGATATGCGCGGGATACACGTCGCGATCCTGCCACCATTGCCAGAGAATCGCGCTGGGAGAGGGTAAGGCGCCGTCGGCGATCAGGTGAAAGTCTCCGCACAGCTCCCAGAGCGCGAGCGCAAGGCCGATCCGCAGCAGTCGCTTCATGCGGGCGCCACGGCAGCCACACTCGTGCCTGCGGCAGCGCCGAACAGATGCGCGGCGACGGCGTCCTCCAAATGATGGAACTCTGGCGCGGCAAAAAGCGCCGCTTGGCGCGGACGCGCGAACGGCACATCGACGATGCAGGCGATGCGCCCCGGATTGCGCTGCATGACGACGATCCGGTCGGCGAGGAACAGCGCCTCGTCGATGCCATGGGTCACCAGCACCGTGGTCGGTCGACCGGCAAGCCAGATACGCTGCAGCTCGAGATTCATGTTCCGACGCAGGATCTGGTCGAGTGCGCCAAAGGGCTCATCGAGCATGAGCACCGACGGGTCGGTCACCAAAGTCCGCGCGATCGCCGCGCGCTGGCGCATCCCACCCGACAGTTGGCCGGGGCGGGCGTCGGCAAAACCCTCGAGACCAACCAGCGTGATGAGGTCATCGATGCGCGCAGCGTGATGGCGCGGCGATCGGCCGAGAACCTGCAGCGGCAGCGCGATGTTCTGTCGTACCGACCGCCAGGGCAGCAGGGCCGGATCCTGAAAGGCGATGCCGAGCGCTCCCGCGCGGCACTTGTCCTGCGGGGGCACGCCGCCGATCGAGACACTACCCCGATCGGGTCGATCGAGCCCCGCGATGATCTTGAGCAGCGTCGACTTGCCGCAGCCCGACGGACCGATCAGCGCGGTGAACGAGCCGGGTTCGCAGACGAGTGACACCTCGCGCAGCGCCTCGATGTTGCGACCTTCCACCTTGAAGGTACGGGATACGTCACTGACCCGGAGCTCGTCGGTGCTGGTGGACGGCCCGGATCGCGGAGCGGTCGTGCCCATTCAAATCTCCGCGAGCAGCGACGTGTCGAACATCGACCGGTCCGCGGCGATGCCGATGCTCTTAAGATAGCCGATGTTGGCCGCGATCCCCGCCTCGCTCATCGAAAAGAGGCCGTTCGGCGATTCCATCAACGGCTTGTCCGCGCTGTTCGTGAAAATATCGTTGTCCGTGGCGCGGCCCGTACCTTTGAGCCAGCTGTCCTTGAACTCCTTCGGATATTTCGTGGGATCTTGGAAGTTCTGCGCCCAGGCCGCGCGGCTCGCCTTGAGCCAGCGCACGAGCAACGGTCGATTCGACGCCAGGAACTCCTCGCTGACCACGACGGTGTCGCCGTACTGGGTGACACCGGCGTCATAGAGTAGAAACGAGACGGCCTGTTTGCCGGCAAGCCCGATCGTGTACGGGACGTCGGTGACGAAATCCACCGACGCGTCGATCTCGCCCTTGATGAGCGGCGTCGGATCGAATTGATACGGCACGATGCGCACGCTGCTCTTGGCGATGCCGTTCAACTTGAGCATGCCGAGCACGCCGGCCATGTTGACCGGCGGCACCGCCAGCACCTTGCCTTCGAGCGCTTTGACGGTTTTGATGGGGTTCGAGGCCAGGCTCACCACGCCGATCGCGTTCTTTTGGAACTGGGCGGCGATGATCTTGAACTTGGCCCCCTGCGAGACGATCGCGCGAATGGTCGTATCCGGCGACGTGAGTGCGAGGTCCGCCCTGCCGGCCAGCAACGCGCTCTCGGGGATCACATCCGGTCCGCCGGACAGGTATTTGAGGTCGACGTGGTTGGCCTTATAGAGGCCCGTTTGCAGGCCGACGAAGTAGCCCATGAACTCGGCATCGTTGACCCAGGCGGCCTGCATGGCTAGCGCATCGTTGGCGGCGGCGGTCGCGCGGCCGATGCCGATGCCGATGCCGATGCCGGTCAGGGTCGATAGGCCGCCCAGGCCGAGCGAACGGCAGACGCTGCGTCGTGTCAGCATGCAGAGAGTCCTTTGCGTAATAACGTGCGGATATGAGATGGCGAGAACGGCCCCGCACCCACCGGCGCAACGCCGAACGGTGCCAGCGCATCCGCAATGGCATTGACGATCGCTGCCGCCGCTCCCGTGCAGCCCGCCTCACCCGCGCCCTTCATGCCGAGCGGATTCAACGGCGACGGCGTTTCGATATGGCGTAGCATGAAGTTCGGCACGGTGGCGGCGGTTGGCAGTACATAGTCGCCGAAACCGCGCACGAGCGGTACGCCGGCCGCGTCGTAAACCAGTTCCTCGAACAATGCGGCGCCCAATCCCTGAACCACGCCCCCCATGATTTGGCCATCCACCAGCAGCGGATTGGCGACGCGACCACAGTCGTGAGTGACCGCGTAGTCGACGACGCGGACGATGCCGGTGGCGAGGTCCACCGCGACGACGGCGGCATGACAGCCACTCGCATGGGCGTCACCGGTACCCTCGAACTCGGCCGTGGCGTCGAGTCGCCGCGTAGCATCGATGCCGGCCGCATGCGCCAATGTGCCCAGCTCCTCGAGCGAAATCGGCGGCGCGGTTCCGCACCGGTCCAGCAACGCGCCCTGCGTCCAGACGATGTTTTCCAGCGCGACATTGCGCAGTTCCGCCAGCAACCGCCGTGCTTGCTCGACGAGCCGGCTCCCCGCCGCACAGGCCGCCGCGCTCCCCATCGTCGCGCCGCGCGATGCGAACGTTCCCGGTGCATCGGGCGCGTCGTCCGTGTCACCACCGCGAAACACGATGAGCGGCTCGGGCAGGCCAAGATGGTCAGCGAGGACTTGGACGAGGGTCGTTTCGCTACCCTGTCCGATCGGCGTGATACCGCTCAACAGGTCGAGCTTGCCGTCCTCACGGAGCCGGACGCGTGCCGGCTCCTTGGGTCCGAGCGCGGTCATTTCGACGACGAAGGACAGCCCCAGTCCGAGCGCATGACCGTCAGAGACCGCCTGTCGTCGCGATTCGAAGCCGCCGTAGCCGATCGCGTCCAGTGTCGAGTTGAGGCACAAAGGAAAGTTGCCGCTGTCGAAATCGATGGCCGCGCAACCCGGATAACTCACGCCGCGCGCCACCGGGAACTCGTCGGGCGCAAGTAAATTCCGGCGACGTAGGTCCGCGCGATCCAACCCGAGGCGCCGGGCTGCCCGGTCCATGAGACGCTCCATCGCGAGCGTCGCCTGGGGATAGCCCGCGCCGCGGTAGACATTGAGGGGTGGCTTGTTCGTGACCAGCGAGCGGGTGCGGGAGCGAAAATTCGCAATGCGATAGGGGCCACGCAGCGTGGCGATGGCCGCTCCGGGGGTGTTGCTGAACAACGAATAGGCGGCGCCGATATCGGCGAGGCAGTCGGCCTCGAGCGCCGTCACGATGCCATCGTGCGTCACGGCGGCCCGCACGACGAGCTGCTCTTCCCGACCCTGCACGGTGGCCGAGAAGGATTCCGCGCGATCCTCAGTCCAGCACACGGCCACTCCCCAGCGCATGGCCGCCAGCAGCACGAGGATTTCTTCCGGATAGATCGCCTCCTTCGCGCCGAAACCCCCGCCGACGGCCGGCGCGACGACGCGCAACCGCTCGCGCGGGACACCGCTGATACGCGCAAGTTCATTGCGCAGTACTTGCGGAATCTGGGTTGAGCTATGGACGAGATAACGTCCGGTATCGGGTTCCAGGCGCGCGATCGCTCCGCGCATTTCCATCGAACACGCGGTGACCCGCGGGAAGGCAAAAACCTGCTCGATGACCACCGCCGCGCGCGCGAAGGCGCCGTCGGGGTCGCCGACGAGCTGATTGGTTTCGTGCACGACGTTCGTGCCGAGATCGGGGTAGAGCAGCGTTGGGGTGCGACCGCGGCCCAGCGCCGCGTCCACGTTCATGACAGGCTCGAGTTCCTCGTAATCGATAGGCACGCGTTCGGCGAGATCGTCCGCGTCGTACGCATCTCGAGCGAGGACGATGGCAAGCGGCTGCCCCGCGTAGCGCGCGATGTCCTGGGCGAGGATGGGGTGGTGAACGGCGGCGGACGTCGGCAGCAAATCCTCCGCCGGCAGCAGGCCCAGATTTGGCGGCAGGTCGGCGGCGGTGAGAAAACCCAAGCAGCGTGAATCGTGCTCGAGTTCCGCGCCGTCGATGCGGCGAATCCGCGCGTGTGCATGCGGCGAGCGGATCACGCGCATCACCGCCATGTCCGGTTCGATCAGGTCGGCCAGGAAGCGCGCCGTGCCGGTCAGCAGCGGCATATCCTCGCGCCGCTGCCGCCTCTGGCCGAAACCGCGCGTCGAAGCGTTCATGCGGCTAGCGATTCGATGGCGGCGATCATGTTGGCATAGCCGGTGCACCGGCATAGATGGCCGTTCAGGTGATCGAGAATCGCCGCGCGCGTGGGTTGCGGATTGCGTGCGAGAAAAACCGCCGTGGATACCAGCAGGCCCGGCGTACAGAAACCGCACTGCAGGGCGTGGTGCGAGCGGAAGGCAGCCTGAAGCCGGGTGAGGCCTTCCCTGTTCACGGCGGCGCCGCCCTCGAGTACGGCCAAGCTCGCCACCGTTTGCACCCGGCACCCCTCGGCTTGGACCGCTAGCAGCAGGCACGCCCGTACCGGAGAGCCATCCACGACCACGGTGCAGGCCCCGCAAATTCCTTGACCGCAGGCGGTGTGGACGCTGGTGGCCCGAGCATGAGCGCGCAAAAAATCGCTGAGCAGGTGGCGCGGACGTACCGTCGCCAAGATGAGCTTACCGTCGACGGTGATGCTCAAAGCCAGTCGCTCTTCCGTCACCGACGCGCTTCTTTCACGAGAGCGCACCACGGTCGCGCCGCATCGCGTCGAGGGCGCGCTGAATGACGATCGGGGCGACTTCGCGCCGGTACTCGGCATCGACGAAGGCGTCGCCGAGGCGCGACGCGGACGCGTTTAGCCCGGCGAGGTCCTGGTCGAGCAGTGTGTCAATCTCGGCCAGATCGGGCACGCCGGGCTGGCGGACGAACACCTCGCGAGCGAGCGCGTGACAGGCCGTGCCCACCGCCGCAACACCGCACAGGCCAATCCGGCACTGATCCCGGTTCAGCTGCGCCATGGCGCCCACCACCGGAGCATGGCCGTCCCGGCGCGCGACTTCGTAAAAAGCGCCGGGTCCGGTTGCGCGAGGCCAAAGCATGTGGGTGATCATCGAAC
>Ga0116226_10000393_pt1 | contig 37060 bp, 35 predicted proteins | sample S1TSphfallax_FD_89692 | JGI IMG/M metagenome (GOLD analysis project Ga0116226, IMG submission 89692) | Host-associated microbial communities from peat moss isolated from Minnesota, USA - S1T2_Fa - Sphagnum fallax MG | ecosystem: Host-associated > Plants > Peat moss > Unclassified | place: USA...
AGCGGCGCAGCGTCGATGGCGGTCGCCGGAGCGCAGCGAACGGCGAGCCGAGCGCCAGCGAGGCCAAGGGGCCGCAGGCCCCGAAGCAATCCCTCAGCCGGCAAACACCCGCTCAATGTCCCGATAAACGTCGGGCGTGTTACCCAAGCTGATTGTTACCAAGATTCGAACCCCCGACATAAAACAATCGGGTTCGACGACAGCGGCGCAGCGTCGATGGCGGTCGCCGGAGCGCAGCGAACGGCGAGCCGAGCGCCAGCGAGGCCAAGGGGCCGCAGGCCCCGAAGCAATCCCTCAGCCGGCAAACACCCGCACGGTGTCCTATTACAGTCGCCGAACCCGTTGTCCGCTATCATGCACACCCGGCAAGACGTCCCTTCTCGAGGTCAACCTTGGTCACCTTCACGTCGCACAACATCCGGCTCGATGACGGGACCTTCACCAAACCGGACGTCGGGTTCTCGATGGACCAGCATCCCTGGTTCCTGGCCGCCAAACGGGTCCTGGATGCGACCTTTCCAGGCAGCAAGGAGCATTTACGCATTGCCGATTTGGGTTGCCTCGAGGGCGGCTACGCCGTTGAATTTGCCCGCTTAGGATTCAAGACCCTCGGCATCGATGTGCGCGAATCCAATATCGAGGCCTGTCGCTACGTGCAATCGAAGGTCGCTCTCCCGAACCTCCACTTCGTTCAGGACGATGCGTGGAACATCCCGGCCCACGGCAGCTTTGATGCCGTCTTCTGCTGCGGCCTCTTGTATCACTTGGAGCGGCCGCGGGAATTTCTCAAGGTCCTGTCAGGTGTGACCAAGCGCGTGCTCATCTTGCAAACCCATTTCTCGCAAGCGGGCGATTCCCCCAGTTTCATTCATCCAAGGCGCTTTCGCCGCGCCCTCGGACGGATCTTCCCCTTGAAAAACACCGCTACGACGACGCACAAATTGTCTTTTCTCACGCAAAACGAGGGTCTGCCGGGGCGCTGGTTTTCCGAATTCCGCAACGAACGGGCGTTTCGCGATCGCGTCAACCGACGCTGGGCGGCATGGGATAACCGCAAGTCCTTTTGGGTGCAGCGAGAGTTCTTGCTGCAAACCCTTCGCGATTCCGGTTTCGACTTGGTGCTCGAACAATTCGACGGTCTCGGTGCGAAGCTCGCAACCGAGATGACGGTGGGCAGCTACCGGACCTCGGGTCGGGGCACGTTCATCGGCATCAAGACCTCATATGTCGCCGAACTCGAGGGCAGCCGCGGCCCGGACATCGATCCCCGCTTGCGGCAAGCATAGGAGCGTTTCTCGGTACCCACGTGGGCGCGAAAGCTCTCATGGACGCGGCGCCGCTGCCACGCCCTGCAGTTGCGGAACACGCGGGCGGGAGGCCTTGAGATCCGGCAGCAACACGGTGATGACACCCATCAACGGCAGATAGCCGCACAGATGATAGACATACTCGATCCCATAGCGATCGGTCAGCAACCCAAGGACCGCCGCGCCGATCCCACCGAACCCGAATGCCAGACCGAAAAATAGTCCGGAGATCATACCGACGCGATGTGGCACGAGTTCCTGGGCGAACACGAGGATCGCGGAGAACGCCGACGAAATCACCAGACCGATGAGGAAGGTGAGCACACCGGTCCAAGCGAGATCGGCGAATGGCAGCAGCAGCGTGAACGGCGCCACACCGAGAATCGACACCCAGATGACTCGCTTGCGACCAAAGCGGTCGCCGATGGGACCGCCCAACAGGGTGCCCGCCGCAACCGCGAAAAGAAAAACGAATAAATGAATCTGTGCGGTCTGCGCCGCCACGTGAAACTTGGCCATCAAGTAAAAGGTCTAATAACTGCTGAGACTGGCCAGATAAAAGTATTTCGAGAAAACCAAAAGCATGAGTACGGCCAAGGCTCCGCCGACTCGAGCCCTGGGCAGACCGGCGTCGGCGGCTTCCGGCCGGCGCCGCTTCGACGCCAAGGTCGACGGTTGCCGTCGAAACCAAAGGGCAACTCGAAACATGAGTCCAATGGCCACGAGGGTCACCAGAGCCACCCAACCGATGCTTTCCTGGCCATGAGGCAGAATGATGAACGCTGCGATCAACGGGCCCACGGCGCTTCCCGCATTGCCGCCGATCTGAAAGATGGATTGCGCCAAACCGTGCTGGCCGCCGGAGGCATAACGCGCCAGGCGCGCCGATTCCGGATGAAACACGGACGAGCCCGTGCCAATCAGGCCGGCCGCGAATAGCACCGCTTCGAACCGGTGGGCGAACGCCAGCGTCAGTAGCCCGATCATCGTAAAGCTCATACCGACCGAGACCGCGAACGGCTTGGGATAACGGTCGGTATAGAGACCAACCAAGGGTTGCAGCAAGGAGGCCGTCACCTGGTAGGTCAGGGTGATTAACCCGAGCTGGCCAAAGGACAGGCTGAACTCGCCCTTCAGGAAGGGATAAATCGCCAGCAGCAACGACTGCATCATGTCGTTGATGAAGTGAGAGGCGCAGAGCGCACCTAAGATCGCAAATTGCGTCGCCTCGGGTAAATCGGCTCTCGTAATCGTCCCTTCGCTCGACGCCATCGTTCGGTTCCCATCGCTATCCGCGGTCAAACTCGCGTCTCGAACCGCTGCTCACGGACCTGAACTCGAGCGATCCAACTCGTGCTAATCTTCTCATGAAATCGGGGAAACCATGAAATTGATCTGCCTCATCGTTATCCTATGCGTTGGCGGCTGCGCCACCTGCAGCTCCTCCGACACCTATGAACAGTGCCGCACCAAAGAACGTGACAAGCAGCAGCGAAACTCCGCGGGCGCCATTTTTCCAGCACCTGCAAGGCCCACGTCGACCTGAGTGGCGATGAACCGTACGCGGATCTTGCTGGCGGTGCTGGTGATGGTGGTGCTGCTTGAACTCTTTCCAGCCAAAGCCGATCGCATCAAGGCGGTCTTCGTTGGCGCTGGCGTTATCTACTGTGCCATTTGGGCCGTTCGGCGCTACCTCGCTGCGGCGAGACGAAAACAGGCTCTGGCTGCACAGCAAGCGGCGGACGACGAGGAGTATCGGCAATACAAGCTTGCCCTGGACGCCATTCGCGAACGCCACGATCCGCGACGGGATCTCGACGACCCCACCTCCATCACCGCTGAATATCGAGAGGAGTTGAACCGTCTGCACGACCGTCATCAAGCCATGCTGGAACGCAAGTTCGGCCCGCGATGAACCGCGTTGCTAGAGGGCCTTGTACACCAGCGGATTCCTACAAAAAATCACGCCATATGAGCAGCGGCTGTCAGGATAGGCTACCGTCCCAGCGGAAGGAGATGCGCATGCGGTTGATTGACGATCTTTGGGCACAAAAGCGGTTGCACCGTGCCGACTGACGAGGACGTCTATCTATTTCGCGAAGGCACTCACGGCAACATTTATCGAATGTTGGGCTGCCATTTGAACGACGCGGGGAAGGGCGCGCGATTTGCGGTCTGGGCGCCGAATGCGTCGGCGGTGTCGGTGATCGGCGAATGGAACGACTGGCAGCCGGGCGCAACGCCCCTGTCGGTGCGTCCGGATGGTTCCGGCATCTGGGAGGGCATCAGCCCCGACGTCGAGCACGGCCAAGCCTATAAATATCGAATCGTCGCGAGCGACGGGGCGCGCCATCTGGAGAAAGCCGATCCGGTCGGTTTTTTTTGCGAACTGCCGCCGGCCACCGCCTCGCGCGCCTGGCGCTTGGGCTTTGAGTGGCACGATCAGTCGTGGATGGGAACGCGGGCTGCGCGCAACGGCCTCGAGGCACCCATGGCGATCTATGAGGTGCATCTGGGTTCGTGGCGCCGCAAAGACGGCGCCTTCCTTGATTACCGGCAGCTCGCCCACGAACTCGCTGATTACCTCACCGATCTGGGTTTCACCCATGTCGAGCTGATGCCCATCACCGAGCACCCGTTCTACGGCTCCTGGGGCTACCAGACCACCGGCTACTTCGCACCGACCGCACGCTACGGTACACCGCAGGACTTCATGTACTTCGTCGACCATCTCCACCAGCGCGGCATCGGCGTGATACTCGATTGGGTTCCCTCGCACTTCCCGAATGACGCCCATGGCTTGATCGACTTCGACGGCAGTCATCTCTACGAACATGCCGATCCGCGTCAGGGTTTCCATCCCGAGTGGAATTCAGCCATCTTCAACTACGGGCGCAACGAAGTGCGGAGCTTCCTCATGTCATCCGCGCTCTTTTGGTTCGAGCGGTATCACATCGACGGCATTCGCGTCGATGCCGTGGCCTCGATGCTGTATCTCGACTACGCAAGGCAGGAGGGGCAATGGATTCCAAATCGCTATGGAGGACGGGAAAACCTCGAGGCCATCCACTTCCTGCGGTCTCTCAATGAAGCGGCGTATCGAGATCACCCCGACACCACCATGATTGCCGAAGAGTCGACGGCGTGGCCCATGGTGTCCCGGCCGACCAGCATGGGTGGCCTGGGATTTGGTCTGAAATGGAACATGGGGTGGATGCACGACACGCTCGAGTATTTCAAACAGAATCCGGTGTTTCGCCAGTATCACCACGGACAGCTGACCTTCTCACTGATCTATGCCTTCAACGAAAACTTCGTCCTGCCCCTCTCGCACGACGAGGTGGTGTACGGCAAGGGTTCGTTGATCGGCAAGATGCCGGGCGATGACTGGCAGATGTTCGCGAATCTGCGCGCCTTGTATGGCTACATGTGGAGCCACCCGGGTAAGAAGCTGCTGTTCATGGGCGGCGAGTTTGCCCAACGTCGGGAATGGACTCACGAGGGAGAGTTGGAATGGTGGGTGGCGGAGCTGCCCGAACATGACGGAGTGCAGCGCTGGTTGCGCGATCTGAATCGAGTCTACCGCGCCGAACCCGCGCTGCATCGAGTCGACTTCTCCGCCGCCGGCTTTGAGTGGATCGATGCCGGCAATGCAGAGATGAGCGTTCTGGCCTACGTGCGCAAGAGCGAGCATGCGCCGCCCGTGCTGATCGTCTGCAACTTCACGCCCGTGCCCCGCACGAATTTCCTGCTCGGCATCCCGGTTCGCGGCATCTGGCGCGAGATCCTCAACAGCGACGCGCGCGACTATGGGGGATCCGGTTGGGGAAATCTGGGCAGTGTCGTCTCGGTTCCGGTCGCGGCGCACGGACGCACCGATTCGCTCAATCTGAACCTGCCGCCGCTCGCCACCATTGTGCTGCGCTGGGAAGGGCATGGTTGACAAGGCGGCTGCCGACGCAACCCGCACGGTGCGTGCCGACGGCCGCATCCGCGCAATCACAGATGCCATACTGCCCGAGGTCGACGGCGGCCGCTTCCCGGTCAAGCGCATCGCCGGTGAACCCGTGCAGATCGAAGCCCACTGTTTCACCGACGGCCACGATAAACTGCGGGTGGTGCTCGGTTGGCGGACTGACTCCGATCGCGCGACCCACGAAATCGAGATGCGTGCGGAACCCAACGACGTCTGGCTCGCGGAATTCACCCCACCGGTGCCCGGGCGTTACCGTTACAGTGTCACGGCCTGGGTGGATCATTTCGCCTCCTGGCGCGCCGAACTCGCGCGCCGCGAAGAGATGCAGGACCTGCGCATCGCCTTGGACGTGGGCGCCGTCCTGATCGAGGAAGCCGCGCGGCGGGCGGGCGGTGCGGATTGCGCCGAATTATCCGCATGGGCGCAGCTGCTGCGTCGTACCGCTGCAACTCCCGCCCCCGAGATGGATGCCGCCGCCATGAAAGCCGTGGCATTGGATCCGGCAAGAGCCGCCGTCGTGACGCGGTATCCCGACCGCAACTTATGTTCGACCTTGGTTCGCGAACTGATCGTCGACCGAAAGCGCGCCCGGTTCAGCAGCTGGTACGAGATGTTCCCCCGTTCTGCCGCCGCCGAACCTCGCCGACACGGCAGCTTTCGCGACCTCGAGGAGCGGCTGCCCTATGTTGCGCGTATGGGGTTCGACGTCCTGTACCTGCCACCGATTCATCCGATCGGTCGCATCAACCGCAAGGGCGCGAATAACAGTCTGCGAGCCGGCGCCGATGATGTCGGCAGTCCTTGGGCCATAGGTGCGGCCGAGGGCGGTCACAAGGACATCCTGCCCGCGTTGGGGTCATTGGAAGACTTTCACCGCCTCATCGAGAAATCCGCCGAGTTCGGGGTCGAGATCGCCCTCGATCTGGCATTTCAATGCGCGCCGGATCACCCCTACGTGGCAGCCCACCCGGACTGGTTCAAACACCGACCGGATGGCAGCATTCAATACGCGGAGAATCCGCCAAAGAAGTACCAGGACATCTACCCGTTCGACTTCGAATGCGCCGACTGGCGTGGGCTGTGGAGCGAACTGAAGAGCGTGGTCGAATTCTGGATCGAACAGGGGGTGAAGATCTTCCGCGTCGACAATCCGCACACCAAGGCATTCGCTTTTTGGGAGTGGCTGATCGGCGAAATCCAGCGCGGGCAGCCGAATACGATTTTTCTCGCCGAAGCCTTCACGCGGCCCAAAGTGATGCATCGCCTGGCGAAGATCGGCTTTACCCAGTCGTACACGTACTTCACCTGGCGCAATTCCAAGCGGGAACTGATCGATTATTTCACCGAGTTGAGCCATGGCTCCGGCATGGATTATTTTCGCCCGAACGTCTGGCCCAATACGCCCGACATCCTGCATGAGTCGCTGCAATCCGGTGAACGCGCCATTTTCAGCGCCAGGTTCATCCTGGCGGCGACTCTGTCCGCGAATTACGGAATCTACGGGCCGGTATACGAATTGATGGAGGGCACACCGCGCAGCGACGGCAGCGAGGAATACCGGGACTCGGAGAAATACCAATTGCGGCATTGGTCGCTCGAAGAGCCGAGAAGCCTGTGGCCGCTGATTGCCCGTGTCAACCGCATCCGCCGCGACAACCCCGCGCTGCAATCGGATCGAAGTTTGCGATTCTGCTCCATCGACAATGACTCGCTCATCGCCTACGTCAAGGACGACACGACCACGGCCAATATCATCATCGTGGTCGTGAACTTGGATCCCCATCACAGCCAATCGGGCTGGATCGACCTCGACCTATCGGCCCTCGGCCTTGAGGAAGACCAGCCTTTCCAGGTCCACGATCAACTGAGTGATCAGCGTTTTCAGTGGAAGGGCCGCCGGAATTTCATTCTGCTCGATCCGCAGCGGATCCCGGCACACATTTTCAAACTGCGGCGACACCTGCGAAGTGAGCGCGATTTCGATTATTTTCTGTAATATCGACGCCAATGATCGACGCGCCGCCACCCCAGCTCGATATCGCCGCACCGACCGGTCTGGTCGTCGACGACCCGCTTTGGTACAAGGATGCGGTCATCTACCAGCTGAACGTCAAATCGTTCTTCGACTCGAACGATGACGGCATCGGCGATTTTCAGGGACTTACCTCGAAACTCGGCTACATCCGCGATCTCGGCGTCAACACCATCTGGCTGATGCCGTTCTATCCCTCACCGCTTCGGGACGATGGCTATGACATCGCCGATTACACCGACATTCATCCCCAGTTCGGCACTCTCGACGACTTTCGCGCCATGCTCGCCGAAGCGCATCGGCTCGGGCTCAAGGTGGTGACGGAACTCATCATCAATCACACCTCCGACCAGCATCCCTGGTTTCAGGCCGCCCGGCGGGCCCCGGCGGGATCGCCGGAACGGGACTTCTACGTGTGGAGCGACAGCGACCAGAAATATCTCGGCACCCGCATCATTTTCATCGACACCGAGAGTTCGAATTGGACCTGGGACCCGGTCGCGAAGGCGTACTTTTGGCATCGCTTCTTCAGCCATCAGCCGGATCTGAATTTCGACAATCCTTTGGTCCTGGATGCGGTGCTGCGGATCATGCGTTTCTGGCTGGACATGGGCGTCGACGGATTCAGGCTCGATGCGATTCCGTACCTCGTGGAGCGCGAGGGAACGAACAATGAAAACTTGCGCGAGACTCATCAGGTCATCAAGGCGCTGCGCGCCGCGATCGATGCCAAGTACGCGAACCGGTTCCTGCTGGCGGAGGCTAACCAGTGGCCGGAGGATGTGCGCGAATATTTCGGTGACGGCGATGAGTGTCACATGGCCTATCATTTCCCGCTGATGCCGCGGATCTACATGTCGATTGCCCAGGAGGATCGCTATCCGATCACCGAGATCATGCAGCAAACCCCGGATATCCCGGACAGCTGTCAGTGGGCGATCTTCCTGCGCAATCACGATGAACTCACCTTGGAGATGGTGACCAGCAAGGAGCGCGACTACATGTACGCGACCTATGCGTCGGACGTCCGTGCGCGGATCAATCTCGGCATCCGCAGGCGGCTCTCGCCGCTGATGGAAAACGATCACGACCGCATCAAGCTGATGAACAGTCTGTTGCTGTCGATGCCGGGATCTCCCATCCTCTATTACGGCGACGAAATCGGCATGGGCGACAATGTCTTCATCGGTGATCGCAACGGCGTGCGCACCCCCATGCAATGGAGCCCGGACCGCAACGCGGGCTTCTCGCGCGCCGACCCGCAGCAACTGTATCTGCCGCCGATCATGGACCCGATCTACGGCTATCAGGCCACGAACGTCGAGGCACAGATCCGTGACCCGAGCTCGCTTCTGAGCTGGACCAAGCGCATGCTCGCGGTGCGCAAGACGAGCAAGGCCTTCGGCCGCGGATTGCGGCGGTTCTTGAAGCCGGGTAATCGCAAGATCTTGGTGTATCTGCGCGAGTACGGCGATGACACGATTCTCTGCGTGGCGAACTTGTCGCGTTCGGCGCAACCCGTGGAACTGAACCTGGCCTCCTTCAAGGGCCGCGTCCCCGTTGAAATGCTTGGCCGAACGGCATTTCCGCCCATCGGCGATCTGCCGTACTTGCTGACGATTTCTGCCTATGGATTTTATTGGTTCAAGCTCACCGCCGACGCCGAAGCGCCGTCCTGGCATGAACAGATATTCTCCATCGATGAACGGCCTGTGCTGGTGCTCTTCGACGGTTGGAGCAGCCTGTTTCGTGACCGCGTGGTTCCCTGGCGCATCGCCATGGCGGAGAAAACCCGGCTGCAATTCGAAACCGACACCCTCCCCCGCTTCATCGAGACACAGCGTTGGTACGGCGACAAGGGCACACCGATCGAGCGTGCGCGGATCACCGACCACGTGGTTTGGCAGGAAGGCAAGCAGAGCTGGGTCATCGCCCTGCTCGACGTCGTGACCGGGGCTGCGTCGGTCTGCTATTTCCTGCCGCTGGCACTCGCCTGGGAGGAACGCGATGAGGAACGCGTGCGCAACCTTTCCACCTCCGCCATCGCCAAGATTCGGCAACAGGCCAATGTCGGTCTGATGGGTGACGCCTTTGCAGACGAATCGTTCTGCCGGAATGTGATCATTGCCATCGCCACGCGACGGGAGATCGCCACCGCGCATGGCAAATTCCGTTTTCAGCCCACCGCCGCGTTTGCCGAGTTGGCCGGATCCGGATACGCGACGCTGCCCGTGTCCCGGCCGCAGGGCGGTAGCTCCAACACGGTGGTCGTCGCTGGCGAGCGCCTGATGTTGAAGGCTTATCGCCGGCTCCGGGAGGGCGCGAGCCCCGAACTCGAAATGGGCCTGTACCTGACGGAGGTCGTCCGCTTCGCCAACTGTGCGCCGCTCGCAGGCTCTCTCGAGTACACCGACGCTGACGGCAAGACCCGCTTGCTCGCGCTGCTGCAGGCCTACGTCGCCAACCAGGGAGATGGTTGGACCTATTCACTCGACTATCTCCGGCGTCATTTGGAAACCCACCGGACCACACCGGCCTCGGACGCCCTGCCGGTCAATGCGCACGAACCTTATCTGCTGATGATTCGTACGCTGGCCAAGCGGACCGCCGAATTGCATCTGGCGCTCGCGACGCGGTCGGCCAACCCCGACTTTGATCCCGAGCCACTGACCCGTGCCGACCTCGATCGCTATCTCAAGCGAGCGCTCGGTGAGGCTCGCAACGCGCTCGACTTGCTCAGGGCGAATCTCGATCTCATCCCGCCGACAGAACGCGAGCGGGCGACATACGTGTTGGCGCACCAAGAGCGCCTCACCACTCGTCTCGAATCGTTCGTCAACGAGACTGTGCAGGGGGTGAAAACGCGAATCCACGGGGACTATCATCTGGGACAGGTGTTGATCACGCGCAACGACTTCGTGATCATCGATTTCGAGGGCGAGCCCGGTCATTCGATGGAGGAGCGGCGCGCCAAGCAATCGCCGCTGCGCGACGTGGCGGGCATGCTGCGCTCCTTCAGCTACGTCGAGCACAGTGCGCCCCGTAGCGTCGCGCACAACGACTCCGAACTTGACCGCTTACGCCCCCTGGCGGCGGCCTGGGCGGCCGAAGTTCGGGACGCCTTCCTGAGCGCTTATGACGCGGAGGCACGGCGCTCGGGACTGCACGCCTCACTGCCGTCGACGGGCGGCCTGCTCAAGTTGTTCGAACTCGACAAGGCGCTCTACGAGCTTCGTTATGAGCTCAACAATCGTCCCGCATGGGTTGGCATCCCGTTGCAGGGTATCCAGGAATCCCTGGCCAGCACATGATCTAGAAGAGGCTCTCGTCATGCAAAGCATCGATATGTTGGTCGAAACCACGCGGGAATTCCTCCGCCAGATCGCGGCGTTGCTGCCGCGTCTGGCGTTGGCGATCGCGGTCGCGGCAATCGGCTGGTTGGTGGCCAAGGCGGTTCGCTTCGCCATCGAAAAGGCCCTCCGGGCCGTGAACTTCAACGTGCTCACCGAACGCGCCGGCACCGACCGCTTCCTGCAGCAGGGCGGATTGCAGGGCGATACGACCACGCTGTTCGGTTTGCTCGCCTACTGGGTGGTGATCGTGGCGGCGCTCATCATTGCCTTCAACGGGCTCGGCCTGACCTACATCACCGACCTGCTGCAACGCGCGGAACTGTTTGCGCCGAAGATACTGGTCGCGATGCTGGTGGTGGTCTTGGGCTCCTACTTTGCGCGCTTCGTCGGTGAAGCCGTGCACACCTACTGTCTCGATGCACAGATTCCCGATTCGGACATTCTTGGAAAAATCGCCCGCTATCTCATCATGACCTTCGTCGTGATGATCGCCCTATCCCAGATCGAGGTCGGTGGAGATATCGTGCAGAGGACGTTTCTCGTCATCCTGGCCGGACTCGTGCTGGCGCTGGCGTTGGCCTTCGGCCTCGGCGGTAGGGAATGGGCGGCTGCCATGCTCGAGCGCTGGTGGCCGCAGCGCAAAAGAGACGAACATCGCCGGCCCTGACGGCGATTCTTCACCGGGGTTGCGTGGATTTTGGGATACTAGGGCGCATGAACACTCTGCTGTCCCGCGCGGTCTTGCCCAGCGCCGTCTTGCTGATGACCTGCCTCCTGACCTCTGCAGTCGGCGCGGCGGCAACCGCGGCCGCGCCCGATGCTGCGCTGACCGCGGCTGTTGACGATCCCGGCCGCACCGCTACTTTCGTCGCTCGGGACAAAGCCCGCCACCCGGCCGAAGAATTGGCGTTCTTCGGCATCAAACCATCGATGACGGTGGTCGAATTGTGGCCCGGCGGCGGTTACTGGACGGAAATTTTAGGTCGCTACTTATCCAAGGGCGGCGGCACTTACTACGTTGCGGTAAATGCGCCCGGCGATCCGGAAGAGGATAAGGGCGTCGAACGATGGCGCTCGCGCATGGCGGCGGAGAAGGACGCACTCGGTACGCTGCACGAAACCACGCTCGGCCCTGATCACTTCGAGATTGCCCCGGCCGGCACGGCGGACATGGTGCTGACCTTTCGTAATTTGCATAACTGGATGGACGGCGGCTATGCCGAACAGGCGCTGGCCGCGTGCTTCAAGGCGCTGAAGCCGGGCGGGATCTTGGGTGTCGAGGAGCATCGCGGCCCGACCGACAGTGCGCAGGATCCCAAGGCCGCGAACGGTTATGTGCGCGAGGATTACACCATCGCGCTTGCCCGCAAGGCCGGCTTCGTCCTCGCGGGTAAATCGGAGATCAATGCCAATCCGAAGGACACGAAACACTGGGTCGATGGCGTTTGGACCTTGCCGCCGACCCTGTCACAGGGTGACAAGGATCGCGATCGCTACGTTGCGATCGGCGAAGCGGATAATTTCGTTCTTAAATTCAAGAAGCCGGCCCATTAGCAGCCGGAGCCGGCGGCTCTAGAGTTCGGGGCCGAGCACGATGGGCGAGCCATCGCTGAAGCGCGAGATACGGAATGCGCTGGGATCCACCGAAGGCGTTTCTCTCGTGGCAAGTTCAGCGGCGAGCTGTCCGGCCGCGGGTCCGATGCCGAAGCCATGGCCGGAAAAGCCGGTGGCCACGGTCAAGCCGGGCAGATCGCCCACACCGCCGATGTAAGGCACCACATCGGGGGTCACGTCGATGTAACCTCCCCACTGCTGGATCACCGGCACCCCGCGAAATGCAGGGTATAAACGCATCATCGCGGCCAGCGCCTCTCTGTTCATCGCCAAATTCGGCTCGGGGTCGAGCACGCGCGTTCTTTCGAACGGTGAGGGTCGGTCGAGAGGCCACCGGCGCGGCTCTCGCCATTCGAGCATCGACTGTGCATTGAAACGCGGCATGAACCCACCCGCTTGTTTGGCGAGAGTCGGCGAGAATTCGCGAAAGTAGCGCAGGGAATCGGGGACCAAAGGCACGATGTGCCCCGAGCCTCTCGCAATCGTATACCCGCCGTCGAGTCGTTTCCGATAGCCCAAATCAGGCAGGTATCCGCAAGCTTCCGGACCTCCGCTTACCGGTGCGGTGCGCAGCACCGACGCCAGTACCTTGAGCTGCGGCAGGCGGATACCGAGGCTGGCGCAGAACAGACTGGTCCACGCACCGCCCGCCAAGATCACCGCGTCGCAGGCAATGCGGCCCCGCTCGGTGATGACACCGGTCACCCGGCCAGCACTTCGCTCGATGCCACGGGCCGCGCAATGCGCCAGAATGACGGCGCCCTTGCGCTGCGCGGCTCGGGCAATGGCGGGGGCCGCCTTTTGCGGTTCAGCGCATCCATCCGTGGGCACATAAAGACCACATCGATGGGCGCGGCTCGCGGCGGGCATCAGCATCCCCATCTCTTCACCGCGCACGATACGCGTGCCGATGTCATAGGGCTTGGCCATGGTCAACCAGGCATCGAATCCCCGCTCGTCTTCCTCGCTGTCTCCGACGTAGAGAACGCCGCAGTTTCGAAAGCCGGTTTCGCTCTCGGTCAGCCGATTCATGTCGCGCCAGAGCTTGAGGCTCAGGGTAATGAGGGGCATCTCCCGTTCATCGCGTCCCGCCTGCCGGCACCAGCCCCAGTTGCGGCTGGACTGTTCGCACGCAATATGGCCCTTCTCACAGAGCGCGACCGGAATGCCGCGGGAGGCCAGGAAAAAGGCTGCAGACACACCGATGATTCCACCGCCGATGATGGCGACGGCGGTGGCTGCGGGCAGCACCTCGTCGGCGGTTACGGAATCGACATAAGGGCCCATGAACCATCAACCTCCACGGCTGTGCATCTTGAACTGCGATTGTACAGCCCCCATATCTAGCGCTTGAATATTGTATTGTCTCGCATGCGCACCCCACGATGAAAGTACGACGTCGGTTCTTGCATCCGGTGTGGCTGCTCGTCTCCTTGCCCGGTTATATTGGCTGGCGACTGATACCCGCTCTCGGCTTCGGACCTCTCGGAGTTTTTTTGGGCGCGCTCTTGTTGTTGGCGGCCTGTCTCATCATTCCCGCTTCCGTGAACACCCGTGCGTTCCGCAATCGACACGCCGCCGACCGGCTCGCCTGGGTCGGCTTCATCACCATGGGTTTCTTCTCGACCTTGTTCATCATCACGGTGCTCCGCGATGTCTTCTTGCTGGCGTCGGGTTGGACTTTGTCCGCTGCAGAGTGGTCCGTCGTGACGATTCTCTCGGCTCGTTGCGCCGTGCTCATCACCCTGCTCGCCACCGTGATCGGATTTTTCATCGCGCGTCGGCCGCGGGTGGTCGAAGTGACCATTCCCGTCGCCAATCTCGCGCCGGCGCTCGTCGGTTTTTCAATAACGCAAATATCCGATCTACACGTGGGCCCGACGATCAAGCGAGCCTTCGTCGAACGAATCGTCGCGCGCGCGAATGCGCTCAAGAGCGATGTCATCGCCGTCACCGGCGATCTCGTCGATGGCTCGGTCGGCGATCTGGCGGCCGACACCGCGCCGCTTCAGGGACTGGCGGCACGCCATGGTGTGTACTTCGTCACCGGGAACCATGAATACTATTCGGGCGAACCGGCCTGGACCACCGAGCTCCGACGCCTCGGACTCATTGTGCTCAAGAATCAGCACGTCATCCTCAAACACGATGGCGCGGCGCTCGTGCTTGCGGGCGTCGACGATTTCACTGCGCAGCATTTTGATCCGGCCGAGCGCAGCGATCCCGCCGCCGCCTTGCGCGGAGCGGACCTGACCTTGCGTCCGCGGATTCTCTTGGCCCATCAGCCGAGTACCGCACCCGCGGCGGCTGCGGCGGGCTTCGACTTGCAGATTTCCGGCCATACCCACGGCGGTCAATTCTGGCCCTGGAATCTGGCCGTACCTTACTTTCAGCTTTTTGTTTCTGGCAGCAACCGGCTTCGCGATCTCACGGTGTACGTCAGCCGCGGCACGGGTTATTGGGGTCCGCCGAACCGTTTCATCGTCCCGGGCGAAATCACCCGGCTACGGTTGGTTGCCGCGTAAAGGCGCGAAAGCGACGTTTGTGAGGCCGATTTGCCGCCTTTGTAGCATTGTCGCCACATAAATAAATGAGGATGTCTGACCCGCTTTGGGTGGGGCGGCTGACAGTCGGCTGCCGCCGCCGCCCAAATAATGCGCTCCATGGGGTCCTGAACCTTTGGAGCTTGAAGAATGCAGCGTCACACACACAAGCTGTCCCGATTCGCTGGTTTTGCAACGATCATGGCGATCTGGGGAGTCGCCGCGGGCTTGAGTATCGTCAGCCTGTTGGCGACCGCGGCACCCGATTCAGTACCGCAGAAACCATCCGCGCAGGTATCGGCATCCGCGCAAGGACCCGCTGCCGGCGCTACTCAGACGGGCAAGGCGTCGTTTTATTCCACCCGCTATGCCGGCAAGTCCATGGCGGACGGCACGCCCATGCATTTGTACGCCAACAATGCCGCAAGCCTGACGCTGCCGCTCGGCACCAGCGCGCGCGTCACGGACCTCGAGACCGGTCGCAGCGCGGTGGTGGTCATTCGTGACCGTGGCCCTTATGTCAAAGGCCGCATCATCGATTTATCGCCGGCGACAGCGCATCAGATCGGCCTGACCGCTCGCGAGGGACTCGCGCTCGTGCGAGTGGCCGTCCTGTCATTGCCGCACGACAGAATCGCCATGGCGCGGCCGGCCGGCGGCGCGACCGGGCGGCGCGGCTCAAATCAGCAGTCCGTGACGCTCGATGAATGAGCTGACGGTATCAAGCCCCTGTCCGGTCTTGAGATTGGTGAACACGAAGGGCCGCGTGCCGCGCATGCGGCGCGCGTCGGTATCCATCACCTCGAGCGATGCCCCCACGTAGGGCGCCAGATCGATTTTATTGATCACGAGCAGATCCGACTTGGTGATGCCAGGCCCACCCTTGCGCGGGATTTTATCCCCTGCCGCCACATCGATGACGTACAGCGTCAGATCGGAGAGTTCCGGACTGAACGTGGCGGCCAGGTTATCGCCGCCGCTCTCGACGAAAATCACGTCGAGGTCCGGAAAGCGCTGACTGAGCCGGCCCACGGCTTCCAAGTTGATCGAGGCATCCTCGCGGATGGCGGTATGCGGGCAACCGCCCGTCTCCACGCCGAGGATGCGCTCGGGTGCGAGGGCTTCATTGCGCACCAGAAACTGGGCGTCCTCTTCGGTATAGATGTCGTTGGTGACCACGGCCACTTGATAGCGATCACGTAACACCCGGCACAAAGACAGCGTCAATGCCGTCTTGCCCGATCCCACGGGTCCACCGATGCCCACCCGTAACGGCGAACGCTCACGCGTCACGAGCGGAACAGCCGTGAGTACTGGGTCTCATGTTGGGCCGACAGGATGGCGAGCGCCGGCGCAAAGTTGGAGCGACGCTCTGCCTCCTCCGGCGTCCATCGGCTCACTTTGAGCGCAATCTCATCGCCGACGCGCAGCAGGATTCGTTGACCCGCGGATTGACCGATGGGAACGCTTTTCATGGCGACCAACACCTGATTTTCAGCCCACGACCAAAGATACGCAGAGAGCGAATCGAGCGGCTCGATCGACCAGGCTGTCGCCGCACCGCTCCACGCACAGGGCAAGGTGAGCCCGTCGATCGCCGCCAGCACGGTGGGCAATAGAGCGGGCAACCCGGGCAGCGCCGACAACAGCGCCCGCATGGAGTAGCCCATTTGCAGCGTGGCATTGCGCAGCTCCGCGGTTTCCCGAGACGCCAGGAATTCAGCATTCAAGCGCTGCAATTCCATCGTATCGCCGCGCTTCCAGGCAGCGGCCATGGATTGCAGACTCGCCGCTTCATAGCCCATCGAAAACTTGAGTGCGGCGAGAATCCAGTCCGCGACACCCGTCTCGTCGATCACGATGCCCCGCTCGATGGCGCTCTCCAGCCCCTGCGAATGGCTGTAGCCGCCGATTGGGAAGGCCTGGCTGGCGAGTTGCAGGAGACGCATGCGGGCAGTCATGACGCAGAAAAGGAGTGAATCTTCGGCCGACTCGGCGGAGCCTCGCTGCCGTGGGCATGGTGTTGTCCGTAAGCGCCGCCCTCGGGGACAAAGGGTGCGACGACCGCACTCACCTCGAGACCCAGACCGGCCACCATATCCTTGAGCACATGGTCCGAACTGAACCGCAGCCGGCCCGGCATCACCTGAACAGCGACATGCCGGTTACCGAGATGATAGGCCGCCTTCGCGAGGATGACCGGGTCATCACTCACCGCTTCGAGCAGCGCTTCATCGGCGGCAATGACGTTCAGATCGCGGCCGTCGGCGAGGCGAACCTTCTCCCCATTCTTGAGCACGCGGCCGCGATCGATCAGCAGCGCCGCCTGTTCTCCGTTATCGAGCGTCACCAACAACCTGCTCTTGCAGCGCTCATCGAAGGTCAAATGCGCGCATAACACCGGGCCTGTTGAATTCGCGGACATGGCGGGCCTTCAAAAAAGAAAATATCGTTGCGTCATCGGCAGCGTCGCCGCCGGCTCACAGACCAATAACTGACCATCCGCGCGCACCGCATAGGTCTCGGGGTCGACCTCGATCTGGGGGCAGTTCCCATTGTGAATCATGTCGCTCTTGGTGACGTGCCGCGTGTTCTTTACCGGCTCGACGCGCTTGCGCAAAGCGAGTGCCTTGAAGCCGGCGTCATCGAGTGCCGCACCGGATACGAAAGTCAGCGACTTCTCGAGCGCGCGTCCGAAGGATCCGAACATCGGTCGGTAATGGGTCGGTTGCGGGGTCGGAATCGAGGCGTTCGGATCGCCCATGATGGCGGATGCGATCATGCCGCTCTTCAACACCACCGTGGGCTTGATGCCGAAAAACGCCGGCCGCCACAACACGAGGTCGGCCAGTTTGCCCACTTCCACCGAGCCTACCAGGTGCGCAATGCCATGCGTGATGGCGGGGTTGATGGTGTACTTCGCCACGTAGCGCTTCACCCGGGCGTTATCGTGCCGTGCACTGTCCTCGGCGAAGGCGCCGCGGATCTCGCGCATCTTGTGTGCCGTCTGCCAGGTGCGGATGATGACCTCGCCGACCCGGCCCATCGCCTGCGAGTCGGACGACATCATCGAAAACGCGCCGATATCGTGGAGAATGTCCTCCGCGGCAATGGTCTCGCGCCGGATGCGAGATTCAGCGAAGGCGATGTCTTCGGCGATGCTGGCATCGAGATGATGACAGACCATGAGCATGTCCAGATGCTCATCGATGGTGTTGATGGTGAAGGGGCGGGTTGGGTTGGTCGAACTCGGCAGCACATTGGGATGCGAGGCGATCCTGATGATGTCGGGGGCATGGCCGCCGCCCGCGCCCTCGGTGTGGAAGGTGTGGATCGTACGACCCGCGATCGCCGCGACCGTGCTCTCGAGAAACCCCGACTCATTCAACGTATCGGAGTGAAGGGCGACCTGGACGTCGAGTTCGTCGGCGATCCGCAGACAATTGTCGATCGCGGCAGGTGTGCTGCCCCAGTCCTCATGCAGCTTGAGACCCACCGCACCGGCGCGAATCTGCTCACGCGCCGGCTCTGGAGAGCTCACATTGCCCTTGCCGAGAAACCCCAGGTTCATCGGAAATCCTTCGGCCGCGAGCAGCATGCTGTGAATATGCCATGGCCCCGGTGTACAGGTGGTGGCGCTGGTGCCCGCCGCGGGCCCGGTGCCACCGCCGATCATGGTGGTGATTCCCGAGGTGAGCGCTTCATCGATTTGCTGAGGACAAATGAAATGAATATGCGTATCGATGCCGCCCGCCGTGAGGATCATCCCCTCGCCCGCTATGATCTCGGTAGCCGCGCCGATCGGCAGAGTCACTCCCGGCTGCACGTCGGGATTGCCCGCCTTACCGATTCCCCAAATGAGACCGTCTTTCAACCCCACGTCCGCCTTGACGATTCCCCAGTGATCGATGATGAGCGCGTTGGTGATCACCGTGTCGGCCACGGCGGCGGCGTTGCCCTGACCCTGACCCATGCCATCGCGGATGACCTTGCCGCCACCGAATTTCACTTCCTCGCCGTAGACCGTGAAATCCTTTTCGACCTCGACGATCAGCGCCGTATCGGCCAGGCGCACGCGATCGCCGACGGTCGGGCCAAACATCTCCGCATACGCCTGACGCGTGATCCTGTTGGCCATCTATAACCTACCCATGGTCTTGCCCTGAAAGCCGAATACCTGCCGGTTGCCGGCATATTCGACGAGTTGAACCGTCCGCGACTGACCCGGCTCGAAACGCACCGCCATCCCGGCGGCGATATCCAGGCGGTAACCACGCGTGGCCGCCCGATCGAAGTTCAGGCTCGAGTTGGTTTCGAAGAAATGGTAATGCGAGCCCACCTGAATCGGCCGATCACCGGTGTTTTGCACCTCGACGCTGAGCGTCTTACGGTTCGAGTTCAATTCGATGTCACCGTCGGCCGCGATTATTTCGCCGGGAATCATGCATTCTCCTAAACGATCGGATGGTGGACCGTCACCAGTTTCGTGCCATCGGGGAAGGTTGCTTCGACCTGAATTTCCGGAATCATTTCCGCGATTCCGTCCATCACTTCATCGCGCCCGAGTATCGTCGTGCCGAAGTTCATCAGCTCCGCCACCGTCTTGCCATCGCGCGCGCCTTCCAGGATCGCGGCCGTGATGAGCGCGATCGCTTCCGGATAGTTGAGTTTCAAGCCGCGCGCCCGGCGGCGTTCCGCCACCAGCGAGGCGGTGAAGATCAGCAGCTTGTCCTTATCGCGGGGACTTAAATCCATACTCTTTCCCGTTCGCCGTCGTCAACATGCCCAGATCCGCGGCGGGCACGCCGGCCTTGCCAGGAGGCCTCCGCGCAGAACACCCCACAAACCCGAGAACCACGCAAAAGCGCCCTGGGTCGAGTGGCCCAGATAACGCGCAATCAGCAGGCCCGGCATGCGTGTGATACCGACCTCGCCGTTTCCTACGGCCGCGCCGGTCTCGCGACAGCGCCGCAGCAATTCGTCGCTCACCTCATGACCGGCGACCATGAAATTACCGCACACCGTGCAGCCGCGCAGCCCCACGACGGATTGACCAAACCCTTCGGCAGCGTCGAGATTCGCGGTTTCCGACCACAGCAGCCGACCGTCCAGACGGATCCGGGAATGACTGCGTAAAGCGCCGTCGGTCCAACGCTCGCCGGATGCGCTTCGCCCAAAGCTCATGATGTCCCAACCAAAGTAAGTGGCCCCGTCCGACAGCTCCACCTCGAGATCCATCTCGACGTTCGATCGATCGAACAGGATGTTCTCGCGCGGTAGCCACTCCAGAATCGCATCACCCGCCAGGGAGAAATGCATGCGTTGGCGAGCCCACGCACGCTCCGAGCGATACCACTTGGTCGCTCCCGGCGTGGTGAGGACGGCACGAGAGCCGGCTGCGCACTCCGTGCGGACGTCGAGCTCGTCGCCGGCCGCGACGCCCCCCGGTGGATGCAGCACCACCACATGGCAGACCTCACGCCCTTCGGGGTAGAGCGCCTTTTGCACTTGCAGGGGGCCCTTGTGCCAATTGCGGGAAAGTACGGTGGTGTCATCGCGACGTTTGAATTGCAGCTCCAGGTGCGCTCGCCATCCCGACTGCCATGGCGAGGAACTCATGGTTGGATTTTGCCACCGGGAACGCCCTGCTGCCAGGCATCCCAGTGCTGCACGATGTCATCGATCAGCGGCATGCCGGCGTGCACGAGATTGAGGGTTGCGATACGGAACGCATTCGGCAATGCCAGCTGGGTTTCGAGGGACTGTAACGCGCTTTGACCGGCGTAGGGCCGGTCGAAATCAGAGGCGGAGCGCAGCACGACGACCCGGCGCAGGTCGAGGAGGCCCGCCTGCGAACCGCGTGTCAGCGCTTCGAGCACCGCGTTGTCCTCCTGCTGGGTCGTGCAATACACGCCTTTTCCCGCCGTGAGCAGGCGCATCCAGTGACGGGCATGGTCGCCAAGCAGACGACCCGCCCACCAGGTGTCTCCCGACAGCGTGTCACATTGGGTGACGCGGGGCGGTTGGCGTGCGGCGGTCTGCGCATAATGGGCACGATAGGCGCGCATATCCTCACTGTCTTCGAGCGCCGCCTTCGTCGACAGCGACAGCGCCCGTTGCAGCAGGGTCTCGTCCAACTGAAACACCTCGCTGCGATACTCGAGCTTGGGCATGTCATCCGGCGAATGAGTCAGTACGCCGAAATAGCCTTCCTTCCAGCCGGGCGGAATCTCGCGCGCATCGATTTCATGCGCGATGCCGGCATCGACAACATAGCGCGCCCAGGCAACCGAACCCAAGGTCCCCTGCTCCGGATCCATGCCGGCGATACCGGCAACCACGAAGTAGGTCGAGTGCAGATCGAACAGACCGCTCAACAACACCGCCATCACCGACGCGGCCGCATTGGCGTGACCCATTCCCGTCGCCACTTCGCAGACCTGGCTCGAGTTGCATCTCACCAGGGGGTAGTCCGAGGACAAACCCGGTACGCGCAGTTCCAGGCCGGGTTTGAGTGCGCTGATCCAGGGCGCCGCCTCGAGGCCGAAGAGGTTGATGACCAGAACTTTCACCGGCAGCGGTGCGTCGCGCGTCGCAGCGGCTGGCGTCGCGGTATCGGCAAGTGCCGGCCCAGCACCGGTCGCCAGCAGCCAAGCGCACGCGGACGCTGCGGCCGCCAAGGCCGGCAAGCCCGCTAAGGCAGCCGTCCATCGGGATACCCGCCTCATGCCAGATAGATGAAACGGACGACGCACAGGATCGAGAGGGCGTAGACCAGCCAATCCTGAGGCTTGGCCTCGCCGCGCACCAGCTTGAGCACCGCATGGCTGGTGATCCCGAACGCCAAGCCGTTGGCGATGGAATAACTCAAGGGGATGATGATGACGGTCAAAAACGCAGGGATCGCGGCACCCGGATCACCCCATTCGATCTCGGTGAGTGAGCCCATCATCAATGCGCCGACCAAGATCAGCGCCGGGGCCGTCGCCGCGGCGGGAATCGCCTGGACCAGGGGAGCAAAGAACAAGGTGAGCAGAAAGAAAAACCCCACGAATACACTGGTGAGTCCGGTCCGTCCGCCCACGGCCACGCCGGCGGCGCTCTCGATGTAGCTGGTCACCGGGCTGGTGCCGGCCAGGGCACCGGCCAACATCGACGCCGAGTCGGCCAGCAGGATTCGGTTCAAGCGCGGAATCGAGCCGTCCGCCGCGACCAGGCCGGCGCGTTTGGTCACCGCCATCAGCGTACCGACATTGTCGAACATATCCACGAACAGAAACACGAAGACGATTTCGACCAGCGACAAACCGACGCCGCCCTTGAGGTTGAGGGCGCCGGGAATATTGAGCTTGAACGCGGTGGCCGCTAGATCCGACAGGCTGTAGGCCCCTGGTGAGAAATGCGCCAAACCCAGAATCCAGGCAAAGCCGGCGGTCAGCAATATCCCGAAGAGCATCGCGCCCTTGACGCCGCGGGACTGTAGCGCCGCGATCACGAGCAGTCCCAACAAGGAAACCGCGGCGGTCGGCGCCGTCAGATTGCCGAGCCCCACCATCGTGCCCGGTTTGACGACGATGATGCCGGCATCGCTCAAGCCGATGAAGGCAATGAACAAGCCGATACCGCCGCCCACCGCCGCGAACAGTGAGCGCGGCACGGCACTGATGATGAGCTGTCGCACGCCCGCCACCGTCAGACACAGAAAGGCGATGCCGGAGAGGAAAACACAGCCCAACGCCGTTTGCCACGTCAAGCCCATCCCCTGCACCACCGTATAGGTGAAGTAGGCATTGAGACCCATACCCGGAGCGAGCGCCAGAGGATAGTTGGAAAACAGCCCCATGAGAATGCAGCCGATGCCCGCGGCGAGGCAGGTGGCCACGGCCACTCCCGCGACCGGCATGCCGGCGGCGCCCAGAATGAGCGGATTCACCACGACGATGTACGCCATCGTGATGAACGTGGTCAGTCCGGCAAACATTTCGGTGGAGACCGTCGTGCCGTGGTGCTCGAGCCCAAAAAATCGATTCAGCATGTCGCCTACACCTTACACACGTCGCCAGAGACTGTCGACGGTCAGGGCGCTCAAGTTCAGCGGGGCGGCGCGCTGCGCGGCGGCGGCGCTGCCTTCATCAAGTCGACGAACATGGTCGCGAATTTCGGCAAGTCCAAATCCATCTGCGCGTCGACGCGCTGCAGATCGACGGCCGGCTTGAGCGCTTCGCTCCACGTCAGTGTCTCGCCATAGGTGGGGCCATGGCTCACATCGACGTCCATGTAAAGCTGGCGCCGCTGCGTGATGATGCTGGGATCGAGCCACGCACAGGCGGTCAGTTCATCCCATAGGTAATAGCGATCCTGCGAATACAGCGCGATGTAGCGCGCCGCCGGACTCGACGACTTGGCGATCTCGTCGAGCATTTCCTGGGTGAACATGGCCTTGATCGAGACGTCGACCGTGGTCACTTCGATGTGCGGCCAGTGCGCCCGCAAGCTGATGCGGGCGGCCTCCGGATCGAACCAGAAGTTGAATTCATGTCGCGGGCTCGCGGTGAACTCCGGGTCATCGGTCTGGGGATCGAGGCTGCCGCCCATCACGACCAAACCCTGGGTCAGTTCGGCGAAGTGCGGATCGATGGCGATGGCAAGCGCGATGTTGGTGAGCGGACCCGCGGCAAAAATCGTCACCCGATGGGGGTGGGCATGAACCTCGCGAATCAGGAAATGGGCCGCATCTTCGGTGATCGGTTTGGTGTGGGGAGCACCCTCGATGAGCGTTGGTTTATCCCAGGGTCCCGGTGGCGCCGGCTGATCCTTGCCGGGCATCAAGGCTGCCTTCTCCCCCCATGCGCCCAACCAGGCCACCTTGCCCACCAACGCCGACGCGAGTCGGGTCTCCTGTTCGGTTCGCACCAACGGAAACACGGCGCCCAAGGCCACCGGCACGTCGGTTCGGCCGATCGACTCCAACATCCGGAGCGTATGCGCCGCTTCGTCGTCACGCCATGCGTTCCCGGTGACCATGCTGATACCGAGGACCTCGACGTTCGGCGACTGCAGCAACACCATCATCGCCATCTGATTCGACCCGCCGGGCCCGGAACCGTCCTGGTCGATGAGCACCAGGCGTTTCTCTGCGGTTGCGGGCGAGATCATCGCGAGATAAGCCAAGCCGGTCGCCAGTAACAATCCTCGAACCTTCATGTGCTCACCCCTGTTGCTACGTCGACGGTTCTCTCCTCGCAATTGTCGAGAGGTCCGCCGCGATCGATGACCAGAAATCGGGACGGCCGCGCCAGCGCGAGCAGCGAGTGATGCCACGGTCGCAGCACGATATCCGCCAAACTACGCCGCCTCGATATGCGGCTTGCCGAAAACACGCAGCCGGCTCAATCCGCCATCGGGATGCAGGTTCACCCGTAGATGCGAAACGGGGCCGAGATTGGCCAGCTGCTCACGGAATTGCAAAACCTTGTCCGCGGCGAGATGCTGGGCCTCGAGCAAGGTCGGCCAGTAGAGCGATTGACTGCGCAGATCGGCATCCACCGCATCACGAACCAATGCCGCATTGACGGAGATTTGATGCGGGAAGTTACCCTTGAAGTGCGCGGTATCGACGTCGATGCCCTCGATGCGCCCCGGATGTCCCAGACGGAGCAGCATCCAGTCGAAGCCGGGTTCACGACGCCGCCGCGTTTCCCACCCATCCGCCATGCTTGCCCCGGTGCCCGGCAGCAATACATTGTGCATGGATCCATAATGTTCATCGCTGCACGCGAGCGCCCGGCCGCCGTTCAGGGCGGCGGCGAGATCGACCGTCTCCGTACCGGCGCGGGCATCCCAGGTACGATGGACACTGCCATACGCCCGCAGGCGGGCGACGCCGCCATCCGGATGGATGTTGAGCTTCAGATGGCTCCAGATCGCGGTCGAGTCGACCGGGAAGAAGTTATGTTGATCGCCTTTCAGCGGTCGGGCCGGCAGCAGCGCGGTCCAGCGCGTCTTGGCATCGGGGGGAGTCGCCGATCGGCAGCCTTCAACGCCCGCTAATGGAGCGAAATTTCCGGTGAAGAAGCGCGTGTCGATATCGAGCAGCACGAGCGATGAGGGCGCCGCCAGCTGCACGATACAATAGTCATGTCCCTCGTCGCGGCGGCGCCGTGTCTCCCACCCGTCCATCCACTTGCCGTGATCGTCGTAAACGCCCGCCCGCCACTCGGGTTCGGCCGGATTCAGCATTCGCGCCAGCGGCGCGAAAAACTCATCGGTCGCGAACAGCCCGGTGGCGCCCAGGCGCGCGTCGGCGACGTTGATGCTGCGGCCGATCAACTCGGCGTATTCTGTTGGGTCACTCATTTTTTCCACCGCTGTCCGAGACCGTGTCAGTCAACCGATAGCCCGCGATCAAGCCGATCTGCTTTAGCGCCGTGCCGTGTTCCACCGGCAAATCATTCCCCAAGCGCGACGCGCAGGCCGCGAGGATGGACTCCGGCGTGTGTCCGCGCACGGCCAGAATGAACGGCATCGCAAACTTTTCCTCGTAAGCGAGATTCAGCGCCTCGAGGCGCGACAACTCATCGGCGCGAACCGCATCGAGGCCGGCGCCGCGCTGCTCCTGTGACGAGGCGCGCGTCAGGTCGGCGCGCGCCCGCCCGCGCAAACCCAAGCGCGGATGACGGCGAATCAAGGCAAGCTGCTCGGCGTACGTGGCCGCCGCCACCGCCGCGCACATCGCCGCATGCAGTTCCTGGCGGGAGGCGAACGGTCGGTTTGCGACCACCCGTTCCGCGACCCAGGGGGAATGTTCAAAGATGCCGGCGAGTTGCAACACGAACTCATCCTGGGGCAGCCGATTCAAGTCGTCGAGCGAAATCATCGGGGTGCCTCAGCGGTGTGCGCCTCCGCCGGATGCACGCTCATCCAATGACGCGCAATATCGATCCGGCGGCAGATCCAAACATCCGGTCGTTGCAGCACATGCTCCAAGAAGCGTTCCAAGGCGGCGATGCGTCCGGGCCGACCGGCCAAACGGCAATGCAATCCGATCGACAACATCTTCGGCTGATCGAGTCCCTGAGGATCGCCTTCCCGATACAGGGTCTCGAAGGCGGCAGTCAAATAATCGAAGAATTGGGCACCGGAATTGAAGCCCTGTGCGGTGGCGAACCGCATGTCATTGGTATCGAGCGCATACGGCACCACGAGATGCGCTACCCGTGGCGCGTCCGCTTCGAATCCGTGCGGGACCTGGGTCCAATACGGCAGATCATCCGCGTACGAATCGGAATCATACGCAAAGCCGCCATGCTCCACGACCAACTGCCGCGTTTGCGGGCTGTCTCGACCGGTATACCAACCCAAGGGCGCCACGCCGAAAATATCCCGAAGGATGGCCACCGCCTCCGCCATGTGCGCGCGTTCGGTCGCCACGTCGCTGTGCTGGTAGCTGATCCACCGCAACCCATGGCAGGCGATCTCATGCCCCAACTCGCGAAATGCGGCCGCCGCTTCCGGGTGTCGGCGTACCGCCGCCGCGACCGCGAACACGGTGAGCGGCAGACGATGCCGTTCGAAGGCGCGCAACACCCGCCACAGGCCCGCGCGCGAACCGTATTCGTACAGCGACTCCATACTCATGTGACGCATCGGAAAGGCCTGCGCATTGATGATCTCGGACAAAAACGTCTCTGAGGCGGCATCACCATCGAGTACGCTGTTCTCCGCGCCCTCCTCGAAGTTCAAGACGAACTGCAGCGCGATACGGGCGCCGTTCGGCCAGCGCGCATGCGGAGGGTGCCGGCCGTAGCCCACCAGATCACGCGGATAATCGGCATTCATGGTCGTGCTCCATGACCGATCCACATGAGCACGGTGGAACGCTCCTGTTCCGTCATACCGGTAAGATTGCCGAGCGGCATGGCGTGCGCGGCGAGTTGCTGCTGCACTTGCGGTAAGTGGGCAAGTATTTCATCCATGGTCTCCAAGATGATGCCGTTCGGCGCCGCGCTGAAGCCAGGCTCGGTCGGATTGGTCGCATGGCAGGGCACACAGCGGTGATCGACGATTAGCAGCACTTGCGCGCTGTCGACCGGCGTCGCGACCGCCGACGTCGACGCCGGCGTCGATGTGACGGAATTCAGCGGCGGTGCGAGCGCAAAGATCAAAGCGCCGAGCGCGACAGCGCCCAAGGCTGCGGGAAGGGCGATCGCAACGCGGCCTGATTCGCGGGGCTTGTGCCGCGCGACGAACGCGGCGCGAATGCAGGCACCGGCAAAACTCATGGCGAGCAGCACCATCCAGTTGTAGCGGGCGCCGTAGGTCATGGCGTAGTGATTGCTGATCATCACGAACACCACCGGCAGGGTGAAATAGGTGTTGTGCACCGATCGCTGTTTGCCGCGCAAGCCCGGCGCCGCGTCCGGTTCACGTCCCTGTTGCTTGGCGCGCACGAGTTCACGCTGCCCGGGGATGATGACGAACAACACGTTCGCGACCATGAGCGTGCCCAAGGAGGCGCCGAATATCATGTAGGCGCCGCGGCCGCTGAATACATGGGTGAGAAAATACGCCTCGGCCGCGACCAGCACCGCCAGCAGAGCCGCCAATGCTCTTGGGCGGCGCGCGACTGCTGAACGGCAGAGACCATCGTAGATGAGCCAACTCGCCACGAGCACCGCCAACGCAATCCCGACCGCCATCGGCTTAGCGAGCGGCATGACGGCCGGATCGATCAGGTATGCCTCAGCCTGCCAAAAGTACAACAGGCATAGCAGTGCGAAACCGGACAACCAGGTGGTGTACGCCTCCCAATAAAACCAGTGCAGGGTCGCAGGCAAGGTGGCGGGCGCTACCCGGTACTTCTGCGACCGATAAAATCCGCCGCCATGGACGGCCCATAATTCGCCGGACACTCGTGGATCGGCCGATCCGCCCGCCTCGAGCGGCTGCAGGTGATTATCCAGCCAGACGAAATAAAACGAGGCACCGATCCAGGCGATGCCGGCGATGACATGCAGCCAACGCACCAAGAGGCCCACCCACTCTCCAGCATAGACCAGCATCATCCGCCCCGATATACCGAGTACGCCCAAGGCGAAACCAACAGCGGTACGTGATAGTGCTGCTCCGCTGCAGCGATGCCGATGTGCACGATGGCCTCCTCGATGAACGCCGGATCCGGCAATGACACCCCGCGGGCGCGGAAATACTCACCGACGAAAAACGTCAACGAGTACCGGCCGGTGTGGAACGCCGAGCCGCAGAGCAGCGGCGCCGCGCAGCGGCCGTCCACGCCGGTGGCGGTCGACAGCAGCAGTGTAGATTCGGGGGACGACAAGTCACGAACTTCGATACGCACGCCGCCCGCGGGCAAGCCGGCGACGGTATCGAGCACGTGAGTCGTGAGCTGGCCCATGCCTCATTATCCTAAAACAGAGCGGCCAGACGCCCCGGCTTTCGTTGCAACAACATGTTATAGATGCTTTTCTGAAGTTTATTCGATTTCCAGACAGGAAGGTAGGATGGCTCGGCAAGTCATGGCGGTTGACGAATTCTTGAGAGGGCTGCCGAAGGCCGAACTGCACGTGCACATCGAAGGCACGCTGGAGCCGGAGATGGCGTTCGAACTCGCCCGCAAGCACGGCGTGTCCCTGAAACAAGCGAGCGTCGATGAGTTACGGGCTGCCTACGACTTTGCGGATCTGCAATCGTTTCTGGATATCTACTTCGCCGGCGCCGCCGTCCTCAAAGACCGGGATGATTTTCATGCGTTGGCCGCAGCCTATCTGCGCAGGGCCCATGCGGACGGAGTGGTCCACGCAGAGATTTTCTTCGATCCGCAGACCCACACCGCCCGCGGCGTACCGCTCTTGGAGGTGCTGACGGGGCTCAACTCGGCATTCAGCGAGGCTCATCGCCGTTTTGGCATGACCACGCGGCTCATCCTCTGCTTCCTCAGGCACTTGGACGCTGACGATGCAATGCGCGTTTTGGAGGCGGCGCTGCCCTATCGACATTGGCTCGCCGGGGTCGGACTCGATTCATCGGAACGCGGTCATCCGCCGTCGAAATTCGCCGCCGTTTTCGCTCGAGCCCGGGCTGAGGGGCTGCCCGCGGTGGCACATGCCGGCGAGGAGGGACCGCCCGCTTATGTTACTGAAGCCTTGGACATCCTTCAGGTACGGCGAATTGACCACGGTGTGCGCTGCGAGGAAGACCCGGCGCTGGTCAGGCGTCTCGCGATGAGCCGAATCCCGCTCACCGTATGCCCGCTGTCGAACATCAAACTCAAGGTTTTCAACGAGATGGAGGCCCACAATCTCAAACGATTGCTCGATCTGGGTCTCTGCGTCACCGTCAATTCCGACGATCCAGCCTATTTCGGCGGTTACGTACTCGAAAATTATCTGGCCCTCGAGCGGGGACTCGGCCTGTCGCTTGCCGAGCTCACGTTGCTCGCGCGAAATTCATTCGAAGCCTCCTTTCTCGATGAATCGGCGAAACGGCACTGGGCGGCAGCGATCGATGCCTACGTTCGCGCCGCCAGCCTGACGGCGACACTCAGCCCCGAACCCGGCGGCCCCCCACCCACACATCCCTGATATTCGCCCGCCCGGCGCCATAAATGATCTTTTGCAGACTGGCATCGGGTCCATCCCCCGGGGCAAGGCGCAAATTGCAATCGGCTCGATCCGCATCGATGACGATGGCGTCAAACTGATAGCCTGGGACAAATGCCCCGACCGGCAAATCGAGCGCAATGCCGCCGCCCACCGTCGCGAGCCAGAAAGCGGTGGGCGCATCGATGCGCGAATCGGGACGACGACGCCGATCGCGGCCAATGGCGGGATCCACACCCGCCTCGAGCAGGCGCGAGGCGATCACCGCTTGGCGCGCGTTGTCCAGTATCGAGGGGCTCGCACCCCCCGCGATATCGGTGCCCAAGCCGACATGCATCCCGCGCTCGAGCATTCGTCGAGCCGGGAACACCGCATCGGAAAAATAAACGTTCGACAAGGGACAATGTGCAATACCGGCACCGTGTCGGATGATGGTGCCGGCATCCTCCTCGCCGATGAAATTGCCATGCGCAAGTATGGTGTGGCGGGACAACAATCCAAACCCCTCGAGTGCCGAGGTGTCAGACACACCGCACCGCTCGAGTACGTAGCCGTGTTGCCAGTCGCTCTCCGAACAATGCGTCTGCACATGGCATTGGGTTTCGGCTGCCAAGGCGCCCAGTCGACGCAATAAATCATCGGAACAGGACGGGATGAACCGGGGGGTAATCACCGGCTTAACCAGTCCGGCCGAATTACCGGACATCGACCTCACGTAGTCGATGAAGGCGCGAGTTTGCAGCTCGGCAATCTCCGCCGATGCATCCCGATAATTCGCCGGACACTGCGTCGGGTCATCCATCGCCACGCGGCCGATCAGCGCCCGCTGGCCTCGCCGCAGGCATATGTCCGCCAGGCGCTGCGTCGCCTCGAGATGAATGGTGCCAAAATACAAGGCGGTGGTGGTGCCATTCGCCAACAAACTATCGACCAACGATTCGTATTCAACCTGCGCAAACTGGAGATCGGCATAGCGAGCTTCCAGCGGGAAGGTGTACGCCTGCAGCCACTCTTCCAGTGGCCTGTCGAGCGCCGATCCCAACTGCGGCCATTGCGGCGCATGCACGTGCAGATCGACGAAACCAGGCAGCAAGATCTGCCGAGGCCCCAAGATCACCAGTGTCCCGCGTGCGGCGAATTCGTCGGCAAGGCGGCTGACCTCGCCGGACTCTCGGCGATGAACCGCCTGGATGTCACCGTTCTCGCCAACGATGATGAGCGCCTGATGCAGAGCCTCGACTTCTCCGCGTACCGGGGTGTGCAGTGCCGTACCCAAAAATGCACGCGCCGGCGTTGCTTGCAATGTCATACGAGGACCCCCGCAGTTGACGACCCATCGCCCTTTACCAGCAGCATATCGTACATTGCCAAATACGGTGCTGAAGGCGCAGCATCGCGCCCCATGGACAAGCTATTCATCTCCGCCGACTCGCTGCTGCGCGACTCGATGGAACTCGCCAGACTGATCGTGCGCAGTGGCTTCCGACCGACCTTCCTGGTGGCGATGTGGCGCGGCGGCGCACCGATCGGCATCGCTGTGCAAGAGGTGCTCGAATACCACGCCATCCACGCCGACCACATCGCGATTCGGACGTCGTCCTATGTCGGAATCGGCCAGCAGGCCAAGACCGTGCGGGTGCATGCGCTGGACTACCTGGTCTCGCAGCTCACGGCGGAGGATCAATTGCTGCTGGTCGATGATGTGTTCGACTCCGGGAGAAGTCTCGACGCGGTCATGACGGAGCTGACCCGCCGCTGCCGCCGCAATCTCCCAGAGAAAATCCGCATTGCCACGGTGTATTACAAGCCGGCGCGAAATCGCAGCAAGCTGGTCCCTGACTACTACGTGCACGCCACCGATCAGTGGCTGGTCTTCCCGCATGAGATTCAGGGGCTGTCGCGCGAGGAGATCTTGGCGACCAAGCCCGTCGGACCTAATTTCTTCGACCCCGTCGAACCTTAGACGGCGCCGCGACGCCGCTTGACGCCGGCACGCCACCGATGACGCGGTGTCACCAACGGGCGATGTCATCCATGGCCGCCAGCAGGTGCAAGCGAATCCCCGCCTCGGAGGCCGAATGACCGGCATCTTCCACGAGCACGAGCCGCGATCCCGGCCACGCCGCATGCAGTTGCGCGGCAGAAATCGGCGGGCAGAGCAGATCGTAGCGGCCTTGGACGATGGTTGCCGGAAGATGTTTGATGCGATCGACCTGGCGTAACAGCAGGTCATCCGGTTGGTTGCGATTATTGCGAAAGTAATGCACTTCGATGCGTGCCATGGCGTAAGCGACATCAGCCACGCTCGCCTCGGCAAGCCGTGTCGCATTAGGCACCAGATTCGCCAACGTCGCCTCGTACAGGCTCCACCGACGGGCCGCCGCGAGTCTCACAGAGTGGTCTGGGTGGTCGAGCAGCTGCGCATAACCTTCGAGCGGATCGCCCGCACGGAGTGCCGGCGGCAGCCCCTCGAGCAATGCGGCCAGCGCCTCGGGCCGAAACAGGCGACCCGCCTCGAACAACCAACGGATTTCGAACTCACGCATCAAGAAAATGCCGCGCAAGGTGAGGCTCAAGCATCGCTCGGGAGCGGCCTCGGCATAGGCGATGGCCAGCGTCGAACCCCAGGAGCCGCCGAACAGATGCCAAGCCTCCACGTGGCACTGCTGGCGCAGCAACTCCATGTCGCCAACCAAATGGGCCGTGGAGTTGTTGCGCAGCTCCCCGAGCGGGCTCGAACGGCCCGCGCCGCGTTGATCGAACAGAATGATCCGAAAGCGGGCGGGATCGAAATAGCGGCGGCTGGTCGGCGAGCACCCACCCCCCGGGCCGCCGTGCAGATAGACGACCGGAATGCCCTTGGGGTTACCGCATTCCTCCCAATACACGGAGTGAATCTCATCGACCGCAAGGCGTCCTGAGGCGTAAGGTTCGATCAAGGGATATAGATTGCGGATGGCGGACATGGTGAATGACGAAAGCTACGCGAGCGGCCTCGAGAATGCCAGGCCAGGAACAGCCAGGCCATGCACAGCGGCGGTTCCCCGAACACCGCCGCCTCGCCGATGAATCACCCATTGCAATGCCGCTGCGGCAACCTACAGGGGCACGTGGTGCTGCCGAGCCCATCGAATCGCGTGGTTTGCTATTGCCGCGACTGCCAGGCATTCGCCCGTTTTCTGGGACGAGCGGACAACACTCTCGATTCACAAGGGGGTTCGGATGTCATTCAAGTCTTGCAGGCCAGGCTGATATTCACCCGGGGAACGGACTCGCTCGCCTGCATGCGTCTGTCGGACAAAGGGCTGTTGCGGTGGTATGCGCGGTGCTGCAACACACCGATCGGTAATACGGTTGCCAATCCGCGCATATCCTTCATCGGGCTGCTGCATGACTGCCTTGGCGCCGAACCCTAGCTCTCCGCGTCGTTCGGCCCGGTAAGCATGCGAAGCTTTACGGGCAGTGCAACCACAAAGGTCGCATCGAGCAAGGTCGGTTTCTTCCTTGGCGTGTTACGCATCGCCGCCATGGTGATTCGTGCCCGAATCGACGGCGGCTATCGGCGAACCCCCCTGTTCGATGGCGCCACGGGCACACCCATCGTCGAACCCCGGGTTCTCACCGCCGAGGAACGGCGAAAGCTGTCATCACTCACCATCAACTCGTAGGCTCGAGCCGCAGCACACGTCCGTTAACTTCGTCCGTGCAGACATACAGGTAGCCGTCCGGCGCGGCCCGAACGTCGCGAATGCGCCAGTGTCGATCGTTCAGAAGTTCCTCTTGCTCGACGACATTTCCGCTCCCATCCAGATGCACGCGACGCAGATGCTCAAGCGCCAGTGCACCCACAAAAAGATCACCTCGCCACGCGGGAAACTTGTCACCGCGATACAGGGCGATTCCGGAGGGTGCGATCGAGGGCGTCCAATAGATCACCGGCTGCTCGAGGCCCGCTCGCTGGGTGTAAGGCGAAACAAAGGCGCCTGAATAATCCATACCGTAGGTGATTACTGGCCAGCCATAGTTCCGGCCCGCCACGATGACGTTCAATTCGTCGCCACCGCGCGGACCATGTTCGGTTTCCCGTCGTGCGCGAGGCTACGGTCTGGCCGTGACAGACGTCTCGCAACTTGAGCTTTACGAGATCGCAGGCACGAAGTTTGCTGTCGATGGCGGGCCATTGTATCCGGCGTGCTGGCGCAGGGGAGCTGATGACACGTTGCCGCCGTCCGCGAACGACCGGAAGCGGGCATCGACAATTGGCGCGAGGAGGCAGGTTGACCCCGTTCCATTACCGGGGTAATGTAATGCGATGACGATAGCGCAATCGAAAGTTACAGCCCAAGGCCAGATCTCAGTACCTGTCGAGGTGAGGAAGAAGCTTGGTATAGGCCCGGGATCAGTTATTGAATGGCACGAACAAGATGGTAATGTCGTAGTCCGCAGGGCTGGACGTTTCAGTTCGTCGGATATGCACCAAGTGCTATTTCCGGGTGGCACGCCGAGGGCCAAATCGATTCCCGACGTGAAGGGAGCCATCCGAAGGCATATTCGCCAACGATATGCTCGCGATTGACACGAACATTCTTGTTCGCCTCGTCGTGCGAGACGATAGCGATCAAGTCGAAGCGGCTGAACAGTTCATACGAAAGGGTGCCTGGATATCCCACCTGGTCCTCGCAGAGACCCTTTGGGTTCTCGATTTCGTCTACGAGCTGTCTCGAGCGCAGATGGCAACCGCCGTCGATATGCTGCTCAATCACCAAGAGCTGACCCTGCAAGACGCCGAGATGGTCGCCTCGGCGCTGATTCATTTTCGTTCGCGTTCAACGGTGGATTTCTCGGATTGCCTGGTGCTCGAGATTGCGCGGAAGGCCGGGCATTTGCCGGTAGGGACGTTTGACCGTAATTTCGCCAAGCTCACTGACGTTCAGCGACTGCGTTAGCAGCGCCGGCGGGGCCACCGAGAACGTCGTTCGAATGGGCAAACTTTACCCCTGCTCGTGGTCAAGGTAGTTTATTGCGGCGCCGCTGGGACGGCTAAGGTTAGGACGATCTGACAGATATTGAATTGGGAGCCGAGCAATATCCTTATATTCGTTCTGTGATACTGATGCCCAAAGGTTGGTTCTCCCCAAAAAATCCTCAAACGTGTAAGAAGTACCCGCAGACTCATATCGATAGCGAACTGAATAGATACCGGGTAAAGGTGACCGCGACGTGAATCGCTTTTCCGTTACCACGGCCATCGTGCTGACGCCAGAATGAACCAATCGATATTCGTAATACGCATCGCAGATGCCGAGCACCGTGATGAGGGTGCCGACGGCGAGCCAGATGCCAAAGCGAACTTTGTTGATCGTGGTCATCGAGAGATGCGATTAACGATTCCATTTACCCCAGGGCGCAGATTTCAGGTGTCCGCTATACCGCTCGCATTTTCGCACATTCTACTTCGGGTGCTGGCCGGACCCGGCCGTCGCGTTCGTTCCAGAGCGTGTTCGAACTGTTGCGCGCTATTTTTCTGCTGCATGAAGTCGCCATTGTTGTCGTCGACGGCACCTCGGGCACCTCAGGCGCGGCGGCGTGGGCGGCGAAGGCCCAGATGATCGATCCGCCGGCGATTAGAGCGCCGAACAACACGCTGGCCGCCACGCCGCCGGCTGCCGCAGGTCATGGGATGGATTAATCGACTCCGATCATCACATTGGAAGCTTTGACGATCGCATACGCTTTGGCGCCCGGCTTGAGCCCGAGGTTTTCCGCGGATTGTTTGGTGATGATCGACACCATCTCGATTCCCGGCGCCAGTTCGACGACGACTTCGGTATCGACCGCCCCGGGTGTGACCGCTTTGACCGTTGCCGGGAAAATGTTGCGTGCGCTCAATTTCATGTTGTCGTCCTTAGAAAATTGCCGGAACCCGAAGGATTGTATTCCTTGAAGGCCATCAAACCAACGTACGCGAGCATTGCGATCAGCACGCCCACGAACCACGCATAGTGATAAATTTCCGTGAGGAACTTAGGGATGCCCGCGAATGAATGCGGGAAGGCGGTGGCCAAAAAGCCGGGTAGGTTGGGGAGCACCGCCAGGATGAAAGCGATACACGCTGCCGGATTCCAGCCATTGCGATAGGAGTAGCAGCCCTCGGACCGATATAGATCCGTGACGTTGATCTGGGTGCGGCGGACCAGCCAGTAGTCGGCGATCATGATACCGAGCACCGGTGCGAGTAGCGCGCCCGAACCCCCGAGCCAGGTAAAGATGTAGCCGCCGCTCGACTCGATCAGCTTCCACGGCATGATGAGCACGCCGAGTACCGCGGTGAGGTAACCACCGCGTGCAAAATTCACGTGGCGCGGAAAGATGGCCGCGAAGTCGTAGGCCGGACCAACCACGTTGGCCGCGAGGTTGACGCACAAGGTGTCGAGCGTGATTACGCTTAAGCCAACGGCGACGGCGATACCTTCCATGCGGCCCGCCAGATCCACCGGATCCCAGATCGCTTTTCCGAAGATCGTCACGGTGGCCGAGGTCACGGCGACGCCGACAAATGCGAGTGCCGCCATGGGCAGCGGCAGGCCGATGGACTGGCCGATGATCTGGTCCCTCTGGCTGCGGGCAAAACGTGTGAAGTCGGGAATATTCATGGCCAGGGTCGACCACATGGCGCACAGCGCGGTGAGGGATGGCCAAAACAGCGGCCAGAACTGGCCGGCTTTCGGGCCGCCCGGCACGAATTGCGACGGAGCCTGCAGCATCGCGCCGAAACCGTGGGCGTGCAAATAAGCCCACCCCAGGAGCGCCAACAAAATCAAGATCTTGATCGGCGCCGTAATGACTTCGATCGAGCGCACGGACTCGGGACCGCGCGCCACGAAGTAAAGATGGAGCGCCCAGAACACACCGAAACTCGCGAGCTGCCCGGCGTCGATGCCGAGCCAGCCGATTTTGCTGCCGATCAGAGCACCCCCGCTCACGATATTGCCGATGGCATAAATCGCGCCGCCGCCGATCCAGCATTGGATGCCGAACCAGCCGCACGCCACCATGGCGCGCAGGAAGGCCGGTAACCTCGCACCCCGTGTGCCAAAGGAGGTGCGCACCAGCACGGCGAACGGAACCGCGTACTTGGCGCCCGCATGCGCGTTCAACAGCATGGGAACGAGGCACACCGTGTTGGCTGCCAGCACCATCCCCACCACCTGCCAAGCGGAGAATCCTTGGTCGATCAAGCCGCCGCCGAGCATGTAGCTGGTAATGCATACCACCATGCCGATCCACAGGGTGACGTAGTGGTAGGCCGTCCACGTGCGGTGCGCGGCGTCGGTGGGCGCGAGGTCCTCATTCCACAGCTCGCGCGAGCGCTCAAGTTTGCTGTCGTCCATCGGTCCCTCGCATGATTCCTCGAGCTATCAATAGCATGCCAGGCGGGTCAAATGCCATTCAACGCTGGCCGAGGGAGCACCTTGCCGCGACCGCGCAAGTGACGTTACCGGGGGTCCCGGCCACCACTTAGCGCAAGCGGCCGGGCGCCGGCCAACTCCGCAGTGATCCGCGCCGCGAGCGCGGTGCCGGACAGCCAGGCCGCCTCCACTCGGGGGCCGATCAGCC
>Ga0116226_10000394_pt1 | contig 36998 bp, 31 predicted proteins | sample S1TSphfallax_FD_89692 | JGI IMG/M metagenome (GOLD analysis project Ga0116226, IMG submission 89692) | Host-associated microbial communities from peat moss isolated from Minnesota, USA - S1T2_Fa - Sphagnum fallax MG | ecosystem: Host-associated > Plants > Peat moss > Unclassified | place: USA...
AATAGGAGAAAAACATGCCGCCATCGTGACCGACCACAGTACAATTTATGCGCGCAACAACACGCACTGCGCATCGGTCACGTTCAATCGGAATGAGCGGTCACGTTCGCCAGAATACGCAGTTGGAAAAAACTTCCAGCGGTGTCTCATGGAGCGCAGTGATAGGGGGCGCGGCAGCATCTGCGGCACTTGCGTTGATCCTGATTGTTCTTGGCATTGGCTTGGGTATGTCAACCATATCTCCTTGGCCAAGCCGGGGAATCGGTGCCAGTACGTTTGGAGTATCTGCCATAGCCTGGCTCGTTTTGACTCAGATTATTGCCGCAGCAGCGGGGGGCTATTTGGCAGGGCGTTTGCGGATTAAATGGGCCACAATCCATACTGACGAAGTCTATTTTCGTGATACGGCACATGGCTTTCTGGCTTGGGCGCTAGCCGCCCTGATAACGGCAAGCCTGGTTGGTACCGTGACAGGTGCAGCGATATCTGCCACCGCGAGTGCCGGGGTTGCAGTGACGGCTGCCGCTGTTGGAACAGACAAACTCAATGAGCATGACGGTACGCCGCGAACCGTTCAGGAAAGCCGTCCCGATAACTTCGTGCACATGAGCCGCGAAGCGACCGAAAAGTATTTGATCGATTCGCTTTTCCGTCGTAGCCCTTCAGCCCCTGACACAAATGACATAGACGAAGCAACGCGTCGAGAAGTGAGCCTGATATTCGCCAATAGCATTCACCAGGCAAGCCTGCCACTCCAGGATCAACAATATCTGTCGCAAATCGTGGCCAAGCATACCGGACTCGACCCGGCTGATGCCAGCAAACGTGTCAATGATACTTTCACGATAGTTCAGGATACGACCGCCAAGGCCGAACATACTGCGATGGAGGCGGCTGACAAGGCGCGTAAAACAACGGCTTATACGGCGTTATGGATGTTTGTATCTTTGTTGTGTGGGGCGTTCATCTCCAGTTTTTTCGCAACGTTTGGAGGAAAGCAGCGTGACCGAATCGTTCACGTTGCAGCGGCGTTGTAAAGGGAAATAGTCGAGGTTAATTCCTGATTCACCATGGCACTTCAATAAGGAGAATTATGATGCGTGCACTTCTGCTTTGGTTTCTGGGCGTCCCCATTCCCGTCATTATTTTGATTGCCTTACTCTACCATTGAATAAAAGAATAAGCGCTTGCCTCATACTTCGGCAGCTTGCAGTTGATTTCAAGCGCTCGGCGATGCTATAGCTTCAAGCATTGGCAAGGGCATAAGAGAAGGTAAATCCATCTTTATGTCCTTTCAAATAAAGAACTGTGCTTTGGAATTTTCTCCTTCACCCAACAAAGGATTTCCATGCGTTTAGACCTGATTAAGCCGACCGACCTGACCTCATCACAAAAACCCCTCTATGAGGACATGAGGGAAGGAATCAAAAATAACTTCAAGGGATTCACGGCAATTTGCGAAGGCGGTGAACTGATCGGCCCGTGGAATCCGTGGCTGACCTTTCCTCACGTTGGACATCCGATGTGGGAGTTGGTGAAGGCGCAGTCTGATCCTTCTACTTCAGTCCTCCCCAAGACAGTAAGAGAGATCGCCATTCTAGCCACCGGAACAGCCTTTCGTTCAGGGTACGAGTTATATGCTCATGTCCTGATGGCGGAAATGCGCGGACTGGACGAGAAGGCAATAGTAAGCATCGTAGCAGGGCAACGACCGGAATCGTTGAGTGAGGAAGAATGCTGTGCGTACGAAGTTGTTTCCTCGTTGTTGCGGGGCGGCATACTACCTGAATTGTTGTACAAAAAAGCAATCGAGAGCTTTGGCAAGGATGGTGCGGCAGAATTGATTTATCTGGTGGGGCTTTATTGCATGATATCGATTACGTTGAATGGATTTGATGTACCCATTCCGCAGAAAACGGATGTCCAGATGGCATAGAGGGATTCAAACGTCTAACACCTATCCTATTGATTTTCTCTTAGCATATCAGCCGGAAAATCAGACACGAACCGTATCTTGAATTGTCTGAACAATGCAGGATCATGCCGTATCCCTTTTTGCAGAAGTTGATACGATAAGAGGCGGTGGTTTCATGTCGGATGGACTTTCGCGATCTTCACGTACAACAGGGATAAGGCGCTCGCCCAGACTCAAATGACTATGAATAATCGGCAGCATTCGCGTGGCAAAAGCTTTCAATGTCTCGTTTTTTCCCTGGCTCGCTTCGCGCTCGAACAGATCGACTTCCCTATGTTTACCTGCAACGGCTATATTGCCGACATATGCACGGTCGAATTCAGCATCTTTTAACTTTTTCAAATTATCGACAATTTGCATATCAGGATTTGAAGGAGAAATATTTACCTTGCTATGGAGAATGGCGGCATCAAGTTGTTTGATGATCTTCTGATGGTCCGAAATCAATTGGGATGCAAACTTTTGTACCAATGGATTTGACGATTGTGAGAGTGCCAGTTTGGATGCCGCAAATTCGGTGGCGTTAAACACTTCATTGAAGTCGATAAATTCCCGATCAATGGGAGACAAGTCGGTGAGCGATTCTGTAGAAGAAATGTGCTCTATATGGTATCGCTCGTCTGCTTTGGCACTGCCAATAATGAAGCTCCCAACCATGAGCGCCACACATAACTTATTCTGCCTCGCAAAATGTTGCATACCACCTCCCTTCATCGTTGTTATGCTTTCGTTTTTCTACGTCACTTTGACTGTACCAAGCCTGTCATTAACGCGAATGTTTTCGGAAAACGGGCCGGGCGTAATGCCATGTAAGTCAAACTCAATATCCAGGCCGGGGCGAGTGATGAGGCAGTACGTGGAGCCTCCGAAATGAAACATCCCTAGCTGTTCACCCTTACCAACATGCTGCCCAATTTGTACCGTGATTTCGCAACTCGAAACTTCGCACATGCCAATCGCGGCAAAACAAAGCGTGCCGATATCGGGGTTGTCTGCCTCGATGAAAATCAAGGCTCTTGCTGCTACATGGGCAAGATAGGTTTGCGATTGTCTTTGCGAAGCAGGTGCGGGCTCCCTTGCAAGGGTGACAGAACAAAACGCTCCTGCCACAGTGTAGGCTTTGATGACGCGCCCCGAAACCGGGCTATGCCAGCGGTGGTAGTTGAACGCGCTCAGGAAAGCTTGATAGACCGTGCCTCCATGGAAATATTCTGCAAGCGGGTCCGATGCCATCAGGTCGTGCAAGGAATATGGCTCGGCCTTGATCCAAAATTTGTCTTGCATCTTGACATGATGTGCGAGCTTGTAGGGAGCAGATTCGCAGCAGTTGACGATAACAGAATCGTCATCCTCCTGTGCGACTGGTCGCGCGCCTGGCCTTAGTTTTCTGGTAAAGAAGTCATCCCAGGATGCAAAGCCATGATAGGGTTCACGTGGCTGGCACTCGAAGTCGTCGGAAAAATGTGGCATCACCTTCCTCGCTGCCGGACCAAACCATCCTGCATTGGAGTCGCCGTGTAATACGTGGCGCGATGCGGGTGACTTCAGGAAACGCGCCCACTCGTCCAATACAGCCTTCAGGCAGGAATTCACTTTGGGATGCAGAAATGCGCAAAAACCGCTTTTTGTCCCCATGACCCAATTCAGCATGGCATGCAGTGGCAGACCAACCATCACCGTTTCATCGTACTCTGGTGCTTGCGATATCAACTGATTGAGCAAACGCAGCAGGTGTGGGAAATCTTCGACACGTGGCCCACCGCGAGGATCTTCATGGTAAGGCGGTTCCTCTGGCACCTGATTGAACATTTCACTGAAGAGCAGATTCAGCAAAGGGTCGCCCGATACTGTGGTGGACAGATCTTGTAACGCAGGGTGCAGTCCCTCCTCGTTACCGCTTTCAAGCGGTATATATCCCTCCATCCACCTCTCAAACAATTCCTGATCTGAATCTATCCATTGTGTGACCGTATGCCGCAACGTGGATTTGTTTTTATCTATCATTTCCGTCTCCTTCGGAATTCAACCTGCTCAAGTTAATGGGCCGGCTTGCGTTTTGGAACCTTGTCGCCTTCACGTCTGGCTTCAGAAATGCCGATGGCGACGGCTTGTTTTCTGCTGGTTACTCTCTTACCCGTTTTGCCGCTTTTCAGTTTCCCCTCTTTCCATTCCTCCATGGTTTTACCGATTTTTTTCTGCGCGGCTTGATCATATCTGGTCGTCATGATTTATCTCCTGGATAGAAATAAGACAAGAGGAAATTCCATTCACTGCTTTCTGGTTCGCTTGTGCAAGCCCTTATCGTCTCCCATCCCATAGCTGCTTCGCCGATCCGTATCCACCACACCGCGATCAATGTCGTGTTTAGCCTGCTTCATCACCTTGTGTGGCCCGCCAGCCTGGCCATCGGCTGTTTCGTCCTTCTCGTGAGGTAGCGGAATGTTGGATTGCCCTTCGGATTGATTTGGCCTGGCAGGAGAAGTAGGGGAATGCTTTTCTTGGCTCTTTTTACGCTTGTCATCGGCTATGCGCATGGCTGCAATTCCTCTGGACGTACGGTCAGATTCAGGAGAACGATATTGCCGTCCTGTATGAATTGCCTGTGCTTTTGTATGTTCTCCAGGAAGTTCAGATAGCGACGACTGCGTAAGAAATCGTGCGTCAAAGAGCATTGGTCTTCATCGTAGGAAGTCCAGGCTTTGGAGGAAACATTGGTATTCATAGTGAATTCCTGTCATGACTGCTGCATTTGAAATAGAATGATCTGTCATATATCATCAGTTTGAGAGCAACAGATTCATCAATCTCTCATCACGCAGATGACGGCACATTCGACATTTCGCACACGGCAAAGCTTCATCTGCCATCAGCTTTGTCATATGTTCATCGTACCCGTCCTGTTGGGGGGGGCAATCGTCCAATCTGCCTGTCTTTTGTCATCGTTTTCCTACATGAAGGCCTTGCCGTGGTGACGTGATATGCATCGCTTATCTGGACTGATGATTTTTTTGCGACTTCTTGGTAACGCCGCCATGGCGTGGGGAAAGCATGGCGCCTCGTCGATGGGGGCGGCGATCGCTTTCTATGCTCTTGTTTCCCTGCCACCCGTCATTGCAGTGACATTGGAGATGTCAAGCTTTGCGCTTGATCCGACTGCCGCGCGTGAAACCTTGCTGTCGCAAATTCAAATGTTGTGGGGGGCAGATGCCGCGGCCACCACAACCGCTATTGCGCATTATGCGGTACACAGCCACGCCCGAAGTTGGGGGACAGTCATTGCAGTCGTCACAAGCGTTGTTACGGCAACGACAGTATTTGTGGAAATGAGACGCAGCCTGGACGTCATCTGGGGAGAGAGCACCGCGGGAGCCATCGCAAGTGTCTTAAAGAGCCGCCTGATCGCTTTTGGAGCGCTGATTGGCCTCGGAATCGCATTATGGGCATCGGTGTTGACGTCAACACTGCTTGAGGCTGCCGACAAGGACTATCTGGATCATTTTGGCATATCAGCGATAGTAATCGGCATGGTGGGCAACGGTATTGCAGGAACCTTGATCCTGCTGCTTCTCATCCTTTTATACAAACTCCTCCCGGCAAAACGCGTCACATGGTTCGAGGCATGGTGCGGAGCCTCTGTCGTCACTTGCCTCTATCTCGTCGGGAAGGGAATCATCGCCATGTATCTTGGTAGTCAGACAGTAGCGCCTACATTCGGGGGTGGTATTGCCGGGGCGCTGATCGTGTTGCTCCTGTGGTTCTATTACTCAGCTCAAATATTTCTATATGGTGCCGAGTTATCCCACGAGGTAGCATTGATGAGAGTTGTTGTGACACGATCAAATAACGCATCTAACATGTAACGCATACTCCAGTGTGCCGATGCGCAATGCATATGTTCAATGCATCATGTTTTTCAATTTTTTCCGATGAGAAAAATTCCGCCTATCCTATGAATATTCATTGTTGGCGGGGAGAGGATAGTTTAAATTGCTTGTTCGCAAAGGCCCAGATCATGGTAGAGGCATCCGGCCCTTGATGATCGCTGTAGGCATGCCCCGATGCACCGCCACTCCACGCATGACCCAATCCATGAACTTCGCACAGAGTGGCAGCGAGCGATTTGGGAGTCCGATAGTCGGTGACTGTGATTGAGTAGCGGTTACCGCGTTTGATGGTACGCGGCGCAGTCGTTCTCGCTCCGAAATGCGCTCCCCATAAGCTTGCTGCATATGCACCATTGACTGGAGCGACGACCTTGTCTTCACTGCCATGAATCACCAACAACGGTGGTAATGGAATGCCTGCAGGCAGTGGCAGACTGGTAGCTCTGCGGCCTCGCATCGCCATCACCGCCGATGCCGAAGATTGGGCGACACCAGGTGCAACACCTGAATGCATGGCAATAGCCCGATAGCGCGTAGGATTGCGTACGGCCATGAATGCCGCCATGCTGGCACCACCGGACAGGCCGGATAAGACAATGCGCTCCTGATCGATCGGATAAAGCCTGCATGCATGATTAATTGCGGCATCAATGGAATCGGCTTCCCGCTGAGCTCGCCCGGAACGGGTATCGAACCAATTCCAACAATTTTGCGCATTGGCCGTGTGATCCTGTTCGGGATAGAGAACCAGAAAACGCCTGTTCGCCGCAAGATTATTCATTCTCGTGCTATGCGCAAGTATTTCTGCGTTTTGCCCACACCCATGCAACATGACCATCAGAGGTAGTCGTTCGGTATATTGCACGTCATGCGGTTGATACAGGCGATAGCGCCTTACCCCCGTTGCGCCTATCGCTGCTCCAGATGTCCAAATTGCTTTGACGCTAGGCTTCGGTTTTACCGCTTTTCGTTTCACCTCTGCTGACGCCCGTTTTTTCCTCCTTGCGATTGCAGCATAGCCGATGCTAGTCGCCGCTTTCACCATATTGTTCAATGTGCGCACGAAAACTGGATTCCAGCTTGTGTTGGATACGAGCTTTTTTCTCATCCCAGATGTATGTTGTGCGCGCTGTTTCAAGCCCTACGAATAGCCCACTTCAGGGACCAGTAAATCAGGCTTCGAACACTCAAGCAGCAGGCGTTAAAGCTGGAAGGACAGTTGTCCTTCAACGAAATCTTTAGCAGCGGTAATGGCGTATCCCTTGGCTGCTACCTGATCAAACGGTTTGTTGATGGAGAACTCGCTCAAATCTTTTGGATCGTTGATTTCCCGTCCGCGAGCAACAATTTCCCATTCTGTTCCTGTTGCTTCCTCCGGGATGATTTCTCCTTCCGGGACGACCATGAATGAAAATTGGCCTTGGAGTTCAGGGCGCTTGTAGATGTCCAGTTTCATATCGATGTACTCCAATAATTGGTAATGCTGGCTTCTGACGAACAGATTTAAAGAACACCATGATCCTTCAAGTGATTCACCGAAAGCCAACAATGACTTTCCGTCAGAAGTAATAACGCTGAGACATTGCCAAATCTGTTTTGTTCAAAAATGAATCCACGCACACTGTTTCGAGCAAAGCAAAACGGGACGCCATTGTGCTGCTCAGTAGTCATGTAGGTTCTTTCCGACAAAAGGTCGTGTCAAATTCTGATCCCATATCCGCGATATGATAGGCCATTCCATTTTCTCTGCCGTTGTCTGTGGTTCCCCCAATCGTTAAGCCTTAAAGAGGAAAATCAAAATGACTCAAAGGGTTGCTGACGTAATACTGGAAGTGCTCATGCAGGCCGGTGCTAAGCGCTGTTATGGCGTTCCTGGCGATACCTTGAATTATTTCACCGATGCGGTACGCCGCTCCAGCTTGCGCTGGGTGCACGTACGTCATGAGGAAGCGGGGGCAATGGCTGCTGGTGCCGATGCACTATTGACTGATGAACTAGCACTATGCGCAGGTTCCTGTGGACCGGGCGGACTGCATTTTATCAATGGCGTATGGGAAAGCAATCGCAATCGCGCGCCCGTCGTATTGATTGCAAGTCAGATCGTGCGCGACGAACTAGGCTTTGATTTTCCCCAGGAAGTTGATTTCAAGTCGGTCTATAGTAAAGGGACGGTGTTCTGCGAAGAGATCAGAACGCCAGCCCAAGCCCGGCGTATGACCGCCATGGCAGCGCAGGCGGCATTATCGCGCAAGGGTGTTGCGGTACTGATCGTACCGGCAGATATATCGCAAGCACAGGCTCCAGATGAACCGCCTTTCGCTGTGCATCGCGCTGCGCCTGTCATGCGCCCGAATGAAGTCGAACTTGATCGCATCGCCGCAGCATTGAATGAAGGGAAGAAGATCACCATTTACGGGGGAGGCGGCTGTGCGCATGCGCATGATCAGGTGGTTGCGCTGGCCGACAGGCTTAAAGCACCTATAGCACGTACTTCCCGCGCCAAGGATTTCCTCTCATACGACAACCCTTTTGATGTCGGTATGACCGGTGTGTTCGGCGCCAAAGGCGGCTATAACGCGCTGCTCGAGTGCGACACACTGTTGCTGTTGGGTTGTGACTTCGCCTGGCGACAATTCTATCCGCAGCAGGCCAGGATTATCCAGATCGATATCGACGGTGCGCATCTGGGGCGACGCCATCCAGTCCACATTGCTGCCGTTGGAGACATTGCACCAACGCTTGATGTCTTGCTGTCCAAGATCGTGCCACGTAATGATCGCGCTTTCCTTGATACGGCACTAGCTGAAACGCGTGACGCCAATGCACAGATCGAAGAGCGCGCGGTATCTGGGCACGGTGCCATCCACCCGCAATATCTTGTCGAGACAATCGCCAAGTACGCCGCACCTGATGCAGTCTATACAGCCGACGGCGGCTCGCCGATGGTTTGGTGCCTACGTCATGTTCCATCCACTGGCAAGAATCGCACGCTGACAAGCTTGAGTCATGGCACGATGGCCAATGCGATGCCGCAGGCATTGGGTGTGCAGGCTGCATTTCCGGGGCGTCAGGTTATTTCCTTGTCGGGCGATGGTGGCCTCGCCATGCTGCTGGGCGATTTGCTGACAACTATTCAGGAAAAGCTGCCTATCAAGATCTGCGTGTTCAACAACGGCGCACTCGGATTTGTGGAGCTGGAGCAAAAAGTGGAGGGTTTGCTCGATGCCTTTACAGATTTGCACAATCCCGATTTTTCGCGCGTTGCGGAAGCCATCGGATTGTGGGGACGGCGCGTGGAAAAGCCCGGTGATCTCGCGGAGGCGGTGGAAGCATGGTTGGGCGCGCCTGGACCAGCATTACTCGATGTAGTCGTCGCACGCAACGAACTCGTTATGCCGCCAAAGATCGAGTCAAGCCAAGTACTGGGAACCATGCTCTATTCGGCCAAGGCAATTCTTGCAGGACGAGCCGGTGATGTCATTGACTTAGTCAAAGGTGTCGTTGAGCCATAAGGAAGTGCAAGCTAATGATTGCTAGACGTTAAGTTCAATCTGCAACCGTGAATTGATCCTGATGTTGCCATATATGAGGGGCGCACTTGTAGTTGCAATATTTCTGCAAGTAATCTGACTTATCCTGAAACAAGAAACGTCAAGCAACTTGATGCACGGATACGGTTTGCACGCGGTTATCGATGAGCTTTGAGGAAATGCGCCATTGTCCTACATAAGATGAAGTGTTCGTCCTATCGATCCATTTCTTTTTATTTTTAAACTATATCTTTTTGCTGTCTCTTGGTCTGCTGTGCCAACCTCGTCGATTGTATCGGGCGTAGATCGCATCGATAATTTTCGAACTAGAAAGACTTGATTGCGAATAGCTCTACAGATAGCCCCGTTTTCGCAAACACGTACTTTCCCTTCATGAAAATTCGCACCAGCAAATTGCTCGGTGCTTCCAAGCATAAAATTCAGGTAATGGAAAAATATGGAAAACAATATTTATCCAGGGATTGAACAGAATGGTATTGGTCAGACAAATTGCGTTTCTGAAGAAAGGGATGCTTTATTCGTCAATCCGCACAATAGCGCCAATGCATCTTGTCACAAAGTTCGATTCGATGTGCGCGGTTCTGCGTTAATGCTACTTGCCACCATCGCTTGCGTTTTTGCACTCGGGGTGGCACAAAAATTTTTTATTCCTCTTGTGTTCGCAATTCTCATTGCTTATACACTCAATCCACTAGTCCGCACATTGGAACGCCTTAAAATTCCGCGAGCTATAGCGACGACGATGTTATTCATAGGAATTTGTCTTGCAGTAGCATTGAATGTGGATGCCATGCTGGAAGAATTCGACGCCATTCTGGTTCAGGTGCCGGTTATTTCCCGGAAAATTTCAAGTCAATTTATTCCGTCGCACCTAGGTGAAGCCAGTTTGATACAAAAGGTGCAGATAGCCACAAATGAGATAGAAAAAGTCACCAATCAGGCGACTGGCATATCGCCAGGAGTAAGAAAACCAGTACCTGATGCATCACCACCTTTCAAACTAAGAGAATGGTTGCTACTTGGCTCCATGTCAGTAGTGGGATTCATTGGTCAGGTAACCGTGGTGATGTTCCTCGTGTTCTTTCTTTTGCTATCCGGGAATACATTCAAGAAGAAGTTTGTGCGGCTGACTCCCTCTTTGACGAACAAGAAAGTCGCAGTGCGCCTATTGGGTGAAATAAATAGATCAATCCAACGCTATATGTTCACCTTGTTCATCACCAATTCGTTGGTCGGCGTGCTCAGTTGGCTATTGTTCAAAATGATCGGCCTAGAGAATGCGGGAGCATGGGGAATTGCTTGTGGATTGTTTCATGTCGTTCCGTACATTGGGCCTACGCTCATTGCACTCTTAACGACAGCCGCTGCATTCATACAATTTGGTACACCGTCAATCGCCTTGGCCGTTGGTGGTGGCTCAATCATAATAGCTGCCTTGGTGGGTACGCTGATGACCACATGGTTGACCGGGAAAATTTCAAAGATGAATCCCAGCGCAGTGTTCATCGCGCTTCTCTTTTGGGGCTGGCTCTGGGGAATTTGGGGGCTCCTGCTCGGTATTCCCATTATTGTTGTTACGAAGGTCATTGCGGAACATGTTGAGGGAATGGGGGGGGTTGCGGAACTGCTTAGAGAATAAGTTTGCGTTAAAGATGGGGCGAGCTGATTGATGAACACACGATGATATAACGATCAATATCTATTTCGGATATCGCACCCAAAAGAAAAAGCTCTGCGACGTTTATCTTTGCAGAGCTTTTTCTTGTTTTTGAATTTTCGCCATTGGCAATATTACTTGCCGTATCTTGCCTTTGCATTGGCGATGCAATCGTCCTTGGCTTGGCCTGAGAATGAATCGCATTTCTCTTTTTCTACTGCGTAGTCAGCATCACGTTTTGCATCGTTGGCATCTGCGCGTGCTTCGCTGGCTTTTTCGGTTGATTTTGCGTCAGCAATTTGTGATGTTTTTGTGGCCTTGGCTTGTTTGATGCAAACGTCCTTGTCATTTCCAGCCAAGCTATTACATTTCGCCTTGTTGACGTCGTAGTCGGCGTCAGCGATATCCTTACGCGCGCTGGCGCGTGCCTGTGGCGTATTTTTGTATTGCGCTTCCGCACTGCTGACGTCATGCACGCGAGCCGCCTTGGCTTGGGCGAGGCAGACATCCTCTTCATTTCCAGCGAGTGATTTGCACTGTGCCTTTGCCGCCTTGTAATTTGCTTCCGCTGCATCCTTGGCTGCATCATAGCTTGCCTTGTTGGCGCTATCGGCAGCGCATGCGCTACCCGATACCAATGTTGCGCTCACTAGGGTTAGCAGGAATCGATGTGTGTTCTTCATTTGGCACCTCTCAAGTTAAGGGATAAGTTGCTCTCCGCATCGACAGCGTGACCGGAATTCCTGCTGCTGTATGTGCGCCACCGCATATAAGCAATACGCATTCAAACGGTTTGCTTCATCGTGTATGGGGATATGTTGCCGACCAACACCGAGTCGATACAAACGTTGATGAATTCAAATATGGTGCTGGTATATTTCCCGACCGCCAGCCCCGGTAGTCCGTACCTATTTTTTGAGGATGTTTTCATCAAGAGTGGAGCATTGGAGAAACCTCTCTGGATAAAAACAACAGCAGGTTCAGAGGATTGGCACTTTACCTGCAAGAATGAGTGGGTGACGTGCGCTATCTAACTTAAGCGTGAATTTTAAAGTGCATTGATTTTTTAGCCGACGGCATAACTACAACTTCGGTGTGGTGTATTTATTCCAGATTTTGGATTGCTCGGAATTGATGCTGGTTACTAGACAAAATGAATTGAATTCGAACGGGACATTAATAATGTGCGCTTGATTTGATCTTTCTTACGGACAATGCGGGAAGTGTACGTTTTAATCTTGACTGCCATTTAAATTGTTGCGAGTATGGCCCGTTATTACCGGAGCAAACCTGGTGAATATTGTTGTCTGTTAAATTTATTTTGTATATTGCGATTCGTTAGGGGAACACATGAACAAAGACGGCCTTGTTGTGCTCGCAACAGTCATTCAACAATATCATGCAGAGCTATTGGACGGATGGTTACAAAGGATGTTAACGGGTGCAATTCGTCGTGACAAAACCGCAGAAAACGAATTAAGCCAGCAAGCATCGCAGTTCCTGCCGCTGCTGGTAAAAGCGATCGAAGGTGGAAGTACAGATAGTATTGACGGTGCCAACTGGGACGACGTGCGGCATTTGCTCACGGAATTTTCAGCCGCGCGAGTAAGGCAGGGGTTTTCTCCCATCGAAACAGCCAGCTTCGTATTTTCGCTGAAAGAACCCATATTTGCGTATTTGCGTGTTGCGATGGCCTCGGAACCTTTGCGCCTCATCGAAGAAACCGCAGCGACCAGTTCCCTGTTTGATCGCCTCGGTTTATTTACCATCGAGGTATATCAGAAAACGCGTGAGCAAATCATTTTCCGCCAGCAACAAGAATTGCTAGAACTATCGACGCCCGTGGTTCAGCTCTGGAAGGATGTATTGGCCTTGCCGTTGATCGGTACGTTAGATAGTGCGCGTACACAGGTGGTTATGGAAAGCTTGTTACAGAAAATCGTCGAAACAGGCGCACTGATTGCGATCATCGATATCACCGGCGTACCAACTGTGGATACACTGGTCGCACAACATTTGCTGAAGACAATCGCTGCAGCCCGCCTCATGGGCGCAGATTGCATCATCAGTGGCATTCGTCCACAAATTGCGCAAACCATCGTGCACCTCGGCGTCAATCTGGAAGACGTTCTGACGAAAGCCACTTTGGCGGACGCCTTTGTCATCGCACTAAAGCGAACAGGCTCCTCAATTCATCATCCGCAACGCGAAGGTTGAATGAGTCATGGAGCGCATCCCTATTCTAAAGATGGGCAGATTGCTTCTGGTTACCATCCAGGTAGATATGCACGATCGACTAGCAATGACCCTGCAGGACGACTTGATGGCGCGCATTGTCAAAGAGAATGCCAAAGGCGTTCTGATTGACATATCCGCGTTGGATATTGTCGATTCATTTATCGGACGCATGATCAGCAATACAGCCGGAATGGCAAAGATTCTGGACGCGCAGACTGTTCTGGTAGGAATGCAGCCTGCGGTGGCGATGACGCTGGTGGAACTCGGGCTGACGTTGCCGGGTGTAAGCACTGCACTCGATGTTGAACGTGGCATTAAATTATTGCAGGCATCGCTTGAGTAACGCGCTGCCATCGGTTGTTGCCCAAGCCCCTCCCTTACCAGAGATATATTTTTTGAATTCACCTGATCCCTTAACAACCGAGTTACCACTCAAGACAGACGAGGACGTGGTTCGTTTGCGCAAGCAATTGCGAGAACAACTGGTATCCATCGGGTTTTCTCTGATCGAGCAGACTAAGATGATCACGGCTGCAAGCGAATTGGCCCGGAATACGCTCCGTTATGGCGGGGGAGGGTGCGCGCGAATTCTTGAACGGCGTGATGGAACACGTATCGGTATCCAGCTGGACTTTGAGGATAAGGGACCGGGCATCCCCGATGTGCAGCTCGCATTAACTGATGGCTATACCAGCGGCGGTGGACTAGGCTTGGGATTGAGTGGTTCCAAACGTTTGTCCGACGAGTTTTACATTGAAACCGAAATTGGCAAAGGTACGCTGGTAAAAATTGTTAAATGGAAACCCTTCTAAACCTGCTCGGCAACCAGACGGTTTTTAAAATCGGTGACGCGAGCGGGGTTTCTGCCGTCCGTCGTGCGGGAAACGAGTTGAGCAAAAAAGCTGGTTTCGATGAGACTCGGAGTGGTCAACTAGCGCTCATCATTACCGAAGCCGCGACCAATATATTGAAACATGCTGGCCATGGCGAAATTTTGCTGCGGTTAGTGAACTCGGGAGATTTGGCCGGGGTCGAAGTCATAGCGATCGACGCAGGACCGGGGATCAATAACCCATCCAAATCGATGGAAGACGGCAATTCGAGCAGTGGAACCTATGGTGTCGGTCTTGGTGCCATTCGGCGTTTGGCTCATGAATTCGATATATTTACGATGCCTGGAAGCGGAACCATTTTGATGATGCTCTTGTGGACAAGCCCCCAAGTTATCAACCAGTGCTGGCAATTGGGTGCCGTGTGCTTGCCTTTTCCGGGTGAAGAGGCGTATGGCGATGCGTGGAAAGTCATCGCTGACGGCAGTGGCTTGACTGCAATCGTTGCAGATGGTTTGGGGCATGGGCCAGAGGCAGCCGTAGCGTCCAGTACCGCAGTTGAATTGGCTCACATGCAGGGGCTACCTGAACAAATGCTGGCGAAGGCGCATGGCGCTCTACGTGGGACACGTGGTGCAGCCGTTGCTATCATACGTATTCATCTTGAGAGCGCCGGACTATATTTCATTGGCTTGGGAAATATCGCTGGCTGCCTGCTCGACGGAGATTCCCGCCAGCATTTGATGTCGCATAACGGGATTGTGGGAAGCAATTTTCACAAAGCCCAGCAGTTTCAATTTCCCTGGAGTCATTCTTCCACCTTGATCCTTCATTCGGATGGACTGGCGACACGGTGGGATCTTGAACGCTATCCCGGACTCGCATATTGCCATCCCTGTTTGATTGCTGCCGTGTTGTATCGTGATTTCAGCCGAGGTCGGGACGACGTTATTGTCCTCGTCATCAAAAATGGAAGGGGGCGCGGGTGATTTGGCGTATTCTCAATGCGAATATCGACAAGGAGCTCGACGTCGTCAGCGTACGACAGCGCGCACGAAAAATAGCAATCCTCTGCGGCTTCGGAATGCAAGATCAGGCGCGCATTTCAACTTCCGTATCCGAGTTAGCCCGCAATATATATAACTATGCCGAGCGCGGAGAAATTGAATTTCTGATCGATGGTGCAAGTTCACCGCAGGTTCTGGAAATCCGCATTGTTGATCAAGGGCCAGGTATTGCAGACATAGACCTCATCCTTGCTGGTGGCTATCGCTCGCAAACCGGCATGGGTTTGGGAATTATCGGTGCACGTCGCTTGATGGATAATTTTTCCATTGAGACAAACGGAAATGGCACCAAAATCGTATTGCAGAAAACCTTCCCACGCGAAGCACCGTTGCTTGCGATAAAGGAAGTCGGGGACTTTTCATTTTGCCTTACTCAAACAAACATCGATTCGACCCTGACTGAGTTACAACAACAAAATCAGGAGCTTTTGGGAGCACTGGCTGAATTAAAAGCGAAGCAGGAAGATCTGCAGCAATTGACGCAAGAGTTGGAAGATACAAATCGTGGCGTAGTCGCGCTTTATGCGGAGTTGGACGAGAAGGCTGATCATTTGCGCCGAGCCGATCAAATGAAGTCGCGTTTCCTGTCAAACATGAGTCACGAATTCAGAACGCCTCTCAGCTCGATTCGCGCTCTATCGAAATTGTTGCTTGACAGAGTGGATGGTGATTTGTCTTCCGAGCAGGAAAAGCAGGTCAGGTTCATTCTTGAAGGAGCATCCAGCCTCACGGATCTCGTCAATGACTTATTGGATTTGGCAAAAATTGAAGCTGGCAAAATCGACGTTCGTCCTATCTCTTTTGAAGTGTCGAGCATGTTCAGCGCCTTGCGCGGCATGCTGAAGCCGTTATTACTTTCAGAAAAGTTGACGCTGACATTTTGTGACCCCGAGTTCGATGTAACTATGCATACGGATGAAGCCAAAGTCTCGCAGATACTGAGAAATTTTATTTCCAATGCATTGAAATTTACCGAGCGCGGTGAAATTCGAGTCAGTGCAAAGAAAACGGAAGATGGAAAGAGCATCGAATTCAGCGTCTCCGATACCGGAATCGGTATCAAGGAAACTGACCTGCAACTTATTTTCGAGGAGTTCGGCCAGGTCGAAAATCACCTTCAACGCGGGCTTCGCGGAACGGGCCTTGGCTTACCCCTCTGCAGGAATCTGGCAAACCTGTTGCATGGCTCAGTGACTGTGAAAAGCCGGATCGGTGAGGGGTCAACCTTTACCGCCGTCATTCCCATTGAACATCGGGACTTTAATACGGTCGCCACGATCAATAAGTCAGAAATTGCCGGGCATGAATGTGTGCCGATACTTGTTCTTGAAGATCATCCACAGATGAGGATGTTGTACGGAAAATTCTTCGCAGAGACAGAATTCCGTCTGGTAACTGCGGGAACCTTGCGCGAAGCCAATGACCTATGGCCTGGGGTGCAGCCACATGCCGTTATTTTGGATATATGGTTGAACGGCGAAGAAGCTTGGCAGTGGCTGTGCGACTTGAAAAACGATCCTGCTCGGAAACACATTCCGGTCATTATCGTCAGCGAGGTAAAGGACAAACGCAAGGGCTTGGCCTTGGGAGCCGATGCTTATTACGTCAAGCCGCTGTTCAAGCAGGAATTGCTCGCGACCTTGCGCATGTTGCTGACCAAAAGACGACAAGCGAATGATACCTTGATCAAAATAGAAGGCGGCAAGGGGATACAATCTGCGATTGATCGGTCAGTCCCGGCATCGGGCTGATTACCTATGCCATCCAATTATTCCATTTCCAGAATTCTGAATGTCGATGACAACGACGGTGCACGTTATGCCAAATCGCGCGTGCTGAAGCACGCAGGGTTCGACGTCATTGAAGCAGCGAATGGAGAAGATGCACTTCGTCTGGCAGCAGGCGTATTGCCCAATTTGATATTGCTTGATGTCAAACTGCCCGATATCAATGGCTTTGAGGTGTGCAGGCGATTGAAGGGCGATCCAACGACGCAAGCGATCCTGATATTGCAAACGTCGGCGTCATTCCTCGGGATTCCCGACAAAATCAAGGCGCTCGATGGAGGTGCTGACAATTATCTCTTTGAGCCGATCGAACCAGAAGAGTTGATCGCCAATGTGCGCGCATTGCTCCGCTTGGGAAAAGTAGAACGCGAATTGAGAGATGTCGATCGGCGAAAGGATGAGTTCCTGGCGACGCTTGCGCACGAATTGCGTAATCCACTCGCACCCATTCGCAATGCACTTGAACTGATGCGCTTGCTGGATCCTGTGGTGCCGGAAAAGCAGGAAAAGGCCAGGCAAATCATTCAGCGTCACACCGATCATCTTGTGCGGCTGGTTGACGACCTGCTGGATATTTCGCGGATATCCCAGGGGAAGATCAATCTTGTGAATGAACGCGTCGCGCTAAAAAATTTCATTGGTAATGCCTGTGAATTGAGCGCGCCGATTGTCAAGAGCAGGAACCATATCTTCACCCTGGATATTCCCGAAGAGCCGATCTGGATTGATGGTGATTCAGTGCGATTGACGCAAATAGTCGCCAACCTGTTGCATAACGCTGCAAAATTTACTCCCGTGGGTGGAGCCATTTCCCCGACTGCGTACCAACTTGAATCCAACCTTGTGATCTGCGTCAGCGATAACGGAATAGGCATCAGCGAAGATAGTCTGGGTGGAATCTTTGAGCTATTCGCGCAAGTCGGGCATGCGCAGGATCGGGTACAGGATGGATTAGGTATTGGTCTGTCACTGGTGAAAAACCTCGTCAAAATGCATCGGGGAGAAGTGTGTGTTTCCAGTGAAGGGCTTGGCAAAGGCTGCGTTTTCAAAGTCCAATTGCCGCTTGCTGCTGCATAAAAATCTTCGCTTAAAATCGTTTTTTCTGCCACCTTTCTCTCCAGCTTTCATTGGCCCTGCGATTTTTCAGTACGGATGATTTCCGAGATGTAGTCAATTTCCGACAAGAGACTGTATCAAGCGCTGATTCCGCTCGCCCCCGACTTGGAGGATGCTTGAAACACTTGAATACAGCATCCTAAAATCCGAGATCGGAGAACACAATGTTGCGAACGATGCAAAACTTTGGACCACCTAACGCTAATCCGATAGTTACCGCCAATGTGATCCATGCATTGAAAGCGAATGCCGTTCATAGCTTCATACCTCCCTCCAGCGCCGAGTACCCGGCAATTCGCGTAAGTGGCCTATATGGACATAATCCCCTGCAAAACCATATTCTTTCGATATTGCCGCAAACCGAATTCGCCAGAATTTCTCCGCATCTTGAGTTCGTCAGTTTGGGTTGCAATGACACGGTCTTGGCCGCCGATAGCAAAATGACGCATATATATTTTCCTACCAGTTGTGTGCTCTCGCAGCTACACGAAACAGAGGATGGAAACTCTTCAGAGACAGCGATAATTGGCCATGAAGGAGTAGCCGGTGTCGCCTTGTTCATGGGCAGCGGGCGAAGCATGGATCGCGTTGTAGTGAAATGCGGCGGATATGCGTTCCGCCTCAAAGCTGATGTTTTACTGGAGGAGTTTTCCCAGGGCGGTGTGTTTCAACGTTCCCTGCTGCGATATACGCATGCCTTGATTTTACAAATGTCGCAGACGGCGGCCTGTAATCGACATCATGGCGTCAGACAGCAATTGTGCCGCTGGCTGTTGTTGGCACTGGATCGACTGTCCGACAACAAAATTGAAGTGACGCAAAATTCAATTGCCCTCTCTCTGGGTGTTCGCCGCGAATCGATTACAGAAGCAGCAAAAAATTTGCAAAGAGAAGGCGCCATTGAATATTCACGGGGGCGCATCGTTGTGCTTGATCGTGAAGTGCTGGAGCGGAATACCTGTGAGTGCTATCGGGAACTGAAGAGCGAATACGACCGCCAATTGACCCCGACAGGCACGGAGGCGTGATAAGGCTTCCGCGTCGCTGATGCAGATAGCAAGAACTGGATACTTCGCCACAGGCCCGATTTTCGGTCAATCAAGCAGGGACATGATCCTGCACCCAGCGGCTCGAGTATAAGCAATGCTCGAGATATGCTCTCTCATGTATCCCGATCAAGCCAACGACACTGGACCAAAGCCAAGTCGGCGCTTCAAGCGATTTGCTATGGTTGTGCAGGAGTTCACGATGCCAGCTTCGTTTTGTTTCCGCATCCATTTGACGAGCATGTGCTCTTCCCACGATGCGGCCCAAAAACCGTGCTACAACTCTGGCATCGGCGCGGCTTAAGGTTCCGATATCGAGTTTAAGATCCTGTGGCAGTAATTCGCGTAGAAATACCGAACGATCCATGAATCTTGTTGCTATCATGCGTTCCCCAAGATGGGGCGCCAATTGGCGTGCGCCTTCCACCACGCGCTTTGCATTGTTGCGCGGTACTTTGGCGCTGTTATAGCGTGGTGCGATTGTTTTCACTGCTTCTTTGATGTCGATCAGATACATGCCCTCGTTGGTGCTATCGTCTTCAAATTTGATTAATACCGCATAGCGCAACAATCCGAGGGAGCTACAACCCTTTCGCCAATAGGCTGCATCAAGCACCTTGATTGGCACGTCTGCACCATCAGGGCGCAAAGCTGCTTTGAAGACAGCACCGTCATCGCTGGCAAAAAAATTTGAAATCGCAGCCTTCTCTTTTTTCAGTAACGGCCAGAATCTCTTTCCCAAAGGGAAGGTGGGCTTGATGCCGCCTATGCGCTCCTTTGCCAAATGTTTCCATGAGCGGCTCACAGCCTTTTTCATGACGATCTTGATGGCATTGGGTTGCTCTACCTGGGTGGAACCTCCTCCGTTGCGACGGAAAGCAAGCTCGTAGCCTAGCATTAGCTCTTCGAGCATATATGCCGTTGTGACACCAGGCAGATTTGAGTCACGTGCAGACATCGCCAATGACAAGCCAAGCCGTATCAGGTCGTGCGTAGGATTGCCGATTACCGTCTGATCCAAATCGCGTATTTCGATGGCGATGTTGCCTTCAGCGTCGGCTATCGGGCCGATATTGCCGCTATGACAGTCACCACAAATCCAGATGGCTGGCCCTTGCGGCAAAACAAGATCAGGATGATCGAGCCACTCGTAAAATTCCAGTGTGCTTCCGCGTACATACGCCAGTGTTGATTGCGCCATTTTCAGGTTGCGCGCTGCAATCAGGGCTTTGGCACGTTCTGTTGATTTGACATATTCAACGGTCTTCTTTTTCATCGTATGCCTACTCACGAGGATCGTTCCCTTCAGACACATGTTCGTAATGAAAGTTTCTTTGATGATGCCTGCATTGAACAGGGACATAGCACTTGCCGGTTAAGATATATAATAAATTTTCCATATTTTCCTAGAGCAAACATGCCTCCTGCAGAGCAGCATTTATTGCGAATCCTGGTAGTTGAAGATAGTGCCGATGCGCAATTAATGCTTTGCGATTTGCTGACCTTGTTGGGTCATGAACCGGCAGGGGCAGGGGATGCGGCGATCGCGCTTGAAATGCTGGGCAGTCAGAATTTCGATGTGTTGCTTACCGATATTAATTTGCCGGGAATGTCTGGTGTTCACCTGGCACGCAAGGCAAAAGCAGTATGCCCGAACATCAAAGTGATTTTCGCAACGGGGCATGACGACTCGATGTCTTCCTACATCGGATTTCCAACGGTGTGGCTTACCAAGCCCTATGAAGTCGAAACACTCGTCCAGGCTTTAGAGCAACCAAACTGACGAGCCAATCGGTTAGCCGATCAGGTTTAACCATTCAATGTCAGATAGTAAGTTGTTTGTTTATCCTACAAAGGGATGTATTGCTGTCTGATACCTCATTGCCATTTCCTTGAGCATGCTATACGTCCATGTGAGGAGATCGGTCCACACATATCCAACGAATCCTGGCATAAGCATTCAGAACCTCACGGGATGAAAGCCATGGTACGTCACTACTGAAGCCGCCCGTTGTCTTGAAACGACTTAATAGGAATAATAATGGAAACGATTTCAGATACTGACGATACCTCTTTTGCGACATACTGCACTGCCAAGGTGATGGGGCGCAATGAAAACGAATGGCTGAAATATCAAACTCTATGTCGTGATATAGCGCAAAGAACTGATCTCTGCAGCCAGGAAATGCTTGTACTCAAGCAGACCAATGCGCTTGCGTACTTGGGAAAGCGGGCGCAGAAAGAAGGCGGTGTGTATAGCAAGACGCAATTACGCATATTGACGCCGGAATTTGTGCGCGTGATGGCGAAAACAAATACGGCACGGCGCTTCGCCCGTTCCCCCTGGCTGGAGCGCTTGCTCGGCTTGATCGATGAGATCAACCGCGTGCAAGATCAATTGTCGTTACGAGGTAATGTATTGCCTTTTACCGGTGCAAAAAACATGTCCGGGGAAATCCATTAGTCGAGGGCGCATCAGCAAATACCTTGACCAGTTTGTTTTTGACGATGTTGAATCGGGCAGTGCAATTATTGCCCAGTCGGTTGATTTTAGCCAACACATGCAGGTAATAGCCCATTCGCCCTGCGCATGCTACTCTTTGACTTATTTGCTAAAGCAATCTGACGAGAGGGCGGCGTGACAAATAAGGATCGGGTCAATATTCTGCTTGTTGACGACCAACCGAGCAATTTGCTGGTCATGAAGACCATTCTGGATTCTCTCGACGAGAATCTGATTTGCGCAAACTCGGGTGAAGAGGCGCTTCGGGCAGTTTTGCAAGCCGAATTCGCGGTCATCCTGCTGGACGTGCGCATGCCGACGATGAATGGTTTTGAAACCGCCCGGCTGATACGCAGTCGCGCCCGATCAAGTCATGTAGCGATTTTGTTTATCACTGCTTCAATCGATGCCGTCTTCCCGGTGGAAGATGCCTACGCCCTTGGCGCTGTCGATTACCTGAGCAAACCTATTTTGCCCGCGGTCTTGTGCGCCAAAGTGGCGTTTTTTGTCGAACTGTATCGCAAGACGCAAGAGCTGGCGAAACTGGAACGCGCGCGGCATTTGGCTGCACTTGATGCCAAAGACCAACGCATACGCTTAGGGGAACAGCGCTTTTCTCTACTGGTTAATTCTTCCGGCGAGGGCATATTCGGCATCGATGTCGATACCTCCTGTACCTTCCTCAATACTGCTGGCGCAGCCATGCTCGGCTATCAGCCGGATGAATTGGTCGGCAAGCCGGTGCATACAGTCATCCTCGCTCGCAAAACTACGGATGACGTGATTGCTCGTGCGATTCGCGAAGGTGTGGCGGTTAGAGTGCAGGAAGAGATATTTCATCGCAAGGATGGTAGCGCTTTTCCTGTTGCTTTTTCCGTGTCACCAATGTTGGTGAATGGTCGGACGGAAGGAGCGGTCGTCACCTTCACCGACATCACCGAGCGCAAACGTACGGAGGACGAATTGCGTCGCGTCGCGGCAGAGTTATCCGCGTCTGACCGACGTAAGACAGAATTCCTCGCGACCTTGGCACATGAGTTGCGTAATCCGCTTGCACCTTTGCGTAATGGCTTGCAAGTCATGAGGCTGGCGCATAACGACGAAGTTGCGGTTGCCAAGGCACGCGACGTGATGGAGCGGCAATTGACTCTGATGGTCCATCTCGTCAACGACTTGCTTGACGTAGCGCGTATCAGCAATGGCACCGTGGATCTGAAAAAGAAAGCGGTCATATTTTCGGAAGTGGTCAATAGCGCAGTGGAAACCTGCATGCCCCTGATCGAAACTGCCAAACATCAGTTCAATTCCTGTCTTCCTGAAGAATCGATTGTTCTTACGGTGGACCCGATGAGAATTGCGCAGGTGATTGGCAATCTCTTGAACAATGCGGCCAAATATACGCCGCCCGGTGGGCGGATTGAACTCAAGGCGTGGTGCGTCGAAGGTGAATTGCATATCGCAGTTGTAGATACCGGCATCGGCATTCCTGTGGAATCGCAGGAAACCGTGTTCGACATGTTCGCACAACTGAAGCCTGCCGCTGACCGTGCGCAAGGCGGCCTGGGAGTCGGCTTGACGTTAGCACGTCGCCTGGTTGAACTCCATGGCGGCACCTTGAGAGGTGAAAGTCCGGGTCCTGGTCAGGGAAGCACGTTTGTTATCCGTCTTCCAATGGTAGAGAACGATGGTTTGCTCTTGCCTGTCGTGGTACCAGACATTCCAGAAAGAGCGCCGACTACTATGCGGGTATTGATCGTTGACGATAATGCAGATGCTGCCGAAACCTTCTCTACCATGCTGGAGGTTCTTGGACATACAACCCAGGTTGCCAATTCAGGTTCGGAAGCCTTGGCATGCGTTGCGGAATTTCACCCCGATGTGATTTTTCTCGACATCGGCATGCCCGGTATGGACGGATACGAAGTAGCGCGCCAATTGAAAAAGACAGCCGCACTGGAAGCCACGTTCCTGATCGCCTTGACGGGGTGGGGAACCGAAAAGGATCGTGCTCGTTCAAGACAGGCAGGGTTCGACCATCATTTGACCAAGCCGGTTGCATTGGCTAGTGTCAATGCATTGTTTGCGGAGCTGGCGTGGCCCGTCAAGCCAACAGGTTAACAATGAAGGTGTAAATCATCAAGGCAAGAGCAGGGCCGCCTCAACGGAAGTGCCGCCTCCATTGACTCGTTGATGTATCGCCAGCGTTCCTCCTAACATAGCCATACGCTCACGCATCTCGCTCAGTCCACATGAGGCGACTCCATATATAGCTTCAGGGGCAATGCCGTTCCCATCGTCTTCCACCAACAAGCACACCTCGCCATTCCTTCTTTGCAGCGAGATCCAGATTTTCCCCGCCCCAGAATGCCGGGCTGCGTTGGTCAAGGATTCTTCCGCGACCCGAAAAATGGTAATGGCGTAATCGGTTGGCATGTCGTTGAAATCTTCGCCGATGTCTGCGATCACTTTCAATCCGCTGTGCTTTTCAAATTCTCGTGCGTGCTCAGTCAGGCAAACGGAAAGTCCAAGGCTATCCAGCATGCTTGGGCGCAACTCTTCAATCATGCGGCGCTTCAACGCTACGGTGTCCTTAATCATCGCAATCGCCCGTTGCAGGTGCTTGGCGAGCTCGGGGTCGGTATCTTTGAGTTTCTGGGCGACGATGGAAATATCCATCGTGATAACAGTCAGGCTTGAGCCAAGCTTATCGTGCAGTTCTCGCGCAAGCGCGGCTCTTTCCGTTTCTATCGACTGAATCAAATGACGTGACAGCGACGTGACCTGTTGTAACCGTGTCTCGCCATGTAGTTCCATGTCTTGCATTGACTCTAATTTATTTGCCACGTGGATTGTCGGTGCTGACTTATTTTCTGCGGAATTGGTTTATGTTCTATGGCAGCTCAGTCGATCAGGTTTTGTTTGATGGCGTAATAAATAATGTCGGCATTACTCGTCATGTTCATTTTTTCCAAAACACGATTGCGATAGGTGCTGACGGTTTTTACGCTGAGATTGAAATCTTCCGCGATCTTGGTAATGGCTTGCCCATTGCCAAGCCGGATAAATACATCGAACTCGCGCGTAGAGAGCGTCTCATGCAATGGTCGCTCCGACTCTTTGCGAATATCTGCCGTCAGCAAGTCTGCAACTGCCGGGCTGATATATTTACGACCCTGCACGACGGTTTGAATAGCCTCGATCAATTCGGTCGCCAAAGCTTCCTTTTGTACGTAGCCACTTGCTCCACTGCGCAACAATTGCACTGCGTAGCGATTTTCTGGATGCATGCTGAGAATCAACACTGGAAGATGTGGTTTGTCGCGCTTGATCTGGGCGAGTATTTCCACGCCGCTCTTATCCGGCATGGCAATATCAAGCAAAACAACCTGGAATTCCTGGGTTCGTATCAGGCGCAGTGCGGCGTCCGCAGTAGATGCTTCACCGGCAATTTCCAAAGTCGGGATCGTTTCAATGAAATGCCGGATGCCTGCACGGACGACTGCATGGTCATCAACGATCAAGATTCTAGTCATGCCTGATATTCCTATCGAAAGAAGATTTTTATCTACAGCAGAGTATAAAGAAATTGCATCCGACAGTATTCAATTCATAACAGATCTCTCGGCACTTCCAATAAGCCAATGTACGATCACTGCTTCACAGCTGCTGGAATAAGGTTTTGTTTCATTGCGACAATGAATGAAGGTGATGTCCCACAATGCCAAGTCTTCGCGAGCTAGGCTTTTCATGAGTCACTCGATTGATATTGTAAATGCTCCATTAAGCAAAGTCAGTGGTCTCTGGGTACTGCTGTTGCATGGATACATTTTTGTACGTGCTTTTCAGGGACTAGTATGTGAAATTAGCATGGATTGGAGAGGTCGCGGGTAAGACGACTAAGAAGCACCGGAAGATAGTAACTTCGGGGTACGCATGCAATAGAAAGCTTCTTGAATTTCGGCAATTACAGGTAAGCTGTCGCGTATTGGGCAGGACATTGAGCGCGATAAAATATGCGGTTACACCCCCAGTTTATATTCAACACTTCCGCTTATCTTACAAGACATGTTTGCTCGTCCGATACCAGAATAAATTGGCAACAGCCATCCTGAGCACATGTATTCAGGAGGGCATATGAAACCATATCTCGAAAACGCTGCTTACCGAATTCCCGAGGATTCGAGAAGTATTGCTCCTCAAATCGTTTTGCTAATGGTCACGCTTGCGATTTGTTTTGCCTTTGTCCTTGCCTTCAAAGGCATAGGTCGGGAATTTTGGGAGCACACTTATCGTTTTGAACCAGATGCATCTAATGCGCATGGAAAACTCTCCCACGTGCTCAGTCATACTGACGTAGTCCAGGTTACGTGTGAAGGGGCCTGTCTGCAATGCGCAGCGTCATACAATGTTGCAGATCGCCATTTATGCATGGCTGAAGCCTTCAATGCCGCGATTGCCCACAAAAGACAGCAGATCGCTCTGCAATCAAATTCATCGGTGGTGGTCAGGTAATTCGCTTATATAAGCTATTGGCAGGCGTCAGTGGCCGGAAGCAATAGGAAAAAGGCCAAGGCTCGATTTTGCTGGCGCTATCGACGCTTAGTTGGCCAAACATAGACAAGCTATCGTGAAATAAATGCAGAATCCTGCATCGCAAGGCTGTACCGAAATCGGATAGTACGCGTCGGCAAATGATCAAATGAAATTCATTGAATGATGCATCGGATTGCAGATTGAATTGCGCCCACGTTATATTCGCCCGCAACTGTGGCATCAACATAGCGTGCTCTCCTGATATCTGGAAGTGAGAGGACAGAGTTTCCTTGCCTCCACTTTTACGATAATTCTCTTCACATTCCGAGAGTTTTTGAAACGCTACGCCTCCTGTGCTGGCCTTCCTCAATAGCGACTCATTTGCCCCAGTAGCAAAAATGTGGGTTCTATCGTAGATACCTTCTTCTGCAAGTATGATCGCCAGCGTGCAAACTTCTTCCGGCGCGATGCATTCGGCCATCCAGATTTTGGGAGAAGGATGTGACCTGAGCCAGGGGATGGTGATTTCCCGCAAACTTTTCATATCCTCAGGGTCGTCGAACAAACCTGCCGTTCGTGCGCTCAACTCGCGTAAAAAAATATCGCCCATTTCAGGATCATGCATGATCCTATCCTGCAAGCCGGAGAATGTAGCAATACGATGTGTGTTGAGCAAAGCATTCAGCTTGATTTTGAGCGCAGCCCTTTCGTAGCCGCGAAAATCGAACCCATACTGTTGGTATACTCCTTCAAGGAGTAAATCGATTTCCAGGTCTTCCAGACTGCGTCGCGTATCCAACAAATTGCCCATCATTGCCGCAGCCAGACACGCATCAACGACAACAATTGCACGACGTCGACTGGCTTGGTAATGTAGTCCGACGCACCAGCGGCAATACACTTGTCACGGTCACCTTTCATGGCCTTGGCAGTAAGCGTGATGATAGGCAGGGATTTGAATTTCGGAACACGCCGTATCGCGCGCATCGTGTCGTATCCATCCATTTCCGGCATCATGATGTCCATCAATACAATTTCGATCTCGGGATCGCGTTCCAGCACTTCAATGCCATCCTTGCCGTTCTCTGCAAAGACTACCTGCATTTGCTGGCGTTCCAGCAACGAGGAGAGGGCAAAGATGTTGCGCAAATCGTCATCGACAATCAACACCTTGTGACCGGCGAGCCCACCGTCCTGCGCGTGAATCTCTTCCAGCATACGCCGCTGCGCGTCGGGCAGGCTCGCTGGCGAGCGATGCAGGAAGAGAGCGGTTTCATCAAGGAGGCGTTCAGGCGATCTTGCGTCTTTCATGACAATGGTATTGGCAAGACGCTTTAACTGGGTAATTTCCTTGCGGTCGAGGTCTTTGGCCGTATAGATAACGACAGGCAAATCTTGCAGAGCACTGTCTTTGCTGATTTGTTCCAGCAAATCAAAACCGCTCATGTCAGGCAAAGTCAAATCCAGCACCATGCAATCGAAACGTTCCGCCTGCAAAGCAGCAATCGCTTCGGTACCATTTTCTGCCGCGACGATGCGAATATCCTTATCGCCGATCAATTCGATAATCGCGTCGCGCTGCATTTTCTCGTCTTCAACCACCAGCAGGCTGCGTTTTCCTGCCACCATGAATTTTTGAATGCGAACGAGTTCTTCCCGCAATCGTTCGCGCGTGATAGGTTTGTTCAGATAAGAAATCGCACCTTGTCGCAATGCGCGCTCCCGCTCCATGAGGCTTGACATGACATGAACCGGAATATGCCGCGTAGCCGGATCGCGCTTGAGTCGATCCAGCACCGTAAAACCATCGATATCGGGTAAATCGATATCGAGAAGAATCGCCGTCGGCATATAGTCGCGCGCCAGGCTCAGCGCTGAATCGCCGTGTGCAGTTACCACGCCCTTGAAATTTCTCTCTCGCGCATATTCGAGTACGATGCGGGCAAATCCGGTGTCGTCTTCCACAATCAATATCGATGGATCACCCGAAGCGATGAGTGAGCGATCATCAAGGGGAATTTCATATTCCTCGCTTATTTTTCCCGATCGGATTTGCACCTGATCAGACTCCGCGCCTATACTTGGCGGTACACCGCGGATGCGTTGCGTTGTATCGTCTGACTCCGTAAAGCTGACAGTTTCCGACATCGTGCGTACCATGACGTTATCGTAGCCGAGTGAACTGGTACGATTTTGCGGCAGGAAGAGCGTAAAGCTGCTACCTGCTCCCAGAACGCTTTCCACCTTGATTTCACCGCCGAGGAGGCGCGCCAGCTCGCGGCTAATTGACAGACCCAAACCGGTGCCACCATATTTGCGCGCGGTACTGCCGTCGGCTTGTTGAAAGGCTTCAAAGATCAATTGCAATTTGTCGCTGGCAATGCCGACACCCGTATCGGTAACAGCAAATGCGAATACCTGCTCAGCAGTCGAAAGTGTCGGGTGATCAACCGTCCAACCGCTGGTTGCTCGCTCGATGCGTAAGGACACCTGACCACGTGCTGTAAATTTGAAGGCGTTCGCCAACAGGTTCTTCAATACCTGCTGGATGCGCGTCGTATCGGTCACAATTGCAGGCGGCAAATCATCTGTCAAATCGACATGGAAGTCCAGTTGTTTGGCCTCAGCCATGTGCCGGAAGGTGCGCTCCACGTAATTACGCAGATTCTGGAAGCGGTATTCGCTTACTTCCAGGGTCACTGTACCGGACTCGATCTTCGACAAATCGAGGATGTCGTTAATCAGTGTCAGTAAGTCGCTGCCTGAGCCGTGAATGGTCTTGGCAAATTCCACCTGCCGTCCAGACAAATTTCCGTCTGGATTATCGCCAAGTTGTTGCGCCAGAATCAGCAAACTGTTCAACGGTGTGCGTAATTCATGCGACATGTTGGCCAGAAATTCTGACTTGTACTTGGACGACAGTGCCAATTGCGTGGCTTTTTCTTCCAGAGCCAACTTGGCTTGTTCCACTTCGCGGTTTTTGCGTTCGACCTCGTTATTTTGTACGGAGAGCAAGCGCGCTTTTTCTGCCAGTTCCTGGTTGGTTTGCTGCAGTTCCTGCGCCAGCGATTGCGATTGCGTCAGCAAGCTCTCGGTGCGGCTATTGGCTTCAATCGTATTCAACACCACACCGATCGATTCCATCAGCTGATCGAGGAAGGACAAGTGTGTTTCGGTAAAGCGGCCCAAGGAAGCGATTTCAATCACCGCCTTGACTTGCTGTTCAAACAGGATAGGCAACACCACGATATTGGTCGGTGGTGCAGAACCCAGGCCAGAAGAAACTGCAATATAGTCGCGTGGTACATCGGTCAGCCAGATGCGTTGTTTCTCCAGCGCGCATTGCCCGACCAGACCCTCACCCGGCAGGAACGAAGTCGGCAGTTTGCGGCTGGAGCGATATCCGTAGCTTGCCAGCATGCGCAGGCGGCCGTCCGGCTCCTTGGAATCCATCATGTAAAACACGCCATGATGCGCGGAGACCAGCGGCGCCAGTTCGGACAGGATCAGTGAGGTGACCGCCTGCAAATCGCGTTGCCCTTGCAGCAATCGGGTAAAGCGCGCCAGATTGGTTTTCAGCCAGTCTTGCTGCGCATTCTTTTGCGTGGTTTCCTTCAGATTGCGGATCATTTCATTGATGTTGTCCTTGAGGTAGGACACTTCACCCCGCGCTTCCACCTGGATCGAACGCGATAGGTCACCGCGCGTCACGGCGGTGGCGACTTCCGCAATTGCCCGCACCTGATTGGTAAGGTTCGCCGCCAATTGATTGACGTTCTCCGTCAAGTCCTTCCATGTACCCGAAGCGCCTGGCACGCTGGCTTGCCCACCCAGCTTTCCTTCCACGCCGACCTCACGTGCTACCGTTGTTGCCTGATCCGCAAACACGGCGAGAGTGTCAGTCATTTCGTTAATAGTGTTGGCAAGTGCGGCAATTTCACCGCGTGCTGCCACCGTCAATTTCTTTTTCAGGTCACCATTTGCCACCGCAGTCACCACACCCGCAATCCCGCGCACTTGTGCTGTCAGGTTCGCCGCCATAAAATTGACGTTATCGGTCAAGTCTTTCCAGGTACCAGCCGCACCTTCCACCTGTGCCTGACCACCAAGCTTACCTTCGGTGCCGACTTCACGCGCAACCCGTGTCACTTCCGAAGCGAATGAGCTTAATTGATCCACCATGACGTTGATCGTGTCTTTCAGCTCCAGAATTTCACCCTTCACATCGACGGTAATCTTCTTCGACAAGTCTCCGCGTGCCACCGCAGTGGTCACCGCCGCGATGTTACGCACCTGCGCAGTCAGGTTCGACGCCATGAAGTTCACGTTGTCGGTCAAGTCCTTCCACGTACCCGAGGCACCCGGCACGTTTGCCTGCCCGCCCAGACGACCTTCGGTGCCGACTTCGCGCGCCACTCGCGTTACTTCCGAAGCAAAGGAGCGCAATTGATCCACCATGACGTTAATGGTGTTTTTCAATTCAAAAATTTCACCCTTCACATCAACCGTAATCTTTTTCGACAGGTCACCGTTTGCCACCGCAGTGGTCACGTCTGCAATGTTACGCACCTGCCCGGTCAGGTTACCTGCCATCGAGTTCACCGAGTCGGTCAAGTCTTTCCACGTGCCCGCTACACCTGGCACGTTCGCCTGGCCGCCGAGTTTTCCTTCTGTACCGACTTCGCGTGCCACACGCGTGACTTCGGACGCAAACGAACTCAACTGGTCCACCATGACGTTAATGGTGTCCTTCAATTCCAGAATTTCCCCCTTCACGTCCACGGTAATCTTCTTCGACAAGTCCCCGCGCGCCACAGCGGTAGTCACATCAGCGATGTTACGCACCTGACCGGTCAGGTTCGACGCCATGAAGTTGACGTTGTCGGTCAAATCCTTCCACGTACCACCCACACCACGCACCTGCGCTTGTCCACCAAGATTGCCTTCAGTACCCACTTCACGCGCCACCCGAGTGACTTCCGAAGCAAAGGAATTCAATTGATCCACCATGACGTTAATGGTGTTTTTCAATTCAAAAATTTCGCCTTTCACGTCCACGGTAATTTTCTTTGACAAGTCACCGTTTGCCACTGCGGTGGTGACTTCCGCAATGTTGCGAACCTGCGCCGTCAGGTTACCGGCCATGGAGTTAACGGAATCGGTCAAGTCCTTCCAGGTCCCGGCAACACCTGACACATTGGCTTGTCCACCCAGTTTTCCTTCGGTCCCGACCTCACGTGCTACCCGCGTCACTTCTGAAGCAAACGAGCTTAATTGGTCCACCATCACGTTGATGGTGTCTTTCAATTCGAGAATCTCGCCTTTCACGTCCACCGTGATTTTCTTCGACAGGTCACCACGTGCAACCGCTGTGGTCACCGCCGCAATATTACGCACCTGACCGGTCAGGTTCGAGGCCATGAAGTTCACGTTGTCGGTCAAGTCTTTCCACGTGCCGCCCACACCCGGCACATAAGCCTGACCACCCAATTTCCCTTCGGTACCGACTTCACGTGCCACCCTTGTGACTTCCGATGCAAACGAGCTCAATTGATCCACCATAACGTTAATGGTGTTTTTCAATTCGAGAATTTCGCCTTTCACATCCACCGTAATTTTCTTTGACAAGTCCCCATTTGCCACCGCCGTTGTAACGTCCGCGATGTTACGCACCTGACCCGTCAGGTTACCAGCCATGGAGTTCACTGAGTCAGTCAAGTCTTTCCACGTACCTGCCACACCGGGCACGTTCGCTTGGCCGCCGAGTTTTCCTTCAGTACCCACCTCACGGGCCACCCGAGTGACTTCCGACGCGAAGGAATTCAATTGATCCACCATGACGTTGATGGTGTTTTTCAATTCGAGAATTTCGCCTTTCACGTCCACCGTGATTTTCTTCGACAAGTCCCCATTTGCCACCGCTGTTGTAACGTCGGCGATGTTACGCACTTGACCAGTCAAGTTACCGGCCATGGAGTTTACCGAGTCAGTCAAATCCTTCCAGGTACCGGCCACGCCTTTCACCTGTGCCTGACCGCCGAGCTTCCCTTCAGTACCGACTTCACGAGCCACCCGCGTTACTTCCGAAGCAAACGAGCTCAACTGATCCACCATGACGTTGATGGTGTTCTTCAGCTCGAGAATTTCGCCTTTCACATCCACCGTGATTTTTTTCGACAAGTCGCCATTCGCCACAGCGGTCGTCACAGCCGCAATATTACGCACTTGACCGGTCAGGTTCGAGGCCATGAAGTTGACGTTGTCGGTCAAATCCTTCCATGTTCCGCCGACACCCGGCACGTAGGCTTGCCCGCCGAGTTTGCCATCGGTACCCACTTCACGCGCTACTCGCGTCACTTCCGATGCGAAGGAGCGCAACTGATCCACCATCACGTTGATCGTGTCTTTCAACTGCAAAATTTCGCCGCGCACATCTACAGTGATTTTTTTCGACAAGTCGCCGTTCGCAACCGCGGTAGTCACTTCCGCGATGTTACGTACCTGGGATGTCAGGTTACCCGCCATCGAGTTGACGGAATCGGTCAAGTCCTTCCAGGTTCCAGCAACACCTTTTACTTGTGCCTGGCCTCCGAGTTTTCCTTCGGTGCCAACTTCGCGCGCCACACGCGTTACTTCCGATGCAAACGAGCTCAACTGATCCACCATCGTGTTGGCTGTCGTTGCTGCACGCAAGAACTGGCCCTTGAGGGGGCGACCATCGACTTCCAGCGTCATGGTCTGTGATAAGTCGCCCTTCGCTACGGCGCCGATCACACGCGCCATTTCCGTGGTGGGTCGCACAAGGTCGTCAATCAGGGTGTTGACCGAGTTGATGATGGTGGCCCATCCACCCGTCACCTGAGGTACAGGTGCCCGCTGACTTAGGCGTCCTTCGCGTCCCACCACCCGGCTCACGTTGGAAATGGCTTTCGCCATGTTTTCCTTCGTTTCGATGATTTCGTTGACGGTATCGGCAATCTTGCCTGCAACTCCGCTCCAGTCCGAAGGCATGCGCGCAGAGAAGTCCCCTTTTTTAAGGGCAAGCAAAGTTTGCAGAAGGATTTTGGTATCGAGTTCCTCGACTAGCTCATCGAGCTCGTTCATCTTGTTCATGCAGACTCCCCCTTACCAAATGATCGGCGCATCCATTGTGGGTGCGATGTGGATCGTGCTGACTAATGTGAGCGTTATGCGGCCATGCAATTGGCCGTCGATACGAGTTTTTCGGGTAAAGCAGTAATGGCAACCGGTTCGCAGAACAGAGCGCCTTGGAACTCCTCGAAGCCCAGGCCGCGTAGCGAATTCAATTGCTGTGTGCTATTGACGCCATCTACAACAACCTTGTACGACATGGCTTGCATCATTTTGAGGATGCCAACCAGCAATGCTGACTCGGCTTCGCTTTCTACAGAGCTTGCCAGCGATTCGTGTATCTTCAGAAAACCGGGGGAGCACTCCTTGATGGCAGTGAAAGAGGAATAGCCGGTTCCGAAGCCATCAATACCCAAAACAATACCTGCTTCACGCAAGCTTGCCAATATGCTACGGGAGTGCGCAAAATCAGGAAACAACAGCGCATCAGGAATATGCATCTGTACCGACGCGTTCGGCATCTGATGTTGCTCCCGGGCAGCAATCACATGCTCAACCAATTCCGGGCAGAGGCGCGCAACAGCAGGGTTCACAATGAGCGGTACGTCACAATGGACAGTGCCATTGTCATGACACGCCTTGATCTGCCCACAAGCTATCGAAATCATCCATTTATTCAAGGCGAGCAACACGTTTCGTGTAGGAGAAAATGCCAGAATTTGAGGAACACCTATCATTCCCAGGCGCGGATGTTGCCAGCGCAGAAAAGCTTCGATAGCGCTGACCTTGCCGGAGCGTATGTCAAATTTGGGCTGGTAGTAGAGCACGAACTCTTCTGACTCCAGCGCGCATTCAAATTCTTGCAGAAACTGACGATGCTCGATTTGCTCTGCATTGAGCTCTTCATGAAAAAACTGGATCATGCCGCGCCGATGCTGCTTGGCATGATACATCGCAAGATCTGCGTTTTTCATGAGAAGCTGGACCGTATTCCCATCTTGCGGGAAGGTGGCAATCCCAATACTCGCCGAAGTACTGATGCAATTGCCGTCGATGTGGTAATCGCTGGCGAGTGCGCACGACACTTTGTTGGCGATAGGGGAGATATCGTCGAAGGAGGCGAGGGCTTCCAGCAAGATGACGAATTCATCGCCACCGAGCCGCGCTGCGATATCGGATTCGCGGATCGAAGCAACGAGCCGGGTTGCAACCTCGCGCAACAATTTGTCGCCAACCTCATGACCCATTGAGTCGTTGATTTGTTTGAATTTATCCAGGTCAAGAAACAGCAGGGCAAAACGCTTATCGTGACGCTGGGATAACAGGAGTGCATGATCGAGATGCTCGATCAGCGAACGGCGATTGAGCAGGCCGGTAAGTGGATCGCGAATGGATAATTCCCTGGCTTTTTCCTCAGCTTGTTTTCTCTCGATGATTTCCGCTTCCAACCGGATATTGATGCGCTTCAAGTCCTGCATCGTTTGCACGCGAAGATCTTCATTCAAACGCGCAAGCTCATCCGATTTTCTCTGTAGCTCGATATTCTTTCTTCGCAATTCAACGAATACCGATATTTTGCTCAGGAGGATTTGTGGAATGACTGGAGTGAGCAGATAGTCCACGGCACCCTTTTGATACCCCTTCAGACTATGCATTTCATCTGCATAATGCGCCGTGATGAAGATGATTGGTATCTTCGCAGAACGAGGGTGGGAATGGATCAGTTCAGCAGTTTCAAAGCCATCCATGACCGGCATGTTGACATCCAACAGAATGACTGCAAAATGATGCAATAACACTTTGCGAAGTGCTTCCTGGCCGGAGCCGGCGGTCAGTACGGTGAATCCAAGTCCTGGAGCTGCGGCATTGAGCAGGCTTTCCATAGCCAGCAAGCCGGCGAGATCATCGTTAACCAGCAAGATTTCTGGAACATCTATCATTAAATCGCTCGCTATGGAGTGATATCTATTTAGCTGCAGCTAATATTGGTTGCTCATTTTGAGTCCCATCGCGTCCCGCTTTGCGCGGCATATAAATTGCCAAATTTAAATTGGCTTGGCGTTCGTAAATTGACAGCAATAAACCTGAAACGTTCCACAATTTACCAGATTATTTTTCACGTATGAACAGATTGAATTGCTTTCCCGCTGCTGTCACAAATTCGTCCTTGGCTTCCGTTATTCCTACATCAGATGGTCTGTAACTCCTATTTACTTTGTTTTGCTGTCTCCGATTATTCGCGCGATGCAGATCTCGTTCGGTCGAATACATGCATTGAAAACTGAACATTTACTATTTTGTTCTGTCTACAAATAGACATACCAAAAAGTCGGTTATCCAGTCATGCAATATGCTGATGGAGTCTCAACGAGAATCACTAGGCGTTCCTCCGTGTTTTCTTGCCGAATACTTGTTGCGGCTACGGTCTTGTAACATCTGTCCTCGCTTGTATATTGCGTCATTCAAGATGGAGTATTGAAATGGCAATATGGATTCTTGCAATCATTCTCATCGCTGGTGCCTTGGCGTTTTTCGAGGCAGGGAGCGTGCTCTGGGCAACCAGCATCATATTGTGGAGCGCGTTTGGCTATTTCAGCGGAATCATTGGGCTGGGAGCATTCCTTCTTCTGCTCCTCCTTTTTGTCGCGCTGCCTGCCATGACTATCATGGCGACACCAATGCGTCGCAAATGGGTTTCTCCTGCCATTCTCGACACCTTCAAACGCATTTTGCCCGCGATGTCCAATACCGAGCGCGATGCGCTGGAAGCCGGTTCGACCTGGTGGGACGCGGATCTCTTTTCCGGCAAGCCTGATTGGAACAAATTGCTATCGACCCCTGCACCGGTACTTACCAGCGTTGAACAATCGTTTCTCGATCACGAAGTCAATCAATTATGTGACATGATCGACGATTGGGATACGACACAAGAATGGCAAGACCTGCCACCGGAAGCTTGGCAATTCATCAAGGATAAAGGCTTTCTTGGCATGATCATTCCACGCAAATACGGTGGTAAAGAATTCTCCGCGTATATGCACTCGCAGGTGATCATGAAACTCTCCACGCGTTGTTCTGCACTGGCGGTATCGGTCATGGTGCCGAATTCCCTGGGGCCTGCTGAACTGTTGCTGCACTATGGGACAGATGAACAGAAAAACTACTACCTCCCGCGATTGGCTTCTGGGCAAGAGATTCCTTGTTTTGCATTGACCAATCCTTACGCAGGATCAGACGCGGCCTCCATTTCCGATACAGGCGTGGTTTGTCGTGCTGAATTCGAGGGTCGGGAGGTGCTTGGCTTGCGTATTACCTGGTCGAAGCGCTACATTACGCTGGCGCCGATTGCGACTTTGCTCGGACTGGCTTTTCGCGCTATCGATCCTGATCACCTGCTGAGTGAAGAGACGGACATCGGTATCAGCTGTGCATTGGTGCCGACTAATCATCACGGTGTTGTGATTGGTCGTCGCCATTGGCCACTGAATGCGGTATTCCAGAACGGTCCTACGAGCGGAACTGATGTCTTCATTCCGATGGATTGGGTCATCGGCGGACGCGCGCAATTGGGCAAGGGCTGGCGCATGCTGATGGAATGTCTGGCTGCAGGCCGGGCGATCTCGCTGCCGTCATCCAATGTAGGTATGGCAAAGCTTGCCGTGCGAGGGACCAGTGCCTATGCGGCTATTCGTCGCCAGTTCAATATGCCTGTTGGTAAA
>Ga0116226_10000395_pt1 | contig 36942 bp, 34 predicted proteins | sample S1TSphfallax_FD_89692 | JGI IMG/M metagenome (GOLD analysis project Ga0116226, IMG submission 89692) | Host-associated microbial communities from peat moss isolated from Minnesota, USA - S1T2_Fa - Sphagnum fallax MG | ecosystem: Host-associated > Plants > Peat moss > Unclassified | place: USA...
CCGGGTCGTGAAGGTGCAGCCGGTCTCGCCGCGCCACGCACGCATAGTGATCGAACCGTTCGAACGCGGCTTCGGCCACACGCTCGGCAATGCGTTGCGGCGCGTGCTGTTGTCGTCGCTGCCGGGCGCCGCGATCACGGAGATCGAGATCGAAGGCGTGCTGCATGAATACACGGCGATCGACGGCGTCCAAGAGGACGTGGTCGACATTCTGCTGAATCTCAAGGCAGTCGCGATTCGCATGCACACCCGCGACGTCGCCGAGGTGCGCCTGCACAAGAAGGGCCCGGGACCGGTGACGGCCGGCGACATCTCCGGCGATCACGACATCGAAATTCTGAACCCGGATCTGGTCATCGCCAACTTGACCAAGGCGGGCGAGCTGTCGATGTCCCTCAAGGTCGAGCGCGGCCGCGGTTATCGACCGGCGGCGCAAAGACTGGCTTTCGAAGAGCAGTCCCGCGCGATCGGTCGCCTGCAGCTCGATGCCTCGTTCAGCCCCGTGCGCAAGGTGACGTACAACGTCGAAAGCGCACGCGTCGAACAGCGCACCGACCTCGACAAGCTGATCCTCGATATCGAGACGAACGGCACGATCGATCCCGAGGAAGCCATCCGTCGAGCCGGCGGCATTCTCAAGGATCAGCTCTCGGTATTCGTCGATCTGCAGGGTCAAGACGAATCGACGACGAAAGCGACCGAAACGCAGTTCGACCCGATTTTGCTGCGCCCGGTCGACGAACTCGAACTCACGGTTCGCAGCGCCAACTGCCTCAAAGCCGAGAACATTCATTACATCGGCGACTTGGTGCAGCGCACTGAGGTCGAGCTGCTGCGGACGCCGAACCTCGGCAAGAAGTCTCTGACCGAGATCAAGGAAGTTCTCGAAAGCCACGGCCTCACCTTGGGAATGCGCATCGACAACTGGCCGCCCCCGGGCCTCAAGCGCGACGACGAGCGCGACGGCATCTGAATCGAAGATAAGGCACCAGTACCATGCGTCACAGAAACAGCGGTCGTCAGTTATCGCGCAATTCCTCCCACCGTCATGCCATGTTGCAGAACATGGCGGCGTCCTTGCTGCGTCATGAATCGATACGCACGACCGTTCCCAAGGCCAAGGAACTGCGTCGGGTCGTCGAGCCCCTGATCACGCTGGCGAAGATCGATTCTTTGGCCAAGCGGCGTATCGCGTTCGCGCGCCTGCGCGACGATCTGGTCGTCGAGAAGCTGTTCGCCGAGCTGGGTCCCCGCTTCAAGGCCCGTGCCGGTGGCTACACCCGCATCCTGAAGATGGAGCCCCGTCCCGGCGACTCCGCCGATATGGCATTGATGCAGCTCGTGGACGGTGCGGCCGTGGCGGCCGACGTGGGCAAGGATGCGAAGTCCGGCAAGTCGGGCAAGTCGGGCAAGAAGACCAAGCTTAAGTCCGATGCGGACGAGGCCGTCGAAGCGAAGCCGAAGCGACAAAAAGCGAAGGCCGCGGCGTAAAGATTACGCCGGATTCATAAAGGCCTCCACGGCAAGCCAAGTCGCCGCGACCAGATCCTCGCGCGGCGTCAGGCGGCGAGCGATGCGAAGGCGTCCCGGGTCATGTTCTCCGGGGCGTCCGTCGTCGTCACCACATTATCTTCGATGCGAATGCCTCCAAAGGGCCGCAGGTGTTCGACGCGGGTCCAATCGATTTCCTGGCGTCGTGCGTCTCCGTGGGCGGCCGCGAGCAGGGAGTCGATGAAATAAAGGCCCGGTTCAACCGTCACGACCACGCCCGGTTCCAACATCCGCGTCAGGCGTAGATACGGGTGACCTGCCGGGCGCTCGCGCTCCTCGCCCTCCGCACCACCGAGTACGCCGCCGACGTCATGGACCTGCAGGCCCAGCAGATGACCTATACCGTGCGGGAAAAACGTTTTCGTCAGGCCGAGGTCGACAGCGGCCGCTCCATCCACCTTGATCAGGCCCGCCCGATGCAAGACGTCGCCCAACAGTTTGTGAGCGGTCAAATGCACCGAGCGGTAGTCTACGCCGGGCAGGATATGCGCACATAAGCGAAGCTGCGCCTCGTCGGTCGCCGCGATCAGGTCGGCAAACTCGCCCGACGCGGCCGCATACGTGCGAGTGATATCGGCGGCATAGCCGCGAAACTGGGCGCCGGCATCGATCAGAAACGAGCGCAAGGGTCTGGGTGTCTCGCGGTCGAGATGCTGATAGTGCAGCACGGCAGCATGCTCGTTGTAGGCCACGATGTTGTTGTAAGGCATTTCTTCCTCGCGCTGTGCGCAGGCATCGAGGTAGCGCATATGCGCGCGGTATTCCGATTCACCCTCGTGAAATGCCGCGAGGGCGGCGCGGTGCCCGAGAGCCCCCAGCCGGCTCGCCTGGCGCATGCAGGTCAGCTCGTAGGGTGTCTTGACGGCGCGGTCATAATGCAAGCGCGTGAGCAAGTGCGGCGGGTTGATCATCGCCGGGTCGACGTCACCGAAGAGACCGTCGGCGCCGATGAAGGCGACGCGGCCTGCGCCTTGCCAGTGCGCGGCCGGCTGTTCGGCACCCGACCAAGGGATGATGTCGAGCGCATCGCGCCACTCGCCATCCGGCAGCGTCGCGGCTTGATGCCAGTAATCATCCGCTTTATAAAACAGCAGCTTAGGCTTTTCGCCCGGTTTGTAAATCAGATAAGAGCGAGGATTGTCGAGTATCGGTGCCCAATACTTGAAATGCGGATTCACTTTGTAAGGGTAGTCTTGGTCGTCCAAGAACTGCACCGGAGCTGCCCCTGCGTGAACGACGAGGGCGTCGAATCCGGCCGCCGCCAAGGCTCGATCGCTGCGTTCCTTCAAGGTGTCGACGTGCTGCGCATAGAGCGCATCGAGATGAGAAGTCGCCAAGAAACCTCCGTCGGAAAAATCTGACACATGATCAAGCTTCAATGCAAAGTATGCGCTCCGACGACCGTCCGCCATAGCGACCCGATCGGCACTGACGTTAAAGCGACGTAAGGTCAAGCGAAAGTGATATGAAATTGGCCTAAAACCCTCTAAAATCTTAAACGACCTCTTGGGCCTGCCCCAAGAACAAGCTGTGCGTACATCGTTTTATCATTAAATATTTTGGGGTATCGATAGATGAAGACCAAACTTGCTCTAAGCGCTTTCGCCGCTGCATTCGTGCTGAGTGCCTGCGGCGCCAAGACCGAAGCTCCTCCGGCTCCGGCTCCTGACGCGACTCCTTCGGCTGCCTCGGCTGCGGATTCGGCGGCCTCTGCTGCTGCCAGCGATGCGAGCGCTGCCAGCGCCGCCGCTGATGCCGCCTCGTCGGCTGCGTCCGCTGCGAAGCCGTAATACGCTTCGATAGTCGATCGTACTAGCCCGGGCGGACGCACCATGAGGAGCGTTCGTCCGGGCTATGCTTTTTTGTCGCACACGGAAGTCGAATGACAACCCCGGTGAGCATTCGTGACTGCAAGCGGTCGCGCCGCGATCGCGAGTGGATACAAGAGGTTTACGGCGAGTACCTCGAAGCGCTCTCCGATCTGAACACAGGCATCTTTCGTGGGCTGGGGCCCGGCGGTCCTCAGCAAGACGAGATCTTCGCGAATTGGTTCTCCAACGACCATGCTCACCCCCTGCTGATCGTCAAAGGCCCGGACGCGGTCGGGTTTGCCCTCGTCACCCGCCCGCGCATCCCCACGGCCGGCGAGCCGGCCATCGACTATTGCATGTCCGAATTCTTCGTCCGCAAGCCCCATCGCAGGGTCGGGGTCGGAAGCCATGCTGCCACCCTCATCTTCGACAGGTTTTCAGGGGACTGGGAAGTAGTCGAATATCAGCGCAATGCCGGGGCGGTCGCCTTTTGGCGCAAGGTCGTGGCGAGCTACGCCCGCGGCCATTTCAGCGAGCGGGCCCGTCATGGCGAAGTCCGCCACCGGTTCCGAAGCCGGCCGCCGGCATTCCCGAAGCCGAATGAGGAACCACCGCCTCGTTGAGGTAATCGGCGAGCCTTTCACACTGCCTGCGCGCGAACCTCAAGTATTCCGGTCCGCGGTCGATTTCCGGGGGGTTGAAGCGGCGAGCGCCGCAAAGCCTAGAGGGCACTTTGAGCACCACCCAACCGCAATCCACGTCGGAAATCGCTTTCGGCTTCGTTCGTTCGTTGGCCGCCGAGTTATCGGCTGGTCGCGTCGATTTGCCATCCTTCCCGGAGATCGTGATTCGGGTACGTCGGGTCCTGTCCGATCCGCATACCAGGCTGGAGCAGGTGGTCCGCGTGGTCGGCTCCGAGCCCGCCCTCGCGGCGCGGTTGTTGCGCATCGCCAACTCGGCGTCCCTGAACACCACCGGCAGGGTGATCACGGACCTTCGTACCGCCATCAACCGCATGGGCTACAACATGGTGCGCAGCGCTTCCATGTCGTTTGCGATGGCCCAGATTCGCAGCAATTCCAAGCTCGCCAGCGTCAAAGCTTATCTCGACCGCTTGTGGGAGCACAGCACCTTGGTCGCGGCGTTTTCCTTCGTCATTGCCCGAACCTGCACGAAGATCAATGCCGACGAAGCGATGCTGACCGGCATGATGCATGGCATCGGCAAACTGTACGTGCTGACCCGCTCGGCCGGTCATCCGGAGTTGTTCAGCGACCCCGATGCGCTCAACCAAATCGTCGATCAGTGGCATGCCGAAATCGGCAAGGCGATCCTCGAGAACTGGGAGTTCGCGGATGTCATGGTCCAGGCCGTCGCCGATCAAAACGATCTGGGCCGAACCGAAGTCGAGTTCCCGGATCTCAGCGACGTGATCGCCATAGCGATCCTCATGGCCTCTTTCAGCGAGGATCACGCCGGCTTGCAGGTCGCGCTGCAAGGTCTGCCCGCGGCAGCCCGTCTCGGCTTGTTCGAGTCGCGCGTCGAGAGCATCCTCACGGACTTCGCCAGCGAGGTCAGCGCGCTGCGCAGCGCCCTCGGCAGCTAGTTCCGCAGCACCGAGGCGATCGAGTCGGCGACGTAAGGCAGCTTGTCCGGCATCAAACCGGCGAGGTTCATGCGGCTGTCGCCCAGCATATAAATATGATGCCGCTCGCGCAGCCGGGCGACCGCCTCCGGGCTGCAGCCCAGCTGCGAGAACATGCCGTGTTGGCGTCGCAAGAAATCGAATTCCGCGCCGCCGGTGCGCTCGTTCAAGGCGATCGCCAGCTGGCTGCGCATGTCCACAATGCGGCGCCGCATTGCCTCCAGTTCCGTCACCCAGCTAGTGCGCAGATCCGGGTCGGCGAAAATGTGCGCGGCAATCGCGGCGGCGTGATCGGGCGGCATCGAGTAGATCCCGCGGGCGATCTGCAGAACATGGGTCCTGATCGCGTCGACCTGAGCCGATGATTCGCCGATGAAAATCAAAGCGCCGAGGCGTTCACGATAGACCCCCAGGTTCTTCGAGAACGATACGGCGATGAGCGCCTCGGGCAATGCCGACGCCAGGTCGCGCAGGCCGGCAACGTCCGCCTCCAATCCCTCTCCGAAGCCCTGGTAAGCGAGATCCAAGAAGGGCAGCAGGCGGCGTCTTTGCAGCAGATCGGTCAATTCACGCCATTGCGCCGGCTCGAGGTCGGCCCCCGTCGGATTGTGGCAGCAGGCGTGCAAGAGCACGACGTCGCCCGGCGTCGCGCGCTCCAGGGCTTCGAGCATCTGCGCGTAGCGCAGGCGATGTGCCGCCGCGTCGTAATAGGGATAACTGGCGAGCGCCAGGCCGCAATTGCCGAGCAGCGGAGCATGATTGCCCCAGGTCGGGTCGCTCAGGTGCACGATGGCCTCGGGGCGTGCCGTCTTGATCAGTTCCGCCCCGAGTCGCAATGCGCCACAACCGCCGGGCGCCTGCACGACGCGGACGCGGTTCGCCGACAGCGCGGGGTGCGCAGTGCCGAGCACGAGTTCGCCGACCGCGTCGTTGAACTCCGCGCGGCCGGCCGGCGCGACGTAGGTTTTCGTCGTTTGCGCGGCCAGCATGCTGTGCTCGGCCCGTCGCACCGATGCGAGCACGGGGGTGTTGCCGCTGAGATCGCGAAAAACGCCCACGCCGAGGTCGACTTTGTCGGGCGAAGCGTCGGCACGGAACTTGGCCATCAGGCCGAGAATCGCATCTTCATGCAAGGGTACAAGTTGCTGGAACAAAAGCGGTATCCTTTCGGGTTTTTAGCCGCCCGATTATAAGTCGCGGGTTCCTCACATGAATGCCCATTTCCATCGCCTCGGCGCCTACGTGGCCCGCCATCCGCTCCGCTTGCTCGGCATCTGGGTCGTTGCCATCGCACTGGGCGCCTGGGGCGCGCATTTCTTTCCGCAAGCGGCGCGCGGTGGATACTCGGGTCTCGCCGGCAGCGCCTCGAAGTCCGTCAGCGATGCCTTGACCGCCGACTTCGACGCCCCCTTTCTCGATCCCCTGGTCGTGGCGGTCGCCATCCCGCACTCGAGCGTGGAAGATCCCGCGCTGCGCGAATGGCTCGCGGCGGTGACGGAGCGCCTGCGCGCGCTGCCGCAGGTGGCGCGTGTCGGCCCGAATCCCGATCTGGATCCGCGCCTGCGCGCGGCCGACGGCCACGCCCTGATGGTGCTCGTGTCCCTGCGCGCCAAAGCCGCGCCCGAAGCCCAGGCTGCGGTGCCCATCGTACGCGCCGCTCTCGCGCCCTTGCGCGCGCGTCTCCTCACGCTCGATGCGGACGCGCGCGTGGCAGTGACCGGCGATGCGGCAGTCAATTACGACGTGAACAGCGCGAGTGCCCAGGGCGGCGATCATGCGGAAAAGCGTGCCCTGCCGCTGACGCTGATCATCCTGCTGATCGCCTTCGGCACCGTCGCCGCGGCACTGCTGCCGTTTCTGATGGGCCTCGCGACGACGACCGTGGCCCTAGGCCTCGCTTTTCTGCTCGCGCACCTGCTGCCGGTCTCGAACCTGCTCGGCAATGTCGTGACCATGATCGGTCTGGCCGTCGGCATCGACTATTCGCTGCTCATGGTCAAGGATTTTCGCGAGCGCTTGCGCAGCCAGTCCGTCGCGGAGGCGGTCGCCGCCACGGTCGCCGAGGCCGGCGCGACGATTTGCTGGTCGGGCACCACGGTCGCGATCGGTCTGTTGGGGCTGCTGTTCAGTCCTTTGCTCGAGACGCGCAGCGTCGGCATCGGCGGTGCCCTCGTGGTGCTGGTGTCGATTTGTGCGGCTCTGACCCTCCTGCCCGCGTGTCTCGCGGTCATTGGTCTGCGCATCGAGCGCTGGGCAATCCTCAAGCGGCAGCCCTCAACCCGAGCGGAGGATGCCAACTTCTGGCACAGCATTGCACGCTGGACGGTCGCCCGACCCTGGCGCAGCCTGGGGCTTTCCGGGGGGGTCGTCCTGCTCCTCGCGGCGCCGGTCCTCTGGGCGCATAGCGGCGCGAGCAATGAGCCCTGGTCGCTGCCCAAGGGCCTGGAGTCGCGCGTCGGGGCCCAGATCCTGGATGCGATCCAGCGCAAGAATTCCGGCCTCACACTGCGGATCCTGCTGCGCACCACCCAGGGCGGTTCGATTCTCGCTCCGGCGAACCGCGAGCCGCTGCGCGCTCTTGTCGAGCGTCTCGAGCGGGATCCGCGCGTCGCCTCCGTCATCGCGCCCGTACCCGCCGCTCTGCAGCCGGGCGAGGAGCGGGCCAGCATCAGCCACGACGGCGCGGTCGCCCTGATCGAGGTCGTCCCCGGCGACTCGGCCACGATTGCGCAGGCGCAAGCGCTCGCGCGCGACGTGGCGGCCATGAATCCCGGTCCGGGGCTCACGGTGACCGTGGGCGGCTCACCCTCGTATTACAACGATTTCGACGCTTACATGCGCAAAGACCTGCCCAAGGTGGTCGGCTTCGTGGTGCTAGCGACCCTGTGTCTCCTATACGCTGCGTTTCGCTCCTACCTGCTGCCGATGAAGGCGATCCTTGCCAATTTGCTCGCGATCGCCGCCGGTTACGGGATCGTGGTCGCGATATTCCAGTTCGGCTGGCTGCATGGGCTCATCGGCCTCGAGGGATCGTTCGCCGCCATTTCCTTCGAAGTGCCGCTGATGATCTTCTGCCTGAGCTTCGGTCTGTCGATGGATTACGAGTTGTTCCTCTTGTTTCGCATCCGGCGCGAATTTCTCCTGCACGGGAACAACGATCGCGCGACGATCGAAGGGCTCGCGGCCGTCGCGCCCGTGATCACGGGCGCGGGACTCATCATGGCGGTCGTCTTCGGCGCCTTCGTCGGCGCCGATTTGCCGGCTCTCAAGATGATCGGCGTCGGACTTTGCGGTGCGGTGCTCGTGGATGCCACCTTGATTCGCGGCTTCGTCGTGCCGGCGGTGATGAGTCTCGCCGGTCGCTGGAATTGGTATCCGGGCGAATCGGGCCGCGTCGCCAATAAAAGACAGCAGTCCGGTGACAATGTTCGGCCGTAAGGTTTACGCTAGCCGAAAGCCGTTGCTCCTTCAACATTCAGGATAGTGGAGACTGAACCCATGGCGCTTTGGAAAGAAACGACGACCCCGGCGACGCCGGCGGCAGCTTTGACGACCAACCCTCCGCCCGAACGCGGCGTCATCGAACCGGCGGCCAGTAATCCGGTCGTGCCCCGGCGACCGAAGCCGGGCGCCGAGGGCGGCGAGTCCGTGATCGCGGCGAATCTGTCGATCGAAGGCAAGATCGAGGGCTCCGGCAACGTGCGCATCGCCGGTAGTTTCAAAGGTGACGTGCGCATCGACGGCAATTTCAACATCGAGCCCGGCGCACATCTGACCGGCCAGGTGCTCGCGGGCGTGGTGATCGTCGGTGGCGAACTGCAGGGCAACATCGAGTCCGCAAAGCGGGTCGACGTGCTGGAAGGCGGCGTGATCGTTGGGGACGTCAAGGCCGGTTCGATCACGGTCGCCGCCGGATCGCGGATGCGCGGCCACGTCGAATTCGGTTGGGACGACGACAAGAAGGCATGAGCGTCGCTCGCCAGGGTCCGGTTGGCGCCACGCGCATCTGTCCGCACTGCAAGGCGACGGTGCTGATGAGCGCCAATATCTGCCCCGGCTGTCAGCACCATCTGCGCTTCAATGCGGGTTCCGCCGAGCCGCAGGTTGCCGGCATTCCGGCGATGCGTCTGGCCGGGACGATCGAACCTGCCGGGTCCGAGGAATGCGAATATTGCGTGGTGGTGGCGATCTCGAACGAGCGCGGTGAGAAGATCACGCGCCAGGTCGTGGGTGTGGGCGCGCTGCGCCCCGGCGAGAAGCACGCCTACAGCTTCTCCGTCGAACTCATGCCTGCCCGCGGTGCTGGCGCAGTCAAACGTAATTGATCGGCGCGTTACGGTCAGGGCCGTGAGATCAGGCCGGACCCTTGCGTTCGATGTCGATGAAGCGCAGGAATTCGGCGCGCGTCGCGGAGTCTTCGCGGAAGGTGCCGAGCATTTTGCTCGTGACCATGGATACGCCCAGCTTGTGGACGCCGCGGGTGGTCATGCATTGATGGACGGCGTCGATCACGACCCCCACGCCACGCGGCTGGAGCACGTCGTTGATGCAGCCCGCGATTTGCGCGGTCAGCTTTTCCTGGACCTGGAAACGGCGCGCGAAGCCATCGACGACGCGCGCGAGCTTGCTGATGCCGACCACGCGGTCGGTCGGCAGATAGCCGACATGCGCCCGGCCGATGATGGGCGCCATGTGATGCTCACAAAAAGATTCGAAGGCGATGTCCCGAAGGACCACCATCTCATCGTAGCCATGAACCTCCTCGAAGGTCCGCCGCAAATAATCCCCAGGATCGCTGCCGTAACCGGAAAACCAGTCACCGTAGGCATTGACGACGCGCTTCGGAGTCTCGAGCAGCCCCTCGCGGTTGGGATCCTCGCCGGCCCACAGCAGCAGTGTCTTGACAGCCGATTCGGCCGCTGCACGCGACACTTTGCGTCGCACGACGCGCGAGTTCAGTTTAGGCATGAGGCTAGAATACCATCACGGTCCCGCAGCCCGGCGGCTTCCGCCGGGTGACGCCGCCTTACGGACTGCGTCGCAAGAAAAGCACCGCGATCGCGAAAGGCCTGATTCTCGCGCAGCTTTTGCCGCGCGCGGGCTCGTTTGACTTGAGCCGGCATTCGTCGGATCCTGACTTTTTGCCCACAATAATCCCAAGGATCAGCCCAGTGCAGCTTCGCGTTTTCACGGCAGCCTTCGCCGTCCTCTTCTGCGGGTACCTCCCGGTACCCGCGCGTACTGCCCAGATCGATGCCGTGACCACCCCGGCGGCCTACGACCAACTCGCCCACGATATTTTCAAGCAGTTGATCGAGATCAATACGACCGACTCCGTCGGCAACACGACGACCGCGGCGCAGGCGATGGCGGACCGCCTGCTCGCCGCCGGCTTTTCACGCGCCGACGTGCAGGTGCTCGGTCCCAACGAACGCAAGGGCAACCTAGTCGTGCGTTACCGCGGTAAGCCGGGCAGCCGCCTGCGTCCCGTGCTGATCATCGGACATCTCGACGTCGTCGAGGCGCGGCGTGAGGACTGGACGACCGATCCTTTCGAGTTCGTCGAGAAGGACGGCTATTACTACGGTCGCGGTACCCAGGACATGAAAGTCAGCGACGCGATCGCGGTCACCGACTTCATCCGGCTGCGGCAGGCGAAATATGTCCCGGATCGCGACCTCATCCTGGCGCTCACCGCGGACGAGGAGGGTGGCCGTTCCAACGGCGTTGATTGGCTGCTCAAGAATCACCGCGACCTCATCGACGCAGAATTCGTGCTCAATCCGGATTCCGGCGGCGTGACCACGGAGAACGGCAAGCCGATGGCCGTGGAGATCGAGGCAACCGAAAAGCTGTATGCCGACTTCCAGCTGCTCGCGACCAATCCGGGCGGGCATAGTTCGCTGCCGAAGCCGGACAATGCCATTTACCACGTCGCCGACGCATTGGTCACGCTGCAACGGACTCCCTTTCCGGTCGAGCTCAATGCGGTCACCCGGGAATGGTTGTCGCACATGGAGGGGGTCGAGACCCCGCAGAACGCCGCGGACATTCGCGCGGTACTCGCGACGCCGCCGGATTTGGATGCCGCGGAGCGTCTTTCGCATGACGCGCGTTACAACTCCACGCTGCGCACGACCTGCGTTGCAACGCTACTGAGCGGGGGCCATGCGCCCAATGCGCTGCCGCAGAGGGCCGAGGCCAACGTGAACTGCCGCATTCTGCCGGGTCATTCGCAGGAGGAAATCCGGCTGGGACTCGTCAAGCTGTTCGCCGACCCTGCCTTGTCGGTGCGTTATCGCAACGATGCGGGTGATCTGTCGGACCACGCGTCGGATCGCGAGGCCATGGCGCCGCCGCCCTTGCAGCCCGAGGTGATGCGCGCATTGCGCAGCGTCTGCGCGAAACTTTGGCCGGGCGCGCCGGTCATTCCGATCATGATGACGGGCGCCTCCGACAGTATCTATACGATGATGGCCGGTATTCCAAGTTATGGGATCAACGGCGTCGCCATCGACCGCGACGACGTACGCATGCACGGCCGAGACGAGCGCGTGGGAGTCGCCTCCTTTTACAAAGCCCTGAAATTTTATCGCGACTTCCTGGTGGCGCTGACGACGCGCTAGGGTGGAGCCTGTCGGAGTATTTCGCTTGGCTAGGTGTTGGTTGCTGTGCGCCGTCCTCACCGTCGCCGTCCTGCTCGCGGCCATCGCGCGGGGAGGCGCAGCCGACGTGCCGCCGGGCGGCACGCTCGACGAAGTCCTCGTCACGGGCGAGCGGGCGGGTCCGGGTCTCTGGCACGTGCAGGGTCAGGGCGGCGGGGTGTGGATCCTCGGTACGATCTCCCCCTTGCCGCACACGGTTCGCTGGCGCTCGCTCGAGGTCGAACGCACGCTCGCCAAAGTCAAGGTCGTGCTCGTCGGCAAGCCCTTCGAGGTTAATATTTTTCGTGTGCTGTGGCTGTTCCTCACGGAGCGCAGCCTGCTCATGGTGCCGGGCGGGCGGACGATCAAAGACGTGATGCCGCCGGAGACCTACGCCCGGTTTGCTCTGCTGCGGTCCAAGTATTCCAATGATCCGAACGAATGGGCCCGCTATCGACCCATCATTGCGACGGCATTTCTGGAACGCGCGGCTTTTCATCAGGCCGGGCTCTCCGCGCGCTTGGACATCGGCGCCGAGGTGCGCGACCTCGCGCACAAGCACGACGTTCGTGTCGAGGAGGTCAAGGTGGCCGGGCTCGGGGACTTTCTCGCGGCCTTGAAGACCGCGCCGCCGGAGACGGAAGAGAAATGTGTCGCGGGCGCGCTGGCGACGATCGAAACCGGATTGCCGCGGCTCGTCGCCCGCGCGCAAGCCTGGATCACCGGGGACGTCGATGTCATCCAGGGTCTGCCCGAACCCGGTGAAGTCGACAGCTGCATAGCCGCGCTCGGCTCCTATCCGCGTGCCGCCGATCTGCTCGCGCAAATCCGCGGGACCTGGCTCGACGCCCTAGAGACCCATCTCAAGCGTGGCGAGCCGGCGCTCGCGGTCATCAACATGGATCTGCTTCTGCAGCCGGGCGGCTTGCTCGAGGAGCTGCGCACCGCGGGTTATACGGTCGATGCGCCCTGAGCCTCGGCATGCATCGCCGCGAGTATCTCCTCGATGAGCACGTGGCCGCGGTAGGCAAAGCCGGTGTAGATCTGCAGGAGATCGGCGCCCGCAGCCAGCGTTTGCAGCGCGGCGGCGGCCGTCATGATGCCGCCGACGCCGATGATCGGGAAGCGGGGGCCGAGCTCTGCGCGCAGGCGTGCGATGACCCCCAGGGACAGCGCATGCAGCGGCTCGCCGCTGAGCCCTCCCGCAAGGTCCTGCGGCAGCAGCGCGGAGAAGGCGCGCAGATCGTTGGACGTATTGGTGGCAATGACGCCGTCCACGGCCCAGCGGCGCAGCGCATCGACGACGCCCACGATCTGATCACCGTCGAGATTCGGCGCCACCTTGACCAGCAGCGGCACGCGCTTGCCATGTTCGCGCGATAGCGACTCGCGCGCCTCCAGGAGGCCGCCGAGAATCCGGTCGAGGCCGTCGCGGCCCTGCAGTTCGCGCAATCGCGCGGTGTTCGGCGAGGAAACGTTGACCGCGACGTAGTCAGCGCAGGCGTAGACCTTGTTGAGACAGGCGACGTAGTCGTCCTCCGCCCGCTCGATCGGCGTGTCGAAGTTCTTGCCGATGCTGACCCCGCGCACGCCCTCGTAGCGGCTCTGCTCGAGACGGCTCACGAGATGATCGACGCCCGTATTGTTGAATCCCATGCGGTTGACCAGAGCTTGGTGCGCGCGCAGGCGAAACATCCGCGGCTTGGCGTTGCCCGGTTGGGCGCGTGGGGTCACCGTGCCCAGTTCGACGTGGCTGAAACCGAGCGCGCCGAGCGCATCGAGATGATCGCCGTTCTTGTCGAAGCCGGCGGCGAGTCCCAGCCGATGGGCGAAGCGCAGGCCGAGACACTCAAGCCCAAGTTCGGGCGGAATCGCCGCCCCGCGCCACCAGGGTCCGAGCAAACCCAAGCCCGAGAGCCCGAGGTCGTGCGCGGTCTCCGGATCGAGACGCCTGAGCAGGGGCAGCGAGGCGCGCGCCAGTGCGGCCGTTCCACGCCACTTGATCAATTGAAGGCTGAGCTTTTAATCATCATCGACCCTAGGTTAGGGGCTGCGATTCGAATAGTCGAGCCGCCAGCCGCCCGTCGAATCGGACAGTTTGCTGATGCCGCCATGATCGAGATTGAAACGCAGGAACGCGTCGACCTGAAGTTCGAGGATGATGGTCATCAAGGAGCGCAGCGGACCAATCGAGCCCACGATCACCGCGGACGCGGGTCCGGCCGCGAGCAGGGATTCCCAGGCGGCAGCCACGCGTGCGTGCAAAGCCGCGTAGGTCTCGCCACCCGGCGGCGCGTTGTTCCAGACGTCTCTGGCCCAGACATCAGTCTGTACGCGGGGGATGTCGGCCCAAGGCATTCCCTCCCAGAGCCCGAAGTCGAGTTCGCCCAGCCGGGCATCGATGCCGGGCTTCGTCGCGAGCGCCGCGGCTAGCTGATCCGCGAGCAGCGTGCAACGAATCGCGGGTGCGCTCAGGACGTGCGCGGCGGGCGGCAGCAGGGGCAGAAGGCGCCCGGCCAGAGGCGCAAGAGTCTCATCCGGCAGCGCCACGTCGGAACGCCCGTAGCAGACGCCCTCGGCGACCTCTGGGCGTGGATGGCGGATCAGATATACGTCCAAGCCGCGATCGCTCCCAGGTAGAAACTCACTTCGGTCAGCTGTTGGGTCGCACCGAGGTAATCGCCGGGATAACTGCCGAGCCGCTGCTGGATGAAGGGAACGGCCAGTAGCCGCATCGCGATCGCGGCCGCGAGCCCGATCAGGCCGGGCGTCCCCAGCAAGGTCGCGGGCAGGAAGCCGGTGAGCAGGGCGAAGCATAACTCGAGCGTGCTCAGGCGCGGCCTGGCAGGCGCAACGCGCGCCGCGCCCTCGGGGCGGCCGGCGAGCGCGGAGACGACCAGCGCGCGACTGGCTGCATGGGCGGCGAGGATGACTACGCCCAGGCCCACGTTCGCGGGCACGGCGAACGCGAGACTCGCCGATGACAGCGCCATGAGACTGTTGTACTTGGTGAACAGGAACAGAACGACGACCAGCATTCCAAAACTCGCGAAGCGCGCGGCGCCCCTGGTTTCCGCAGGCAGGTCCGGTCCGTTCTTGGGCGTGCCCAGCCAGGTGCAGATATCGGCCAGACCCACTTCGTGGATGCCGCCCGTGATCAGCATCGTCGTCAGCATCGACAGCGCGACCGCGATGCTCGTCGGCCATAGCTGCGCCGCGAGCCAATAGACGGCGCCCCCCGCCGCACCGACGACGGCGCCCACGAGCGGCAGGAAGCGGGCCGCCGAATCGACGTTGGTGTCGCCGTGGATGACCCAGGTCGGCACGGGAATTCGCGTGAAGTAACGCAGCGCCAGCAGGAAAAGGCGCCACTGAGCGATCATGCCCGCCGCCGCCGCGGAGTCTCGGACGCCGGTGCCGGGCGCCGCGCCAGCATCTCGCGCAAATAGTTGCCGGTATAGGATTCGGCGACAGCCGCGACCGCCTCGGGCGTTCCGGTCGCGATGATCCGTCCGCCGCCGTCGCCGCCCTCCGGGCCGAGATCGACGATCCAGTCCGCGGTCTTGATCACGTCGAGATTGTGCTCGATCACGATTACGGTATTGCCCTCGTCGCGCAGCCGATGCAGGACGGACAGCAGCAAATCGATGTCGGCGAAGTGCAGTCCCGTCGTCGGTTCGTCGAGAATGTACAAGGTGCGGCCCGTGGCTCTCTTGGACAATTCCTTGCCGAGTTTGACCCGCTGCGCCTCGCCGCCGGACAAGGTCGTGGCGCTCTGGCCCAGACGAACGTATGCGAGACCCACGTCGAGCAAGGTCTGCAGCTTCGGCTGTACGGCGGGCACGGCGGCGAAGAAGGGCAGAGCCTCCTCGATCGTCATCTCCAGGACTTCCTGGATGTTCTTGCCCTTGAAGCGGATTTCTAGCGTCTCGCGGTTGTAGCGCTTGCCCTTGCAGACGTCGCAGGGCACGTAGACGTCGGCGAGAAAATGCATCTCCACCTTGATCACACCGTCGCCCTGGCAGGCCTCGCAGCGCCCTCCCTTGACGTTGAAGCTGAACCGACCCGGTTCGTAGCCGCGCGCGCGGGATTCGGGCACGGCGGCGAAGATCTCTCGAATGGGCGCGAACAGGCCGGTGTAGGTCGCCGGATTCGAGCGCGGGGTGCGGCCGATCGGACTCTGATCGATTTCGATCACGCGGTCGATGTAGTCGAGTCCCTCGAGACGGTCGAAATGGGCGGTGCCGGCCGAGGCATGATTCAGCTGGGTCGCGACCGCACGGAACAAGGTGTCGTTGACGAGTGTGGACTTCCCGGAGCCCGACACCCCGGTGACGCAGGTCATGAGGCCGAGCGGAAACTCCGCCGTGACGTCCTTGAGATTGTTCGCGTTCGCACCGGAGATGCGCAGCATGCGCTTCGGATCCGCGACGCGCCGCTTGACGGGGATCTCGATGCGCCGGCGGCCACTCAAATACTGGCCCGTGATGGAGTCCGGATGCGCCGTGATCTCGGCGGCCGTGCCTTGGGCGACGATGCGACCGCCATGCACGCCCGCTCCGGGTCCCAGATCGACGATGTAGTCCGCCTGTCGGATCGCGTCTTCGTCGTGCTCCACGACGATCACGGTATTGCCGAGATCACGCAGGTTCACGAGCGTGTCGAGCAGCCGTTGATTGTCCCGCTGATGCAAGCCGATCGAGGGTTCGTCGAGGATGTACATGACGCCGACGAGGCCGGAGCCGATCTGGCTCGCGAGGCGGATGCGCTGCGCCTCGCCGCCCGACAGCGTGTCCGCGCTGCGATTCAAGGTCAGATACCCGAGGCCCACGTTGGCGAGGAAGCCGAGCCGGTCGCCGATCTCCTTGACGATCTTGACCGCGATCTCGCCGCGCCAGCCGCTCAAGCGCAGTTGCTCGAAGAAGGCGCGGGCACGCGTCACGGAAAGTCCCGAGACCTCGGGCACACTCTTGCCGTCGACGAACACATTGCGCGCGGCGCGGTTCAACCGCGTGCCGCCGCAGTCCGGGCACGCGCGCATAGACCGGAATTTTGCGAGTTCCTCGCGCACCGTGACCGACTCGGTCTCTTTGTAGCGGCGTTCAAGATTGCCCACGATGCCTTCGAACACATGTTTGCGCTTGACGGTGCCGCCCTTGCCGTCCAAGTATTTGAAATCGATTTCCTCTGCGCCGCTGCCGAACAACACGAGTTTCTGCGTCGCCGCGGCCAGGGTCTCGAACGGCGCTTCGATGTCGAATTTGGCATGGCGCGCGAGCGACTGGATCAGCTGGAAATAGTAGGCGTTGCGCCGGTCCCAGCCGCGCACGGCGCCGCCGGCCAGCGACAGGTGGGGGTTGGCGACGATCTTGGCGGGATCGAAGAACTCCTGCGTCCCGAGGCCGTCGCAGCTCGGGCAGGCGCCCACGGGACTGTTGAACGAGAACAGCCGGGGCTCGAGTTCGCTCAACGAATAATTGCAGATCGGGCAGGCGAACTTATCCGAGAAGACGAGTTCGGTGCGCCCGGGCTCGTCCATGTAAGCGACGCGCGCCACGCCCTGTCCCAGGCGCAGGGCGGTCTCGAAGGACTCCGCGAGGCGTTGACTCATGTCGGCCCGGACCTTGAATCGATCGACGATCGCCTCGACCGTGTGTTTGCGCCGCACGTCCAGCTTCGGCGCCTGATCGAGTTCCACGACGTTGCCGTCGATGCGCGCGCGCAGAAATCCGCCCGCCTGCAGTTCCTCGATGAGCTCGGCATGTTCTCCCTTGCGCTCCGCGATCGCCGGCGCCAGCAGCATCAGGGCGGTTCCTTCCGGGACCGCGAGCACCGTATCGACCATCTGGCTGACCGTCTGCGCCGCCAGGTCGATGTGGTGGTCCGGACAGCGCGGCGTGCCGGCGCGGGCGTACAGCAGGCGCATGTAATCGTAGACTTCGGTGACCGTGCCGACGGTCGAGCGCGGATTGTGCGAAGTCGATTTCTGTTCTATCGAAATCGCGGGCGAGAGTCCCTCGATCGTGTCGATATCCGGCTTTTCCATCATCGACAGGAATTGGCGCGCATACGTCGAGAGGGATTCGACGTAGCGGCGCTGGCCCTCGGCGTAAATCGTGTCGAAGGCGAGCGAGGATTTGCCCGACCCGGACAATCCCGTCAGGACGATCAGACGATCCCGCGGCAGGTCCAGATCGATGTTCTTCAGGTTGTGGGTCCGGGCACCCCGGATTCGGATATTTTGCATGTGACCAATTACTATACTCGCGCCGTCAAGCAGGGGCGCGCCGTCCAGCGGGCGCTGGCAATTTCTGCACGGTCCGGCGCCTTAACCGCGACCTGCGGGCCGCAGCGCCCGTGTACAATGAACGCATCTATCGGATGGGGGGTCTGTCATGTCGCGCGGTGTCAACAAGGTCATCTTGGTCGGAAATCTTGGCGCGGATCCCGAGACGCGGTCCATGCCCAGCGGCATGACGGTAACCAACATCCGCATCGCGACGAGCGAATCCTGGAAAGACAAAGCCTCGGGCGCGCAGCAAGAGCGGACCGAGTGGCACAGCATCGCCCTGTTCGGCCGGCTCGGTGAGATCGCGGCGGAATATCTGCGCAAGGGCTCGCAAGTCTTCGTCGAGGGCAAGCTGCGCACCCGCAAGTGGCAGGATAAGCAAGGCAATGATCGCTACACGACCGAGGTCATTGCCGACAACATGCAAATGCTGGGCGCGCGCGGCGGCATGGGTGGCGGCGGCGGCGCGGAGCGCAGCGGGGGTATTGCACCGCCGCGAGACGACTACGACCAGACGCCGACCCCGGCAGGATCCGGCAAAGAGGATTTCGACGACGACATCCCGTTTTAGGCGCGGCCGGCGAGCCTAGTCGTCGGAGAGGTCTTCGCCCGGAAAGAGCGCCTCGCTGAATCCGAATTGCGTCAAATCCTGGATGCGACGCGGGTACAAAATACCGTCCAGATGATCGACTTCATGCTGCACGACGCGGGCGTGGAAATCGAGCACCCTGCGGTCGATTGCCTCGCCCTGCGCATCGAAGCCCGTGTAGCGCAATTTGCGGTATCGGGGCACTAAGCCGCGCATGCCCGGCACCGAGAGACAGCCCTCCCAGGCCTCGTCGACCTCATCGTCCAAGGGGGTGAGCGTGGGATTGATCAGCACGGTGAACGGCACGGCTTCGGCTTCCGGGTAGCGGGGGTTGTGATCGACACCGAAAATCACGACTCTCAGCCCGACGCCGATTTGCGGCGCAGCAAGGCCCGCGCCATGGAGATGTTGCATAGTGTCCCGCATATCGGTCAGCAGTCCCTCCAGTTCCGGGGTGCCGAAAGCGGCCACCGGCGTGGAGACCTGGAGCAACCGGGGGTCGCCCATCTTGAGAACTTCGCGTATTGCCATGGTTACGAGTATCTTATCGGCCTTTTCCGCGTGAGCCTATGCCTGGTCTTTTATACATAAAAACGTTCGGCTGCCAGATGAACGAGTACGATTCGGCGAAGATGCGGGACGTGCTCGAAGCGGCTCACGGCATGGCCCTGACCGATGATCCCAGCGTCGCGGACGTCTTGTTGGTCAACACCTGCTCGGTGCGGGAGAAGGCCCAGGAAAAGGTCTTCTCGTTGCTCGGTCAATGGCGCTTGCTGAAGCAGCAGCGTCCGCAGCTCGTCATCGGTGTCGGCGGCTGCGTCGCCAGCCAGGAGGGCGAGGGCATCACCGCGCGCGCGCCGTTCGTCGATCTGGTTTTCGGTCCCCAGACGCTGCACCGTCTGCCGGAGATGATTCAGGGGCTGCGCTCGACCGGGCGCGCGCAAATCGACGTGAGTTTTCCGGAGATCGAAAAATTCGATCGCCTGCCTGAGGCTCGGGCGAGCGGCGCGACGGCCTTCGTGTCGATCATGGAGGGCTGCAGCAAGTACTGCAGTTTCTGTGTCGTCCCCTACACGCGGGGCGAGGAGATCAATCGGCCATTCGAGCAGGTGCTTTCGGAAGTGCGCCATCTCGCAAGCCTCGGGGTGCGCGAGATCACGCTGCTCGGTCAGAACGTCAATGCCTATGCGGGTCCCATGGCCGACGGCACGGCTGCCGACCTCGCGATGCTGATCCACGCGGTGGCGGCGATCGACGGGATCCAGCGCATCCGCTTCACGACCTCGCATCCTGTCGAGTTCGACGACAGCCTGATCGAGGCCTACGCCAACGTGCCCAAGCTGAACAACCTGCTGCACCTGCCCGTCCAGAGCGGTTCGGACCGGATCCTCGCCGCGATGAAGCGCCGGCACACGATCCTGGAGTACAAACAGAAGCTGCGCCGCCTGCGCGCGGTGCGGCCCGATATCTGCATTTCGACCGATTTGATCGTCGGCTTCCCCGGCGAAACCGACGCCGATTTCGCCGCGACGATGGATTTTGTCGCCGAAGTCGGGTTCGATCAGTCGTTCACCTTCCTGTACAGCCGCCGTCCCGGCACGCCGGCCGCGGCCCTGCAGAATGAAGTGCCCGCGGAAGTGAAACAGGAACGCCTGGTCCTCCTGCAGCAGCGCTTGAATGCGCAGGCGCTCGCGATCTCCGAGCGCATGGTCGGCACGACGCAACGCGTGCTCGTCGAGCGCCCCGCGAAGCGTGATCCGCGCCAGCTCGCGGGCCGCACCGACAATAATCGCTGGGTGAACTTCGATGCGCCGGCAGGCGGTGGCGACAGCCTGTTCAACCAATTTGCGGATGTCCTGATCACCGAGGCCAGGCCCCAATCCTTGCGCGGCCGCTTGGTCGCGGAAGCCGTCTCTTGAGCTCCGTGCCCGCAACCCGGGATGTCTTCCTCGACCCTTCCGACAACGTCCGTCTGGTCGAGTTGTGTGGACCGCTCGACGAACATTTGCGTCTCATCGAGTCGCGGCTCGGCGTCGAGATCCGGCGTCGCGGCAACCGCTTCCAGATCCTCGGTCCCGCGGTCGCGGGCAAGCGCGCCGAATCCGTGCTCCAGGGTTTGTATGCCCGCGCCCAGCGCGAGCCGGTGGATGGCGAGCGGGTCCACATCGCCCTGCAGGAGGTGAACATGGATGAAAGCGGCGGCGATCCGGGCGCTCCCGAAGCGCCCGATGAACTCAAGGTGCGCACTTCACGCGGCGCCATCCGCGCGCGGGGCGCCAATCAGACCGAATATCTGACGAACGTGCGCAATCACGACCTGACGTTCGGGATAGGTCCTGCCGGGACCGGCAAGACCTATCTGGCGGTCGCCTGCGCGGTCGAGGCGCTGCAATCGGAGAAAGTTCGCCGTATCGTGCTCGTGCGTCCGGCGGTCGAGGCGGGCGAACGTCTCGGCTTCCTGCCAGGCGATTTGTCTCAAAAAGTCGATCCCTACCTGCGGCCGATGTACGACGCACTCTACGAAATGATGGGCTTCGAGCGCGTCGCCAAGCTCATCGAACGCAACGTCATCGAAGTGGCGCCGCTGGCCTTCATGCGCGGCCGCTCGCTGAACGATTCCTTCGTGATTCTCGACGAGGCGCAGAACACGACCAACGAGCAGATGAAGATGTTCCTGACCCGCATCGGTTTCGGCTCGAAGGCGGTCGTCACCGGCGACATCACGCAGGTGGATCTGCCCAACACCAAGCAATCCGGTCTGCGCACGGTGATCGACATTTTGCGCGGCGTCCGCGGCATCGCCTTCACGATGTTCACGTCGCGTGACGTGGTGCGCCACCCCCTCGTGCAGCGGATCGTGCAGGCTTACGAGGCGCATACGCCTGACTCCTAGAGTCCCGGTGCCGACGCGGCTCCAACTCGACGTGACCTATTCGGCGCGTCGCCCCTGGGCGCCGGCGGCGAAAGATCTGCGCGCATGGAGCACGGCAGCGCTGGCCGGGCGTCGTGAATCCTTCGTGCTCGAAGTGCACGTCGTCGGCAGCCTGCGCAGCCGCCGTTTGAACGCGCGCTATCGCGGCAAGGACCGGCCCACCAACGTGCTCTCCTTCGCCGGTGCGGGCATGAGTCCGGGCGGGCAGAGACACATCGGCGAACTCATCGTCTGCGCGCCGGTCGTCGCCCGAGAGGCGCACGAACAGGGCAAAACTTTGCCGCAGCATTGGGCGCACATGTGCGTTCACGGTGTGTTGCACCTGCTCGGCTTCGACCACGAACGCGACTCGGAGGCCCGGAAAATGGCGGCAGCGGAGGTTCAAATCCTTGATCGGCTTGGCTTTTCTAACCCGTACCTGTGATCGAGTATCCTGATGGCCCATGTCTGAACAACCCCATGGCGGCACCGGCCGCTGGCTCAAGCGAATCACGAAGTCGATGTCGGGAGAGCCCCGCGATCTCGCCGAATTCATCGAGGACCTCCGCCAGGCGAGCGAACGTGGGCTGTTCGACGGCGATGCCCTGGTCATGCTCGAGGGTGTGCTCGCGGTCGCCGACATGCAGGTCCGCGACATCATGGTGCCGCGTTCGCAAATGGTTTTCGTCGAGCGAGACGAGTCCCCCGAGCGCCTGGTCGCCATGGTCGTCGAGTCGGGGCATTCGCGTTTCCCCGTGATCGGCGAGGACCGCGACCAAATCCTCGGCATCCTGCTCGCGAAGGACTTGCTGCGCCTGCAGGCAGCCGGCGAAGAGCCCTTCGAGATCCGCGAATACATGCGTCCGGTCGTCTTCGTGCCGGAGAGCAAGCGGCTCAACGTGCTGCTCAAGGAATTTCGTCGCAGTCACAATCACATCGCCATGGTCGTCGATGAATACGGCGGAGTCTGCGGTCTGGTCACGATCGAGGACGTGATCGAGCAGATCGTCGGTGAAATCGACGACGAGCACGACGTCGAGGACGATCAGACGATCCGCAAGGACGGCGCCCGCGAGTTCACCGTCCATGCGCTGACGCCGATCGCCGATTTCAACACGTTCTTCGGCACCGAGTTCTCCGACGAGGAATTCGACACCATCAGCGGGCTGTTGATGCAGGAGTTCGGCCGTCTTCCCCGGCGTGGCGAGACCATCAAGGTCGGCGGCCTCATTTTCAGGATCGTGCGCGCGGATCGTCGGCGTATCGATCTATTGCGCGTGACGACACCCACGGACCTTGATCCGCCGAAAAACGACGAGTCGGATTCTTGAGGGCTGGCGGTCGCGGTGTCTGGGCCGCCTTGTCGTCCCATGCCCTCGTGCGCCTAGGTTTGGCTTTTGCCACGGGCGCTGCGCTGAATCTTGGCTTTGCGCCCTTTGGCTGGTGGCCCGTTGCCTGCCTCGCCCCCGCCGCTTTGTTCCTGATCATTCGAGGCCTGCCGCCGCGACGGGCATCGGCCGTGGGCGCCGCCTTCGGCGCGGGCCTTTTCTCCTTCGGAACCTATTGGATCTACACCTGCTTCCACGGATACGGCGGCGTGCCGATCTGGTTGACGTTGTTCCTGCAGGGCGGCTTGGTCGCGATCATGGCGACCTATTCGGCTGTGCTTTGCTACCTCGCGAATCGATTCTGGCTCAAGGGCGGCGGCGCCCGCGACTGGCTCGCGCTGCCGCCCCTTTGGGTCCTGCTCGAATGGCTGCGCGGTTGGTTGTTCAGCGGATTCCCCTGGCTGTCACTCGGCTACGCATTTCCCGACGCACCCTTGGCCGGTTGGGCGCCGCTGTTCGGCGTCTATGGCATCACTTGCGCCGCGGCGTATACGGCCGTCGCGCTCACCGTTCTGGTCTCGGCAGGCATCTCGCCCGTCCGCCGGTTGGCCGCCGCCGTCGTCATTGCGATCGTATTTCTCGTTCCCGTCGCCGCCTCGCGGATCGCCTGGACCCTGCCTTCGGGACCGCCCATTCCGATCGCGGCGGTCCAAGGCAACGTGTCACAGGATCAAAAGTGGCAGGTCGACAATCGCGAGGCGACGATCGGCCGTTACTCGCAGCTCACGAGCGAGGCCTGGGGGGCTCGCTTGATCGTATGGCCCGAGGCCTCATTGCCGGTTTTGGCGACGAGCATTCCGAGCTATCTGGAGACGCTGCGCAATGCAGGTCGGCAGCACGATGCGGATTTCGCGATCGGTCTGGTCAATTACGATCCGGCAACGAATCACTACTACAACGGCGTGTTCGTGATCAGCGACAAGGGCGGCTGGTATTACAAACGCCATCTCGTGCCCTTCGGTGAGTATTTCCCCGTGCCCTCATTCGTGCGTTCCTGGATGCGGCTCATGAGCCTGCCTTACGACGACATATCGGCCGGGTCCGAAACTCAGCCCGAACTCTCGGCCGCGGGACAAGTCCTCGGCCTCACGATTTGCTACGAAGACTCCTACGGCAGTTCGCAGCTGAAGGTGTTGCGCCAGGCGAGCCTGCTGATCAACGTGACCAATGATGCGTGGTTCGGGGATTCGACCGCGCGCCATCAGCATCTGGAGATCTCGCGTATGCGTGCGCTGGAGGCCGGACGCTACCTGATCCGCGCGGCCAACGACGGAATTACCGCGGCGCTCGGGCCTCACGGCGAGGAAATCGCCGTTCTGCCTGAGTTCCAGGAAGGCGTGTTGCGCGCGGACGTACGACCCATGATCGGCCTCACTCCCTAGGCACGCTGGGGCAACTATCCCGTCCTGACGTCGTCCGCGCTGCTGCTGGCCTGGGCGGCTTGGCGCCGCCGCCGCGGGCTCTGAGGCCGCTCTCAGGCGGTCGTGTTGATCGTACCGCCGAGGGTGCTCAGCGAACTCGAGCCGCTGCTCTGCAAGTCGGTCAGAAAATTGTTCAAGAAGGACTGCAAGGCGGCGGTCCCCGTCGAGTTGGCGGCATTCGAGGTCGTGGCAGTCGAGCCGGTGACGCTCGTGCTCGTCGCCGCGGCGGCCTGCGTCCCGGCGGCGGCGTCGGGTGAGGCACCGGCGCTGGTCGAGTTGCCCCCTGTCAAGGCGCTGATCAGCGTGTTGAACGCGGAATTGAGCTGGGACAAGGTGCCCGAGGACAGACCCGAGGAGCCCGTCGAGGAGCTCAGTTCCTGGCTGCCGGCGATGTCTTTGATCAAACCCTTCAGGGCAACGATCAAGCCTTGTTGAGCATACTGGTTGATCGCGCTGGAATTGCTCGCGGCGGCGCCGGTCGAACTCGACGAACTCGTGCTCGTGCTCGTGCTCGTGCTCGTGCTCGCGCTGGTGCTCGCGCTGGTGCTAGTGCTCGCGCTGGTGCTAGTGCTCGCGCTGGTGCTCGTGCCGCTCGTCGGCGTCGAGCCGCTGCCGGCATACGCACCCGCGGCCGAGGCACCGTCCCCGCCACCGCCGTCTTCCGGTCTACGACGATGCTCGACCGGCGGGGGCTCTGGGTTCGGCGCTGAACTCTGCGTGGGCGCCGCGCCCGACGCCGGCTGCCCCGACTGGCCACCCGCTTGTCCGAGAGCGCCAAACAAGTCATGCAAAAAAGACTGCAAATCTTCGCCCACGCTGGCACTCGAGGCGGTGCCGCTGCCCGCGGAGGCCGCGCTTGCCGCGGAGCTCGCGCTTGCCGCGGCGCCCGAGTTCGCGACGTCCGTGCCGGCAGCCGAGTTGCCGGTCGTCGAGGCGGTGCTCGCTTGCGCCACGGACTGCGTCAGTGCCGCGAGGAGGGCCGAGACCAGGGTGACCTGGGGGCTGCTGCTCGAGCTGCTCGTGGCCCCCGCGCTCTGTCCATCCTGATTACCGCCGCCTCCATGGTGGCCGCTGCGCCTCTCGACGGGTCGAACTTGCGCGATGACGCTGTTGTAGTTGGCAGCTTGGCTGACGCTCGAGAGGCTGTAATTTGACATAATAAAATGCACATCTTGTTCGTCGATGACTGATTGTCGGCCGTTCCGGCGTTTCCTGTAGCCGGAAAACGCTTTGTTGGCACAGAACCTGCTTTATCTCTGCGGAGCAAGCCCGACGTTCCAAGCGCGCCGTGGTGTTTGCCTCCGATGAGGGCCGAAAATGCAGGATTCAGGTGGTTGGAACGATCCCGAGGCGGCAAGGCTGAGCCTTCGCCCGCCGCGTCGACGGCAAGAATTTGCCGTGCCCCCCGGTCTCGCGTCGGCGTTGCCTCTGCCATGAACACACTTCAGTCATAAGGAACCATCATGTCGTTACACGCGATTGGAACGTCGATAGCGTCAACGGGAATCCTGCCGCAGGTTACGTTCGGCGGTTCGGGGCACAAGAAGTCGGGCGAAACCAATCCCGGCGCATCGGGAAGCAGCACGATCGGCCAGATCCCCGTCGGTACGGGTCAGAATCTGCTCGAGAGCGCTCTGCAATCCTTGGAGCAAGCCATAGGCGCGCAAAACGGTGCGTCGGCCGCATCGACCGCATCGACCGCATCGGGCACTGCGGGCACGTCGGCCGTCGGCGCGGCGACTGCGGCTTCCACCGCGACCAGCGCGCAGTCCGGCGCCTCCGTGACGAGCGCGAGCACCACCATTGCGGGCGCGACGCCGGCGGTCGCGCTCAATCTGCAAGGTTTCCTGCATTCGTTGTTCTCGGCCTTGCGTGCGGATGGCGCCGGGGCCGACTCGAGCACGACCGCCGCTGCCGGCACCGCTACCGGCAACACGGCCAGCGGTACGAGCGCGACGAGTTCGAGCGCGAGCCAATATCAGGGCAGCCTCGTCTCCTCGCTACAAACCTTGATCCAGCAGCTCAGCGGCGGCGCCCCGAGTTCACCGGCCACGGCGAACCTGAGCAGCTCGTTCAATAGTCTGGTCCAGGGCTTGAGCGCCAACACCGCCGTCGCGGGCACGGGCTCGGCCGCGAAGACCGCGACGAGTTCCAGTGGGACCACGGCCTCGACGGCGCAGCTCACCAATTTCCTCAATGGTCTTCTACAGAAAATTCAAGGTAACGGATCGCAAGCGCCGAGCTTGCTCGGATCGCATGTGAACGCCAACGTATAGCGACAGGGCGGGTCTGTCGGTACGATGGGCTCGTCATGTCCACATCACTCCGGCCGCGATCGGCGGCGCATTTCGGCATCAATCTGGTCGCGATGCTCATCGGTGTGTCCACGCTGGCCGCGCTGGCGCATTGGCAGCTCGGCGTTCTCGATCCTGTCCAGATCGTGCTCTTGAGCGGAGCGGCTCTCGGCATATCGGTCACGGTTGGCGAGTGGTGGTGGCGGCGCGGAGCGGCGCCGCACGGCAACGGCCTCGCCGCGGCCAGTTGCCGACGCGTCGATCCGGCTCGCGTCGCCGCCCGCCTCCTCGGCCTGATCGTGACCTTGGCGTCGATCGCCTTTCTCTACTGGCTCTTTCCCGAGTACCACGGCAGCTTCTACGCGGCCTACTGGCACTTCTTGTGGCTGCTCGCGCCCGTCGTGGCGGGTGCATCGGTCTTATACTTCGCCTGGACCGATACGCGGCTCGTAGAACCCCGGGATGTTTATTGGCGCATCGGGCGCTGCGTGCTCGGGCATTTCGAGGACCGCCCGTCGTTCGCCCTGGGGCGCGCTCATGCACTCGGCTGGCTCGTGAAGGCGTTTTTTCTGCCGCTCATGGTCGTCTACGCGCGCGATCAGGTGAACGAGCTCGCGAATGTGCTCGGCGAGATGGCGAGCACTGGCTTGGCTGCCAACGTCTACCCCGTGTTGTTTCGCCTCGGCTATGCAGTCGACCTGCTGTTTTGCGTCGTCGGCTACGTCCTGACTCTGCGTGTGCTCGACTCGCACATTCGCAGCACCGACACGACCGTCAGCGGATGGATCACGGCGCTCGCCTGCTATCAGCCGTTTTACTCCGTCATCGGCACCTACTACCTTGCGTACAGCGAGTCCGACGATTGGGCGCGGCACTTCAACAGCTTGCCGACTCTCGCCAATGCCTGGGGCTGCACGATCCTCATTCTGGTGATCATCTACGGCTTGTCGACGGTCGCCTTCGGGATGCGGTTCTCCAATCTGACCAATCGCGGCATCATCACCAGCGGCCCTTACCGTTACACGAAGCATCCCGCCTATCTCAGCAAGAACCTCAGTTGGTGGATGGTTTCGATGCCGTTTCTGAGCGATCTGGGGCCGGCCGCCGGGTTGCGTCACTGCCTGCTGCTCGGCCTGCTGAACGGCGTGTACTATCTGCGCGCGAAAACCGAGGAGCGGCACCTATCGAGCGATCCTGCCTATGTCGCCTACGCCGCCTGGATTGCCGAACATGGCATGTTCGTCCGCCTGCGGCGTCTGGTCTCGCTCAGGGCACCGAAGCGCGCCAAGCTAGGCTCCCCCTAGATCGCACCCGCCCCCTTCAAGATCGTGTAACGGTTGACGAGCTCGACGCCCAGTTGACGCGGTTCGCAGTCGATCAGCAGCGCGCCATCCTGCGCGAGCCGCCGCAGGAAGTCGCTGCGGGCCTGGTTGTACTGGAGCGCCGCGGCGACCTCGAGCGCCGCGTCCTCGGTGACGAGGGCCTGCGCTTCGATCTGGGCCACGATCTGTTCGCGCAGGTTCGCAAGCACGACGAGGTGACGAGTCCGCAGCAGGCGCAGCGCCGCGCTGAGTTCGGGCGCATCCTCGTTGCGGCAATTGGTGATCAGGACCAACAGGCCGCGCTTGCGCTGGCGTCGCAGCAGTTCGGTCGCCGCCAGCCCATAGTCGGAGAAGGTCGGTGACGGTTCGACTTCCGCCAGCTCCGCCATCAGGGCGTTGAGCGCCGATCGGCCCTTGCGGGGCGCAAAGCTTTTCTGCGCCTGCGGCGCCGTGCCGAAGGTCATCGCGCCGACCGCATCTCCATGACTCAGCGCGACGAACGCGAGCAGCATCAATGCGTTCAAGCATTGGTCGAAATGCGTGGCGCCGATTCCTTGTTCGGTGTCGTCGGCACGCATCCGCCGGCCGCAGTCGAGCAGGAACATGACGCTTTGGTCCCGGTCGTCCTGGAACTTGCGGACGATCGCCCGCTGATGCCGCTGCGTCGCTTTCCAGTCGATGTGACGGATCGGGTCTCCCGATTGATAATCGACGAGCTGATCGAAGTCGGTTCCCGCGCCGCGACGCTGCACATTCTTGAGTCCGGGTGTCGTGAGCCGGCGATCGCCGGCGAGCCATGCAAAGCGCGCCTGTTGTGCGAAGTTTGGAAATACGCGCCGGGTCTGGGCCTTGCCGAGGCGCAGGTTCAAATCGAGCAGCCCGAGGCGCGAGCGCAGTCGGATCTCGGCCGGCTCGAATCCCCGCATGCCGCGCATCGAGGGCAGGACCGTGAACTCCAAGGTTTGACGTTCCCGCGGGCCCACCGAAAACCGCAGGGGCATGCCGGCCTGGTCCAGCCCAGGACCGGCATGATCGTAGAGCTCCCCGGTCAAGCGCGTCTCGCCCGTGTTTTCCAGCCCGACCCGGATCGTCACCGGCATGCCGACGGCGAAGGCCCGAGGCAGCTGCCGCTCGAAGAGCAGGGGCCCGCGCCGCCAGCGCCGCCGGCTCAAATGAGCGTCGAGCGCCAGCGCCGAGATCGCGCAGCCGAGCAGGCCGAGCGCCAGCCCGCGCAGCGGCAGCGTCTCCAGGGGCGCGACCGCCAGTGCGGCCAGCACGAGCGAAGCTCCCCAGGCAAGCAGCAGCGAGGTGCGGGAGGGGAGCGGCATGACGTGCATCTTCAGACGCGGGGCGCAGCCGTTGCGTCGAGGATCGCAGTCAGGAGATCATCGACGCGCCGCCCATCCAACTGCGCATCGGCCGACAAGACCACGCGATGTCGGAGCACCGCGAGCGCGACGGTTTTCACGTCGTCGGGCACTACGAAGGAGCGCGCGGCCAGTAGCGCCGCGGCTTTGGCCGCGCGCACGAGCGCGATCGGACCGCGCGGCCCGCTGCCCATGGCGATTCCCGGCCAGTCCCGCGTGGCCCGGCCGATGCGCACGGCGTAATCGACGACCGCAGGATCGATGCGCTGACGGGCCACCAAGGTCTGCAGCGCCGCCACGGCACGCTCGTTGATGACCGGCGTCACGCCGCTCAGCGGTAGTTTGTCGCCGGTTTGATCGGTCGTCGTTCGCAGCACGATATCGACCTCCTCCGCCTGGCTCGGATAGGGCATGTCGACCTTGAGCAGAAAGCGATCCAGCTGCGCCTCGGGCAACGGATAAGTGCCCTCGGTCTCCAACGGGTTCTGGGTTGCGAGGACGATGAACGGACGCGGCAGCGGCCGCGCCTCGCCCTCCAGGGTCACCTGGTATTCCTGCATCACCTCGAGCAAGGCGCTCTGTGTCTTAGCCGGTGCGCGGTTGATTTCGTCGGCGAGCAGGACGTTCGTGAACACCGGACCTTCGACGATCCGCAGTTCGCGGGTCTCGGGGTCGAGCACTGCATGGCCGGTGATGTCAGACGGCATCAAATCCGGAGTGAACTGGATGCGCGCGAACTTCAAGGAGATGGCCTGGGCGAGCGCACGCACGAGCAAAGTCTTGCCAAGGCCGGGCACCCCCTCGATGAGCACGTGTCCCGAGACCATGAGTGCGATCAAGGTCTGTTCGACGACGTCCTGCTGGCCGACGATGGCATTGCCGATCTGCGCGCGCAGCTTCGCGAGGATTTCCCCCGCTCGCACGATGGTGTTCGATTCTTCGGTCATGCCGGATTCCTATAGTTTTGACATTGCTTGCGTTTGCAGCCGCCTTCGTAAGCGCTCGAGCAGCACGATCGCGGACCGCCCGGCGATCGGCCGACGCAAGGCGTCCAGGCGCATGGCTTCTTCGATCTCCGTTGCCGGGATGCCCGCGCGCGCCGAGATCGCGACGCTGCGCTGCGCCGCATCGAGCCGATCGAACGCGGCGATCTGACGGCGAGCGACATCTTCGACACCGCGCAGTGCCGCCGCATGCAGGGCCGTGAGACTACGGCTGCGCCACGCGAAGCGCGCGCTCGCGCGAATCTGTTCAGCGAGCGAGCGACGGGCAGTAGGCGGCGTGGCCGCCAAAGGACCAAAGCGCGGAAACCCGCGCCACAGGCTCAGGGCGACGGCCAGGCCCAAGCAGCCGATCGCCGGCGCGCCGAGACGCCAGAGCAAGGCGAGCAGCGCCTCGGCGTGACCCGGTACGAGGATCCACAGTTGATCGCCACGCATCAGCGCCGCTGCGTCGACGAATACTCGCGCATGCTGATGCTCAAACAACTCCGCGTTCGCATAGATCTGGCTGGGACCGATGATCGTGACGCTGCCGCGTCCCAATCCGACGCGCAGCACCTGGATGCCGGCAGGGTCGCTCAGGGCCCAAGAGGGCGTCAGTGCGCTGCTGTAGCCGTTGCCCACCCACACGTCGCACACCAGCAGGGTCTCGCCCGTGGCATTGCCGTCGATGCTCACCAGCATGGGCGGACAATCGTTGCGAACCTTGGCGACCCCGGTCGTCGTACGAGGCGGCGCCGGCCACTTTGCCGCTGCGGCATCGGGCGCGGCCACGACCGCCGACGCTACGCGCGGCGGGACGTATTTGATTGCGGTCCAGCGGCGCAGTTCCGCGCTGCTCCCGAGCACGGAACCGCCCAGAAGCAGCCGACCGCCCGCTTCCACCCAATGCTCGACTGCGAGGATTTGCGGCCGTGGCAGGTTTCGGGCAGCGGCTGCATCCAAGAGCAGTACGCCGTCACGCCCCGGCAGTGAACTCAAGGAGGTGACGGTGCGCGCCCGCAGCCCGAGATCGGCGGCGAGATGCAGGATCCCATAGTAGGGGTTGCTGGCGGCCTCGCCGCGCGGTTGCGTAGGAACGGAAACTTCTTCCCAGTAGGTGTTTCTGGCGATCCACACGCCGAGCGCGAGCAGGATGGCGAGCAGCAGCAGGCGCAACCAACCCACGCGCGTCAACAAGGGCGGCGACGCCGTTGCCGCGTTCAACCGAGCGCTTTCCGGAACTGTGCGCACAAGGGTCGCACGACCTCGGCCGGGGTCGGCGAGCCGGCATACACGGCGCTTTGCCAAAGCTGCACGAGCGTGCGCAGATAGTCGATGCTGGCCGCCTCGAGACGGCCATCGACGGCCCGCAAAACCTCGCCCTCGGTCGCCGATTCGCCGATCAGGATGCCGTGCCGCCGTGTGGTGCGCGCCAGAGCGCCGCGGTAGAGCAAGGACAGCGACTCCCGGATTTGCCCCGCGTCGAGGAGTCGGTCGGCGGCCGCGCCGATGTCATCGGGCAAGGAGGCCCGGCGCGATCCCAGATCGTCGATCTGCGACGGTGGGGCGGGCGGCAGGTCCGCCACCCGCGGCGCCCGAGCTCCGGCCGCGCGATAGAGCAAGACACCGGCCATGCCGGCTGCGAGGAAACCAACCCCCCACACGATGAGAGTCACCGATCGTCCGAGGAAGTCGAACAGATGCACGAGCCAAGGGCGCGGCTCGTCCGGCTTCTTCGGCGGCTGCTGCGACGTGTCCTTGCCGACCCAGTGCAGTCGTTTGGATTTGGTCTCGGACCCGATGTCGGGGTCCGCGCGGCCCCGTGCAACGGCCGAATCGATCTCGGCCGAACTGAGCGGCGTGCGCGGGTCCGCTCCGGCAGCGTCGGCCGTAGGCGCCCCGAGCAGCAGCGTGAGCCGCAGGGCGAGCAGCAGCGCGATTCGACGCTCAGGTCGCGAACGCAAGACGAAATTCCTGTTCGATGTCCCAGGCCTCGAGCTCGACGCGCCGGTTCAAGTACATGCCGAAACCGGCAGCCACATAGAAGGGCTCGACGAAGGCGATCGCGGCTCCGTAGGCGATGATCGCGAGCAGTTGTTCGCCGTTCGCGCCCAGTGAAAAAGCGCTCCAGCTGACCGGCAGGCGATGCGGAGCCAGCCACACCTGGAGGGAAAAAAGGCTCGCGACGAGCCCCAACTCCGCGGCAGCGAAGGACTGCGTCATCAGCCGGGCGACACCCCGGTGCTTGGTGGCCATTTGTCGCAGGCGCGCGCGTAGCGCCGGGCCCTCGAGTCCCTCCAATTGGTAGATCGGCTGCGTGAAGGTGCGGGATGCGCTGAGTCGGCGCAGCGTCAGCGTTGCGGCGAGTTGCCGCCAGAGGACGCCGTGCTGTGCGCGCCAGACATCCGCGGGCGTCGTTCCCTGCCCGAACAAGGCACGCGACAGAGCGAACAAGATCGTCCGGTCCAACCACGGCTTCGACAGCCATAGCAGCAGCGGCGGCAACCAGGGAGCGACGTCGAAGGTCGCCAGGCACAGGGCCAACCACGGCAGCAGGACGGCGATGTGACAGGCGAAGACCGAAGGCAGGTGGGACTGCAGCAGGCGCACGCCGAGATCGCAGCCTTCCCAGGTCGTGCGCGGACGCAGGATGACGGACATCGCATCAATCTGCATGGGGCCTGCGCAGAAAGAATAAGACGACGAGGGCCCAGCAAACGGCGGCGCAGGTGTATTTGGCCGTCGGTGAGACCCAGGCCGCCGACGACCAAAATGCCTCCAGCACCGCGGCGATCAATAACATCGCGGCCGCGCCGAACATGATGAAGCTGGTCTCGCGCGCCGCGGTTTGCAGCGCCAGCAGACGCGGCAGTCGTCCGGGCATCAGCACGGCGCAACCGATGCGCATGCCAGCGGCGCCCGACAACACGATCGCGGTCAGTTCGAACGCAGAATGCGTGGCGACGAAGGGAAAGAACGTCCCGCCGAATCCCCGGGCGGTGATGTATCCGGCGACTGCGCCGATGGTGACGCCATTGGATGCCAGGAAGAAAATGCTGCCGAGCCCCAGCAGCACGCCGGTGACGTAACACTGAAAGGCGATGCCGATGTTGTTCTCTATGTAGAAGCCGAACATCGCCCAATCGCTGCCGGCAGCGCGCATGCGGCCGATGGATTCGGCTTTCGGGTTGTACATGTTCTCGTATTGCGAAGCGGTGCCCTGGTCCACGAGGGACAAGATCAGGTCCGGCTGAAAATACGTTGCGAGCCCCATCGCGAGCGCCGGCAGCAGGAACAACGCGGCCGCCGCCGCGACGTACGCGCGCTGCGCGCGAACCATCGCAGGAAAGCGCAGCAGCAAGGCGGCGCGGATACGCCGAAGTCCGAATTCACTCTGCCGATAGATGATCTGATGCGCAGCCGACGTGATTCGCGACAGCCGGGCGACGATGTGCTCCGGGAAGTCGCGCGCCTGCGCGAGCGCCAACTGCTCGCAGCTCATGCGATAGAGCACCAGGAAACGCTCGGCGTTCAGTTCGCGCGGTGTCTCACGCAGCAGCGACTCGAGTTCGGCCCAGCCGGACTCGTGAGTCGCCTCGAATTCCAGCGGCGTCAAGTTTCAGCTCCCCGCGGCCGCCGCGCGCCGACGCTGTCCGTGCAGCCAACGCGCGATGCCCATGAGGCGTGAGCTCACCGATCCGCCCATCGCCGCCGGCGCCGCCGCGGCCGCGAGCGAGGCAATCTCTTCGGCGCGCTCGGGGGTCAGGCGCCCGGCGCGCCAGGCAAAGGCCGCAATCGCGAGACGTTGCCGCGGCGTCAGGGCAATCGGCGGCGCAACCGGCTCGGCCGCGCCGAAGCCGCCCGGGATCTGCGCCGGCGCGCGATAGGCCACGAGCGTGCCGCCGGCAAGGTCGCCGAGGCGCCGACCATCCGGCTGCAGCAGCATCGTGACCACGGCGAATCCATAGAGCGCCGGCAGCGAATCGACGACCCGCAGCAGATTTCGGATCATCGAGCCGGCCGGCGTGATCGGCAGCCCATTGGCCATCATCACCTGCAAGCCCATGATGCGTTTGCCCGGCGTCGCCGCGCCCGGCAGCAACTCGAAGACCATGGGATAGAGCCAGCTCAGTCCGAATGCGCACAGGAGCAGCCAGCCGATGCCGAACCGTCCCGCCGCGCCGAGCGCGCTGGCGACGCCCATCCAGATGCCGATGCGGATCAGCAGGTCCAGCAGGTAGGCGATGCAGCGAACGGCGAACCCCGCCGGACGGATCGCGATTGCAATGCCCTCCGGCGTCTCCACCGTGACGATCGTGTCGACCGCGTAACTCAAGCGTTGACGACTATCGATTCCGTGACCATGCCAGCTCCTTGCGACGCGCTCCGCAGCATCATAGCGCGGGCTTGCTCCGCCGCACACGGCCGGCGAGTTCCGCGAGACGCGGCCCGAGTTCCCTGAGGAGTCGGTCCTTCGGGAGGCGAAATTCCGGCGCGCTACAGCTCAAAGCGAACACGCCCGAGCCGTCGTCCGGCAGCAGCGGCACGCTAACCGCCGGGATCGGCGGCGAGGCGTCGCCGGTCGACACGTCGCCGGGGCAGACCGTATAGCCCTGATGCTGATATTCCGCCAAGGCTTGATACATGTCCCGTTCGCGCACCGGCCATCCCGGCGGGTCGTCCCGCTCCAGGTGCTCGAGCACGTAGAGTCGTTCGTGCTGGGGCAGCCCGACGATCAAGCCGCGCGCCAAGCCCGCGAGCGACAGGGGCCAGCACGCGCCGGGTTCGTCGCAGTAGCGACCGGCCACCGCGTTTCCCTCGCGGCGTTCCAGGAGTACGGCGGCCAATCCGTCGCGCGCGACGAGCGACACCGTGACCGGGAAGGCGGCGGCGATTTCCTCCATCCACGGCCGCAGCGCCCGGCGTAGCGCCACCGCCTGCAGGGCCGAGTGGCCGAGGGCGGCGGCGGCAATCCCGGGCTGGTACTTGGCCAGGGCTGCGTCGTAGTTGAGATAGCCCAGGCGCGCCAAGGTATAGGTCAGGCGCGACACGGTCGCCTTGGGCAGGCCGGAGAGTCTCGCCAGGTCGCGATTGCCGAGCGGACCCGGGGTTTGCGCGAACACCCGTAGCAGCGCCAGACCGCGGGCCAAGGCCTGAACCACTTGTGGATCCTCGAGCCGGGCCTGCAAGGGAGCGGAACGTGGTCGACTCATGGTTTCATATTCCGCATAGTGGAATATTATTCCATTTTAAGAGCGACTTGACACCTCAGGCCCCTGCTGGCCTCGCAGCATGGCAGCCTCGCCGGGTTCCTTCGGGTATTCTGCCCACCCATCATGAACGAACGATACGAACCCACCGTCATCGAGGCCGAGGCCCAACGGTTCTGGGACGAGCAGCGGTGCTTCGAAGCCAAGGAAGACCCGGCGCGCGAAAAGTACTACTGCCTGTCCATGTTTCCTTACCCGAGCGGACGGCTGCACATGGGCCATGTGCGCAATTACACGATCGGCGATGTGCTCTCGCGGTTCATGCGCATGAACGGACGTAACGTACTGCAACCCATGGGTTGGGATGCCTTCGGCCTGCCGGCCGAGAACGCGGCGATGGCGAACGGTGTTCCGCCGGCGAAGTGGACCTACGACAACATTGCGACCATGAAGCGGCAGCTGAAGTCCCTGGGATTGGGGCTGGACTGGACGCGCGAACTGACCACCTGCCGGCCCGATTACTACCGCTGGAACCAGTGGCTGTTCCTGCGCATGCTGGAAAAAGGCATCGCCTACCGCAAGACCGGTCAGGTGAACTGGGATCCGGTGGATCAGACCGTGCTCGCCAACGAGCAGGTCATCGACGGCCGGGGCTGGCGCACGGGCGCGCTCGTCGAAAAGCGCGACATCCCGATGTACTACCTCAAGATCACGGATTACGCCGAGGATCTGCTCCGTGCCCTCGACGGGATGCAAGGCTGGCCCGAGCGCGTGCGGACCATGCAGGCCAATTGGATCGGCAAGAGTGAAGGCATCAACCTCGGCTTTCCCTACGATCTGGACGGGACCTCCGGTGTACTTCGCGCCTTTACGACCCGCGCCGACACGATCATGGGCGTGACGTTCTGCGCCGTGGCTGCGGAACACCCCTTGGCCGCCCATGCGGCGCGCAGCCGCGCCGAGGTCGCGGCCTTCATCGAGGAATGCAAACAGGGGCTTGCGATCGAGTCCGCCTTCGCCACCCAGGAAAAGAAGGGTATCGCGACGGGTTTGTTCGTCCGCCACCCCATCAGCGCCGAGCAAATCCCGGTCTGGGTCGGAAACTACGTGCTCATGAGCTACGGTGAGGGCGCCGTCATGGGTGTCCCGGCGCATGATGAACGCGATTTCGCTTTTGCTCTGAAGTACGGACTGCCGATCAAACCGGTCATCGACGTCGACGGAAGGCTCTTTTCGACCGAAGCCTGGCAGCCCTGGTACGGCGAGCACGGCCGCTGCATTCATTCGGGTCCTTACGACGGCTTGGAGTTCCAGGCCGCGATCGACGCCATCGCGGCCGATCTCCAGGGCCGCGGCTTGGGCGCCAAGCAGACGACCTGGCGCCTGCGCGATTGGGGGATCTCGCGACAACGCTACTGGGGTTGCCCGATACCCATCATTCAATGCGCGGCCTGCGGGGCGGTGCCCGTGCCGGACAAGGACCTGCCGGTGGTGCTGCCCGAAGACCTCGTTCCCGA
>Ga0116226_10000397_pt1 | contig 36932 bp, 33 predicted proteins | sample S1TSphfallax_FD_89692 | JGI IMG/M metagenome (GOLD analysis project Ga0116226, IMG submission 89692) | Host-associated microbial communities from peat moss isolated from Minnesota, USA - S1T2_Fa - Sphagnum fallax MG | ecosystem: Host-associated > Plants > Peat moss > Unclassified | place: USA...
CCCTCCACTGCTCGTTCTGCGACCGGCAAATGGCCGAGCGGGGCTGCCTGCGCCCGCCCGGCCGGCGCCTCGTGCCGGGGCCCAATCGCTTGCGCGGACATCATCAGCTGATGGCCGCATCCGCACCGCTCGCCTGCACCGGGAGGATCTGTTCGACCTCCGAATGCGGGCGGGCGATGATGTGGGCTGCCGCCAGGCCGTCGCCGACTCGCTCGCAGGCGTCCGCGCCGGCGCGCACCGCCGCGTTGACCGCACCGGTCTCACCGCGAACGAGAACAGTAACATAACCGCCGCCGACGAACTGCCGCCCGACCAGGCGTACCTCGGAGGCTTTCGTCATCGCATCGGCCGCTTCGATCGCCGGCACCAGGCCGCGGGTCTCAATCATGCCCAGGGCGATGCCCAATTTTTCACTTGCCATCTTCGATCTCCTTCGCTTTGGTTTGCTTGCCATATCCAACGTTGTCGGCACGCCGGCGTCAGAGACGCCAGTGCGCCTCATCCCAATGATCGATGATCCCGCCGATCGTCAGATCGGTGGTGATCTTCGGATTGCCCGCCGCGATACGTGCGGCGGATATGCCTATCGTGACGACGAAATCGCCCGGCTTGGCGCCGATCGGATCGAGCGCCACCTCGAGATTGCCCTTGTGATCCTCGACCACGCGCAGCGATTTGGCCGCCAGCCAAAAATTGCGCTTCGTGGTCACGAGATCACGGACGACGCGATGGATTTGCATCCGCTCTGACTCCTGCCTGGCCGCTGCTGTCGTCCCAGTAATCGATGATGCCGACGATCGTCAAATCGCTCGGATAGTCCTTGCTGCCCGCTGCGTCGCGCGCGGCGGAACTGCCGACCGCGATGACCCAATCGCCGGGTTTGCAGCCGACGGGATCGACCGCCACCTGCTTACCGCTGCTGCCGCGTTCCTTGACGACGAGCAGTCGGCGGTTCTGCAAGCTGCCGATTCGGGCGGTCGCAACCAAGGTGCCCTCGACTTGACATATCTTCATGAATGAGACTCCGAGCTCGCAACAGCGAGATCATGATCCGCGGCGCGCGGTTCGATCGGATCGAGGCGTGCGGCGTCGCCCGCGCGGACGGCGGATCGCACGACGATCACCCCGGCGGTGACCGCCGCCGCATGGCGCGCCTCGATCGCCCTTTGCAGGCGCAGTGCACGACTTTCGGCGCGCTCGCGTGCTCCGGGAATGCGGGGGTCATAGCGCAGGTGGACGAGAACGGGAACGGCGAGCGAGCGCGGCTCGTTCAGCCCCCGCAGGATGTGCAGGCCGATGTCGAGATCCACCGAGCCTTCCTCGACCGTGTCCATCTGGGCCTGAAACGCGAGATTGCGCAGCTGCACATCATCGACCGCGTCGCCGACGACGATCAGCCGTTCGGTATGACCGCGGTCTGCATAAGTGCCGCCATGCCAGGCGCGTACGGCGTCGATCTGCGCGATGTTGTTCTTGAGCAGATACCCGCAGAACCAGCGCATACCCTCGCTCGCCGTGTCGTCGGCGGGCACGCCCGCGCAGGCGGCAACGGCGGCGCGGATCGCGTCCTTCGCCTCTTCGCGCCCTAGACCCAGTGTGTTTTCATAGAGGGCGAGGTTCTCGACATAACGATCCGTGGCGATCGCGCCGCTCCCGTCGGGAACGTGCACGCGAATCGCATCGGTGTCCGTATCGACACCGACCAGCAGACTCGCGATCCGAGCGCCGCAGCAATGACTGAGTTCGACGGCTTGTTCGAGCTGGCGCAAGCGCTCGAGCAGGGCACCGGCGGCGCGTCCACCGTCGCTGCCATGCGCGGCGCAGCCCTGTCGGCGCGGTTCGATGCTGCTGTAGTGATAGACCCCGATCTTGAGAAAGCGGGTCGGGCTATCGGCCGCGTTCGGCCGGCCTTCGCTCCAGCGGCGCAGTTCCACTGCCTCCCAGTGGCGCAGGGATTCTTCGACATCGAACATCGCACCGGCATACGACTTGCGGTACGCGATCACGGCCGGCGGTATGCGTAAGATATAGTCGACGACGCCGCTCAAGCGGCCGTCCGCGCAAGGCGTCACATCGATGGCATGAAAGCCCCAGCGACGAATCAACTCCTCGGCGGGCTCACCCTCGGACAGGGTCGCGTGACTGCGGTCGAAGTCGCGCTCGATGAGCCGACAGAACGTGCCGATCACGACGCGCGCATACAGGCGACGCGCATCGAGGGGCGCCACCCAAGAGGCGGCGAGCGCCTGAGCAGGCAGATCGACACCGAATTCCCGTCTGAGCCGCGCCGCTGCCTGGCTCGCGAACCCTTCTTGGAACTGGTTGGCCGCGAGCTCACGCAGGGTCGGTTCGATACGCGCGAACGCTGCCTCGATCTCCTCGGCACGCGCGGCAAGCATCCGGCTGGCCGCCGGATCGGACAGGGGATGCGCAACCGACGGGATGGACGTGCCGGGTACCGCGGCGGCAGCCGCTTGCCAGGACGAGGGTCGCGCCGACGGCAATGGCAGGAGCTGCGGACCGGTCGCGAGCGGCGAGCGCAAGCCCGGCAACCGCGGCTTGGCGGACGGCTGGGCGGCTCGTGTATGACGGCGTGTACCCGTCGAAATCATCCGTGTGCGCCCCCGGATAGAGTGACCTTGGCGGAGGAACTCGACGACCAGCCGAACATCCCGGTAACGAGTTGCTTCGGCTCCTCTTTGACAGCCTTCGATTTGAATTGCGTCGCGCCCGCGAACGGCTTGCCCTTGGCGCCGCGCTCGCTCGGATTGCGATCGACCGCCGTGAAGCCCTCGGTGCCAGTGACATTCTGCTTTTCGGACCAGGAGTACCCGGAGATTTGCGGTCCGTCCGTGCGGCCCTCACCGCTGATCTTGGATCGCCCGGACTTCTCATCCCGATCAGGCGCGCTGCGCGGCCGGAACGTGAACTCAAGATTGCCCGTAAGCTTCTTGCATTCGATGGCGAATGCGCCGGTGATCCGACTGGCGCCGCTCGGTGCATCGGCAGCGCTGCGGTTCGCCCGCAATTGCGCGGCCCGTTGTGGCGATGGCACGGAGAACCGGTCGTTGAGATCAGCGAGCGTATCGCGCGTCGCCGGCGTCGCCGCGTCGCCGCGATAATAAGGCGTGCCCGTGACCGAACGAGCCGCTCCTCGTGCCATGCCGGTCACGGCCTCATCGTGTAGAGGCGTGTCGCCAGTCACCGCCGCGGCCGAGGGACGGTGGGGCAGATGATGCTCGGCGGCAGCAGCGATCGCCGGGTCGCACCAGGCCTGCAAGGTGCGCGGACCCTGGTAGGGTGTGCCGGTGATGAGCGAGCAAGAACCCTGCATGTCGCCCGTCACGCGCGGATCGTGCTCGACGTCGGCGCCGGTGAGTCGTTGTTGTCCCCAGGTTGCCGAGACGCGTACTTTGGCGCCGGTCACGGGATCGCGCCGGACCATGCCCATCGCTGCGGGAGCCGCCGTGCCACCGCCGCTGCCGCCGCATTCGCTTTGTGAATGCGCGGGGCTCAGATATTGATCGCCGGTGAGCTGACGACAGGTACCTGCTTCGTCGCCGGTGACGCGAGTCGCGCGTCCCACGGCCGAGCCCGTGATCGCGAGACCCCCATCCGTCGTCTCGAGAGCCGCCTCGCGCTGCCGGGCGCGCGAACCCGCTTGGCGCAGGCTCCGGCCGAGATTCGAGCCGAACACGCTTTGACCGTGGGGGTCGGCTTGCCGCTGAAATTGCGCGGACGCATACGCCGCGGAGTCGCTGCGCTGGGTCAAATCGTCCTCCGGACGCTGCTCCGCCTCGCCCGTGATCGTGATCTTCGCCCCGGCTTCATCGCCCGTGACCGCCACCTGGCTGCGGACCAGCGTGCCCGAAACGACGCCGCCGCGCGGCGTGCGAGAGAGCCCGACTTTCGGTCCGCCGACGACGGCGCCACCGGCATCGCGCCCGATGTATTGAGTACCCGAGATCGGTAGATTCGCGCCCGAATCGATGCCGGTCACTTGGCTGCCGATGCCGATGCGCGAGCCGGTCACGGTCTGCCGCCCCTGCGTGACCGACGAGACGACTTTCGGCGCGTACTGCAACCGCCCCTCACGGGGCGGACGCGACGGCGCCGCCGCGGGAGCGTCGCCCCGACCGCGCTGCGACTGCATGACACGGCGCATGCGTGCCGGCTTATTGCAACATTCCGCCGCGCAAGAATCGCGGTGGGAGGCTGGCGCGTCCGAAGTCGAGTTGGCGGTCGGCGCGGTGGCCTGCGACGGCGCCTTGAAGGCTGTGACCGTGATGCTGGGCGCCGGCAATGCGGCGCTGCGCTCGCCGTTGCGCACACGTTCAGCGGCGGGCGGCAGTGCGGACTTGCCAGCGGACAACGCAAGCCGCCGCTCGATCGAGGCGGCACGACCTGAGATCGCGCCTGATCCACGCGCATGCACCGTCGCCACGGTATTCACGACCGGCGCCGGTGCAGGATGCGCCGGGGCCGCGTGCGACGCAGCAGCGTTCGACGGGATGGCAGTCACGGTCGAATTTGCCGCTGGGGTGGCGCTCGAAGGCGGCAGTGCCGCGCTGCGTTCACCGTTGCGCACGCGCTCAGCGGCGGCCGGCAATGCAGATTTGCCCGCGGACAGCGCGAGTCGCCGCTCGATCGAGGCGGCGCGGCCGGAAATCGCACCGGAGCCGGTTGTCTTTGTTGCAGGTGAGGCGGACATGGAAGGTTCCGATCAGGGCGTCAGCGTGAGCCGGCGCGGTAAACGATGAAGGCCGTGCCTTGCGATTGCGAGTAGTTGTCGTAGGCCAGCAGACGCACATGGTGCCCTGGGTTCGCGCGGTGGCAGGCCTCGAGCTCCGCGAGAATCCTTTCTATCGAGCGCTCGCCGAAGAAAGGCAGTTTCCACAGGTACCAGAAGCTCGAGAACGACCGCTCGGGCTCCGTGTGCTCAATTGCGGGGTTCCAGCCCTGGGCAATCAAATAGCTGATCTGCTGACGCAAGCGATCAGGGGTCATCGGCGGCAGATAAGAAAAAGTCTCGCCGCGTCGTTCGGTCGTCTTGTAAGCCTGTATCTCGGGCATGTTTCGCTAACTCCCTCGTGCGTGTGTGTGCCGGTGTCCGGTCTGCCTTGTCGCTCGCTTCAGCGATTGACGACGTCGAGCTTGTCGACGGTGTCAAATTCGAACTTGATCTCTTTCCAAGTCTCCATCGCAATCTTGAGTTCAGGCGAATGCGACGCGGCTTCGGTCAGGATTTCGCGCCCTTCACGCTCCACCTGCCGGCCTTGGTTACGGGCTTCGACACAGGCTTCGAGTGCGACGCGATTGGCATGGGCGCCGGCCGCATTTCCCCAGGGGTGGCCCAGAGTACCGCCACCGAACTGGAAGCAGGCATCGTCGCCGAAGATCGCGGTGAGCGCCGGCATGTGCCAGACGTGGATGCCGCCCGAGGCCACCGGCATGACGCCCGGCATCGAGCCCCAATCCTGGTCGAAGAAAATGCCGCGGGTACGATTTTCAGGGACGAAGGGTTCGCGCATCAGATCGACCCAGCCGATGGTCGCCTCGCGGTCTCCCTCCAGCTTGCCCACCACGGTGCCCGAATGCAGATGATCGCCACCCGAGAGCCGCAGGCACTTGGTGAGCACCCGGAAATGAATGCCGTGGTACGGATTGCGGTCGAGCACGGCGTGCATGGCGCGATGGATATGCAACAGCATACCGTTCTCGCGACACCAGTTGGCAAGACCGGTGTTGGCGGTGAAGCCGGCCGTCAAGAAGTCGTGCATGATGATCGGCGCGCCGAGCTGCTTGGCGAACTCAGCCCTCTTGTACATCTCTTCCGGCGTGGGCGCCGTGCAATTGAGGTAATGGCCCTTGCGCTCGCCGGTTTCCTGCTCGGCCTTCTGCACGGCCTCCATGACGAATTCAAAGCGATGCTGCCAGCGCATGAAGGGCTGACTGTTGATGTTTTCGTCGTCCTTGGTAAAGTCCAAACCGCCGCGCAAGCACTCGTAGACGGCGCGGCCATAGTTCTTGGCCGACAGGCCGAGCTTGGGCTTGATGGTGCAGCCCAGCAGCGCGCGACCATACTTATTCAAGCGGTCGCGTTCCATCTGAATCCCGTTGGGTGGGCCGCCGCAGGTTTTGACGTAGGCCAAGGGGAAGCGCAGATCCTCGAGGCGCAGGCTGCGCACGGCCTTGAAGCCGAAGACGTTACCGACCAGCGATGTCAGCACGTTCACGACCGAGCCCTCCTCGAACAAATCGAGGGGGTAGGCGATGAAGGCATAGAACGCGTTCGCGTCGCCGGGCACGGCCTCGATGCGATAGGCGCGGCCCTTGTAATAATCAAGATCGGTCAGCAGGTCCGTCCACACCGTCGTCCAAGTACCGGTGGAGGATTCGGCGGCGACCGCCGCGGCGGCCTCTTCGCGCGGCACGCCTGCCTGAGCAACGATCTTGAACACCGCCAGGAGATCCGTGTCGAGCGGGACATAATCCGGCGTCCAGTAGGTCTTGCGATAATCTTTGACACCAGCGGTATAGCTTTTCTCGGCCACGCATTTTCTCCTGGGGTTCTCGTTGGCGCTGAAGATAGGCGGTCGTGCTGCCGGCAACAATTCAATCCTGGTGTTGCTATCATAAGGCGACCTTATGGTTGGCTCGGGTTGGCGGTTGGTCATCAAGTTGTCATGCACATCACCTTGAGACAGTTGCAGATATTCGAGGCGGTTGCACGCCACAACTCGATCTCGCGTGCGGCCGCCGAACTGCACCTCACGCAGCCCGCCGTGTCGATGCAAATCAAACAGCTCGAAGAGCAGGTCGGCTTGCCGCTTCACGAGCAGATCGGCAAGCGTCTTTTCTTGACTGAGGCGGGCTCTGAGTTGCGCGTGCATGCACGACGCTTCGACATGCTGTCACAGGAACTGAAGACGGCGATGGATCAGTTTCGCGATCTGCAGCGGGGGTTTCTACGTATCGCCGTCGTGTCGACGGCCAATTATTTTCTGCCGCCCTTGATCGCGACATTGAGCGAACGGCATCCCGGCATGCGCATCAGTTTGCAGATCGCAAACCGCGAGGACGTGCTTGCGGCGCTCGCGGACAATCGCACCGATCTTGCGATCACGGGACAGCCGCCGGAGAGCGCGGATCTGACCGCGCTGCCGTTCAAGGATAATCCGCTGGTGGTGATCGCCGCGCCGACTCACCCCTGTGCGGCGTTGTCCGAGATCTCATTGCAACGCCTGGCACGCGAGACCTTTGTCGTGCGCGAACCGGGTTCGGGCACGCGTGCGGTCATCGAGCGGCATTTCGCCGAGATGGGAGTAGATTATTCCCCCGGTTGTGAGTTCAATACGAACGAGGCGATCAAACAAGCGGTGCAAGCCGGTCTTGGACTCGCGGCCGTCTCGCAGCAGACGATCGAACTCGAACTGGAGACGCGTCGCCTCGTCGTGCTGCCGGTGGATGGATTTCCGATCATACGACGCTGGTACGTCGTTCACCGCAGCGAGAAGCGTCTGTCGGCCGCGGCAACGGCGTTCGTCGAGTTGCTGCTCGCGCGGTGAGCGCAAGCGCTGCTCGTCTACAAGGCCGACCAGTCGAGCGTCACCTTCCCGGATTTACCTGAATTCATGATTTGGAAACCCTGCAGATAATCGCGGATTCCCAAACGGTGCGTGATCACCGGACGCACGTCGAGGCCGCTCTGCAGCATGCTGGACATTTTGTACCAGGTCTCGAACATCTCACGACCGTAGATGCCCTTGATCACCAGTCCCTTGAAGATGACCTGATTCCAATCGATGGCGGTGTCGCCCGATGGAATACCCAGCATCGAAATCCTGCCGCCATGATTCATGGTGCGAAGCATCTCGCGAAATGCGGCGGGGTTGCCGGACATCTCGAAACCGACGTCGAACCCTTCCTCCATCTTGAGATCGCTGATGGCTTCGTCGAGCGATGTATGCCCGACATTGAGGGCGCGGGATGCCCCCATCCTGGCTGCCAACTCCAGGCGATAGTCGTTCACGTCGGTGATGACGACGTGGCGCGCTCCGCAGTGCCGGGCGATCGCGACCGCCATGATGCCGATCGGCCCAGCGCCCGTGATCAGCACGTCCTCGCCGACGAGATCGAAGGCCAACGCCGTGTGCGTGGCATTTCCCAACGGATCGAGAATCGAGGCGATCTCGTCATCGATGGCCGCCGGCAAGGCGAACACGTTGGCGGCGGGGAGCTTTAAGAATTCGGCGAAAGCGCCGGGTCGATTGACACCCACGCCTGATGTATTACGGCACAGATGCCGCCGGCCGGCGCGACAGTTGCGGCAGTGCCCGCAGGTGATGTGCCCCTCGCCGGAAACCCGGTCACCGATTTTGAAACCGTACACTTCACTGCCGAGGTCGACGATCTCGCCGGAATATTCGTGACCGACCGCCATCGGAACCGGCACGCTTTTTTGCGCCCAAGCGTCCCAGTTGTAAATGTGCATATCGGTGCCGCAAATGGCCGATCGATGCACCTTGATAAGCACATCGTTGTGGCCGACCGTGGGCTCTGGAATATCCTGCATCCAGATGCCGGGCTCGGCGCGTGCCTTGACCAATGCCTTCATATCGCTTCCCGCCGCTGTTCGTGCCGTGATCGCGCCCGGATGGGCAGCCTGAAGATTACCCGGTCGAGCTGCGCGCGACTGTGCGCTGCATTCAGCTGAGGGGGTATTGGCGACAGGGGGCGCGCTTGCAGGCGGTCAGCAAAGCGTGACCAGCGTCCGCTTTTGCGGCGGAAGCCGCCGGAAAACCCGGTCGGACCGCCCGAAATCGACAATAAACGAGAATTACTGCGCGGCGACGGTCCTGCAATCATCGTTATGTTGAGGCATGGATTACAGCCCGTGGGTGGTCGGAGTTTCGCTCCTGTGCGCTTTGGCGGTGCTCTACATCGGCTTGCGCTTCGCCGCACGGGTAGCAATGAGCGATCGGCCCATGACACGCGTCTGGCTCGTCGCCGGCGGTATTTCCATGGGCGTCGGCGTCTGGTCCTTGACGCTGGACAATCGCTGGCTGTCGACGATCATCGGCATGTTTGCCTTCGGGCTGTTGATCGCGACATTGCTGATCACGTCCGTTTACGAGGCGCACTTGCAATCCAGCAGCCGCCGCCATGCCCGGCGCCTGGAGGAGGCGAACGCCCAGTTGCACCATCAAGCGACTCACGACGCCCTCACGGGGCTGCCGAACCGGGTGTTGTTTCTTGATCGGCTCGGACGGGAGATCGCCCACGCCGCCCGCGACGGCCGCCGATTCGCCGTTCTGTTGCTGGATCTCGATCGATTCAAACTGATCAACGATACGATGGGCCATGCCGCCGGCGATCAGCTGCTCATTCAGGCGGCGGCGCGCCTGGCCGGGGTGTTGCGCGACATCGATACGGTGGCGCGCACCGGCGGCGATGAATTCTTGGTGCTCATTGCGGAGACTCGGGACGCCTACGACCCCGGCGCTGCCGCCGCCAACCTCGTCAAAGCCCTGAGCCAGCCGTACGCGATCAACGACACGGAGATTCATACCTCGGCAAGCATCGGCATCAGCGTCTATCCGGCCGATGGAACCGATGCCGATACGCTCGTCGCGCATGCGGACGAGGCCATGTACTTCGCCAAGCAGCGTGGCCGTAATTCCTATCAGTTCTTCAACCCTGCGATGAGCGTTTTCTCCCAGGAACGTCTGGAATTGGAGAACGACCTGCGGCGTGCGCTCACCTTGAATCAAATGGAGGTGCATTACCAACCGAAAAGTGACGTGCAGACGGGCCGGGTCAGCAGCGTCGAGGCCCTCTTGCGCTGGCGGCATCCGACTCGCGGGCTGGTCAGTCCCATGGAGTTCATACCGCTGGCCGAGGAGTGCGGGCTCATTCTGCCCATCGGCGAATGGGTGCTGCGCGAGGCCTGCAAGCAGGCACGTGCCTGGCAACTCGCGGGAGTCCCCTTTATACGCGTCGCGGTGAACGTGTCACCGATACAGTTTCGCCAGTCGAATTTTCTGCGGGCCGTCCACAGCGCGCTGCTCGACTTCGATCTGGAACCGCAATATATCGAGATCGAACTCACCGAATCGACGGTGATGGGCAACGCCGAGGGTTCCATCGAGATTCTGGAGCAATTGAGTCGGATGGGCGTGGTGGTATCCATCGATGATTTCGGCACGGGTTACTCGAGCATGAGTTACCTGCGCAAGTTCCCCATCGACAAGCTCAAGATCGATCGCAGCTTCATCAGCGAACTGACCACGAATCCCGCCGATGCCTCGATCGTGCAGGCGATCATTTCCCTGGCGCACAGCTTGAATCTCAAGGTGGTGGCCGAGGGCGTCGAGACTTCCGCGCAACTGCAGCGTCTGCAAGAGTTGGGTTGCGATCAATATCAGGGTTTCTTGAAAAGCGCCGCCGTATCCGCTCCGGAGATCGAGCGCGCGGTGCGATTCGGCATCAATGCCGACGCGATTTGCGACGACCCCTTCATGAAGACGCAGAGCCGGCTCACCTCATACAAGCCGGATCGTTCGAAGCGGGCCTGACCGCGAGGCACGCGTTCCATTCTCGGGCCGTCGATGTCTGGAATCGTTGACCCGATCCGTTGTAACCTGCAAGCAGGCGCGAGATCGTCAGCTTGCCACGGTTAGGCTTGGAACGACACAGGAGCACGTCCCCATGGATTATCGTCTCGGCTTCGATGGCCCGGTCTCGGGGGAATTGTTGCCGCTGCTGCTGGATGTCGAGCGGCTGTTGAATCTGCCGCAACGCGGGGTATTGACCGAGGTGACGGGGTCCGTGGAGCCTTCTGCGGTTGCCGCTAGTTCGACGAACGGCCCTGTGAAGATCATGCCCTGTCCGCTGACGTTGGATCCACACCCCCCGGATTGCATTGGCCTGCTCGAAGATACCAACACTTACGCCGGTTTTTTCGTGGGTTTGGTCGTCGCCTTGCTGCTCATTTGGGGGATCAAGAGCCGGCGAAGCCAGTACCGCTCGGGGTCTAATCTGCCGCAGTGAATCGGGTCAGTTCGGCAGTCAAGGCCGCACTCTGGGCGATGACTGGACTGTCCGGCGAGTACCAGCGGCGCACGGCCTCGCTCACGCGTTTTGCATAGTCCGCCGCGCCCGCTCGATCGCCGATGAGCAGCAGAGCTCGCGCTCGCGCACTCCAGACGTAGGGTTTTATCCGAATGTCGTAATAGCCCTCGATGTGATCGAGCTTCTCGAGGGCCAGGCGGCTGGTACTCGCTGCAAGACCGGGATCGCGTTTCGCGACCGCCAGAGACGCAAGTCCCGCCTGGGCGTAGATTGCCGCGGGGATCGAACGATCGGCGGCGAGCAGAATGGCCGTGTTAAACTCCCGATCTGCCGCATCCAATTCTTGCTGATTGAACAGGAATTGTGCCCATCGCTCGTGCAGTTCGGCACGCCGGGCAGCAGGGGCATTGTCGGCTTCAAGCGTTTTCATCGCCGCCGGGAAGGCGCTGCGCGCGGCGTCGGGACGCCCGGCGCCGTCATAGGCTTTGGCCAAATCGAATTGCAGCTGTGCGCCGTCGTTTGCGCGAGATCTCGATGTCGCCAGCAGAGCCGCCGCTCGCTCCAGCAGCTCGATCGATCGCGCTGCCTGCCCGTCGGTGGCGAGGCAGCGACCGAATTTACGCAGCACCTGTGCCGCCTCCAACGCTTCGGTGGCATTGCGGAAGCCAGTCCTCTCACGAGGAAGTCGTCGCTCTAGGTCCGCGAACTCAGCGAGTGCATCCTCACGCTCTCCGCGATCGTAGCGAAACTGGGCGTAAGTCGAAGCGATCGACCGGTATTTGTGATTGTCCAGCCCATAGGTGCGCGCCGCAATCTTGATGCCGCGCTCGAACGGCAGGCGCGCGTGATCGAAATCACCCAGCATCTTCAGAGATGCTGCAAGTCCGTTATAAGCGACAAGCAGATCGCCGGCTGCTTGAGGATCCGGTTCGGTCAATGAGATTGCCTGTTGGTAGTAGTCCGCCGCGACCGGATATTGAGAATGCTCCAGTGCCAGGTCGCCGAGATCAAGAAGCGCCTGCGGGTATGCAGAATCCTTTCCCGCCGTCGTCTCGAACAAACGCACCGCCTGCTCGAGCGAAGCCTTTGCCTGCGCTGCGGTTGCCGCGCGCCCTGATAATTCCTCGCCTCGGAGCGTCAGCCAACGCGCACGGGCGGCGCTCTTGTCCAAGCCGGCACCAAGTATCAACGGATCCGCTTGGGCGAGAAATGCGAGTGCCTGGACATCATCGCCGTCGTTTTCTGCGTTGTAGGCCTGACCCAGCAGTCCGTCGATTGTTCGCGGATCGGCGGGTCCCAATTGTCGTCTGGCGAGCTCGGCTTCCCGCGCATAGAGCGCTGTGGACCGCTGTGTCTCGTCAAGCTCGCGGTAGATATCCGCCGTCACACCCAGCAATTCGATCTGAGTCTCCGGCTGTTGTGCGAAGCCGGCTTCGATTTGCTGCGAACTGATGTCGAGCAATTCGCGTGCGGTGATTTCGCCACGTGGCTTGTCCGCGGCGATGCGCGGGTCGCTGGCGCGAAACACGCCGATGAGAAAGTCCTTGATGGCGGTGGCGCGATGCGCTTCGCGTTCGGCGCGCACGGCCTGCCAGGCGATGCCGATGGTGCCGATGAGGAGCACCAGGATGAAACCGAGCGACATGGCGGCGCCGAAGGAATGCCGTCGCACGAACTTGGCGGCGATGGTGACGGCGTTGATGTGGCGCGCGGAAATGGGTCGATGCTGGCGGCTCAGTTCCAAATCCTGCGCAACGGCTTCCGCCGTCCGGTAACGGCGATTGGCGTCAAATTGCAGCGCCTTGGCGATGATGGCATCGAGGTCGCCCTGCAGCGCGCGACGCAGCTCCCGTGGCTCGAGCCCGCCGACGTGCGCGGCGTGCTTGGGGTCGATCAGCGACGACGCGCGGGCCATATCCTGGGGCGCCCCTACGCCGTGTGGATTTTCGCGAACCGGGCGGCGGCCGGTGAGCAGCTCGTGCAGAATGACACCGAGCGAGTAGAGGTCGACCGCCACGGTGATGGGCATGCCCGCCAATTGTTCGGGTGCCGCGTAGCCGGGCGTCGCTACGACATCGTTCAGGCGGGTCAACTGAGTCGCGCCGTCCTCGCTATCGCCGCGCAACAATTTGGCGATGCCGAAGTCTAGCAACTTGATTCGCCCATCGCGGGTTACGAGAATGTTCGAAGGCTTGAGATCACGGTGCGCAACGAGTCGCCCATGGGCGTAGCCGACGGCGTCGAGGATTTGCAGGAAGAGGGTCAGACGGCCTTCGAGCGGCACCCGGCCCGCACGGCAGTGCTCGATGATCGACATGCCGTCCACCCATTCCATCGCCAGGAAGGGATGTTGTGAGCCGTCGACGCCGGCGTCATACAGCTGGGCGATGTTCGGGTGCGACAATCGCGCGAGAATATCCCGCTCGCGCTCGAAGCGGCGCCGCACAACGCCCAGCAGCAAGTGAGCATGCGGCAGTTTCAGCGCGATCTGGCGCTTCAGGGTGCCGTCGCCGCGCGACGCCAGCCAGACTTCGCCCATGCCGCCGCTACCCAAGCGGCGCTCGAGCAGATACGGGCCGATGTGCTGCCCGCTTCTAAAATCCGTCCCGGCGTCGCCGGCCTCTTCGATCTTGGGCGCTTTCAGGAATGTTTCATCGAGGGTGTCTGAACCGCCGGCAAGCACCCGCACCAGCCACGGACGAACCGTCTCGTGCCGCGAATCGAGCGCCGCAAGCCAGCGCCGCCGCTCGGGTTCGGCGAGCTCGAGCGCCTCGTCCAGCAATCTCGAGAATGCGGGCCACAATTCAGGCGGGCAGGGCAGTTTCTCCATTATCAGTCCGGCTCTGAGAGCATGGCCCTGAGCAGCAGCCGCGCTTTCTGCCAATCGCGCTGCACCGTGCGCGGCGTGATCCCGAGGGCTTCCGCCACCTCCGCTTCGTCGTACCCGCCGAAGTACCGCATCTCGACCACTTTCGCCAGACGTGGTTCCACTTTGGCGAGATCCGCCAGGGCGTCATCGATGCGCAATGGCTCCGCGTCCGCCGTAACCGCGTCGCCAATCGACGTGTTGAGCGTGATGTCGCGCTGGCCGCCTCCGCGGCGGGCGGCATTGCGCTCACGCACCAGATCAATGATGACCGACCGCATGATGCGCGAGCAATAGCCGAGGAATTGCGCGCGGCTCTCGATGCGCAAATTGTGTTGTGCCGCGAGGCGACGATAGGTGTCGCTCACCAATCCCGACGTGTCGAGCAGCGTCAACGGCCCATTCGACCGCAAGCGGGCACGCGCCAGACGACGCAGATCTTCGTACGCCGACGAGCTCAGCAAGGCAATGTCGATAGAGCCTGCGCCGGCTGGCTCGGGTTCGGCCGAATCGTCCTTCGACAAGGCATCCCTCCCATGTCGCGCTTAGCATGGCGAGTATAGCCGTTTGGTCCCCCCTGCGGACAACCGCAGGCGCCGACAGGATGTCGGCATTCCGAGTGGCATCAAGCGCGCCCAGCCCAGCGATGAAACATCTGGCGGATGGCGTCGGGCGCTGCATCCGATTCTGCCGGCACCTCGAATAAGACAAAAGATAAATATTTCATACGATCCGGGCAGATGCCTTGGCCAATGTAAGATGTTTACATTTATTCTTCTTACTTACCTGACGTGGGTCCGCGCAACATGCTCGATGACATGAACAGCACCGCGATACAACGCTCGATTGCCGGCATCCTGCTGATGGGCGTGGCGTGCTCATCGGCCCAGGCTGATACAAACGTCGGCGCCGACACGAACTCGGGGTCCGGCGGCTTGCAGGAAATCACCGTCATATCAAAGCGTCTCGAGCTCCTTGGAACCGCGCAGACCGCCAGTGAGGGCATCGTGACCGACGAGGAACTGCAGCTGTTGCCTACGTATCGGCCGGGTCAGTTGCTCGAAACCGTCCCCGGCCTCATCGTCACACTGCACAGCGGTGAGGGGAAGGCCAACCAGTACCTGATGCGCGGATATAACCTCGACCACGGGACAGATCTGGAAACCTACGTCGACGGTATGCCCATCAACCAGCCCACCCATGCGCATGGCCAGGGCTACACCGATTTAAACTTCATGATTCCGGAGCTCGCGGATGGCTTGACCTACACCAAGGGGACTTACTACGCCAATGTGGGGGACTTCGGCGCGGTGGGTTCTGTTCGCGTCGGCTACCGGGACGTGATTCCGGATCAAGTCGCGGCCACCGTCGGTATGTACGGGTTTCAGCGTATTTTCACTGCAGGGACGACCGAGCTTGGCGACGGGCACCTACTCGCCGCGGTGGAATTACAGCACTACGATGGCCGCTTTGATACGCCGGACGATCAGCGCAAGGAAAACGTCGTCCTACGCTACAGCGAGGGTGATGAGCACAACGGCTATACGGTGACCGGCATGGCCTATCACGGATTGTGGACCAACAGCACGGACATTCCGCTGCGGGCGATTGCGGAGGGCTTGGTGCCCGGTCCCTACGGTACGCTCGATCCCACCGACGGGGGCCGCGCGTGGCGCTCTAGCCTGTCTTTCAACGGCTATGAGACCTTGGGCGACGCGCAACTCACCACCAGCGCGTTCTTCATCGACAACCAGTTGCATCTCTACAATAACTTTACGCATTTTCTTGCCGACCCCACCTATGGCGATCAGGAAGACCAGATCGAGAATCGTAAGGCCATGGGCGGCCAGGTGAACTACACGCTGCCGGTGCCTTTGGGTTCCATTCCGAATGAGCTGTCGGTCGGACTGTTGACGCGCTACGACCTGCTGCACGTGGGGCGCGATCCGAGCGATGATCGGATTACGGTAGCTGCGGAATATAGTCCGCCGTCGTTCACCAATGACGATCGGGTGTGGTTGTTCTCCGGGGCCGCCTATCTGCAGGCAACGACTCGTTGGACCTCCCGGTTTCGGACCGTCTTCGGCTTTCGCGAGGACTACCAGCACGGTACGGACATCGACTACGATGCGGCCTTGCACGAGACCGCGGGTTACTCCAATACGGGCACGGCGCAACAGCAACTCCCGCAGCCCAAGGGGAGTCTCATCTACACGGCGACTGATACACTCGAGTTCTACGCGAGCGCCGGCCGCGGGTTTCACAGCGCGGATATTCGCGGCGTCAACCAGGACGTGAGCGTTGACTTGGGACTTCCGCATACCCACCTGCTGTCCAAGCAGGAGGGTCAGGAAATCGGCGTGCGCGCCACGCCGGCAGCCAATTTCACCCTGACGTTCGCCCTGTTCAACCTGTGGCAGGAATCCGAGACCATCATCGACCCGGACGTGGGTGCGGATTCGGCCGGGCCGCCCAGCCGTCGCTACGGATTCGAACTCAATACCACTTATAAATTCAACCGATATTTGGAATTCTACGGCAGCGTCTCGGGCGACCATACCCGCTTCACTCAACCGTTCGACGACGGGACCGGGCACGAAGGTGAGTACATCACCGACGCGCCGGTGGCGACCGGTTCGCTGGCGCTGTATCTGACTGATCTGGGACCGTGGAGCGGTGGCTTGAGCTATCGATATCTCGGCAACTATCCGCTGTCCTCCGGTCCGTGCAACAACGTCGCGGCGGTGCATGATTTTCCGAATGCCGGCGTGACCTCCTGCGCCAACTCACCAACCGCACTGGGTCAGGTCAACGGCAAGGGCTTCGGCGAGACCAACCTGGATGTGCACTACGCGTTTCCCAATAAATGGAGCGCCTCGATGGGTATCTATAATCTGTTCAACGTGCACGCAGACGCGGCGCAGTTCTGGTATGTCGACCGACTGCAGAATGAAATTGCGACGTACCCTGCGGGCCGGGCCGATGTCCATGGACACCCGATCGAACCGATCATGGTGCGGTTGACCCTGGCGAAGCAGTTCTGACGCCGCGGTTTGATTTGCCCCGCCTGCTCGTCGCTTGTGATTGCCGCTTACAAGATCTAAAGTGACGAGAGCACGAGGGCGCCTCTGGGATGCCTTTATTTTTGGGCATTAAAAGGTCTGTCCATGGAACGCTTCACGATTTCCCTTGATGAAAAACTGGCGAATGCCTTTGACGATCTCATCAAGGAGCGCGGCTATGCAACCCGTAGCGAGGCGGTGCGCGATATCCTGCGCTCTCACCTGCAGCAAAGCGTCGAAAAGCGCGATGCCAAGGGGGTCTGTGTGGCCAATCTTTCTTATGTTTACAATCATCACGAACGCGAACTGGCGGAGCGGCTGACGAGCATCCAGCATGCGCACCATGACCTGACCGTCTCCACCATGCACGCGCACCTCGATCATGATCAGTGCATCGAGACCGTGATGCTCAAGGGTCCGGTAAAACGGGTGCGCGAATTTGCCGAAGAAATAATTGCCGAGCGCGGAGTTCGACACGGCGTTTTGAACCTCGTCAATGTCGAACTCGGTGCCCCGCATACCCACGGCGGATCCACTCACAGCCACCGGCATTTGATCCCGCGACATTGATTGCCATGGCGGCCGCATTCCCCTTCGATATTCGAATCGTGCCCCGACTGCTGCGGACGGTTGCCGCCATTGTGGTGATGGCCATGATTACCCTCACGTCGCCCGTCATCGCCGAGCCATCGGTCGGCGCGAGCCATGGGCCCGAAGTCACCAAGGCATCCGGATCGTCCGACAAGTCGGCGATGCATTGCCACGAGCATGGCCAACAGTCGGTCGGGCTGCCGCACACGTCGCACACTACACACACCACGCACCCAAGGCATTCGTGCTGCGGAAGCTTTGACTGTTCCTGCCCGCTGGTTGTCGCTGTCGTTGACTTGAGAACGCGGGCGGCGGCGTCGCCGACGTCTCACCATCTGCTGATCCCCGTGGCCGCCCGGTCGAGCATTCCTCTCGGGTTGCCAAGCCGCCTATTCCGACCGCCCATCGCCTAGCGTCCCCTCGCCGCCATGGATGCGGCTTCACGGGCCTGTCATGACACCTGCGACAGGCTGGGTGTTACCCGGCTGAACTGCCGTCATCGTTTCCCGCGTGGCGGATCAGCCTTATCGAGAGCGAATAGTCATGCAACGAATTCGAGTTGGGCTGCTCGCGCCCGCGATTGTCGCGGCGCTCGGCGGCTGCGCGAGTCAAGGCGCGTCCACTGCCTTGGAACGGCCCCAGTCGCTGGTGGCGGAGCGCGCGGGTCGGCAATACGAGTGGAACACCCCGCCGCAATCCGGCATGGAGTTGGACATCGAGGTGAAAGAGCACGTGCAACGGCTGCTTCAACAACCGCTGTCGCTGCAGGCTGCCGTGCAAATCGCGCTGTTGCGTAATCCGCGCCTGGAAATCGAGTACGCGCGGCTCGGAATTGCCGCAGCTGATGTGCTCGAGGCAAGCCAGCTCAGCAATCCCACCCTCGGAGCGCGCGTGCTCGCGCCAGTTAACGTCGGTTACGCCACCCTCATCGGCGGTGGCCTGTCGCAGAGCTTCTCTGACTTGCTGCTGCTGCACGTGCGCAAGCGCCTGAGTCTGGGCGAATATCAGCGGGCGGAATTTTTGATCGCCGCCGCCATAGTCGATTTGACCGCGGATGTGCGCACCGCATGGTACGGCGCGGTGGGCGCGCAACAGGTCGCGACGATGCGCGCGACCATGGCCGCCGCGGCGCAGACCGCGGCAGAACTCGCCGGCAAATTTCATGACGCCGGCAACATCAGCGATCTGCAGCTCACCCTCGAACGGGCGGCCGCCACCCAAGAGAGGATTGCGGCGACGCGAGCGCGGGCGGATGCCGCGCGGGCGCGGGCCGCGCTGAACGAGTTGCTCGGGCTCGGCGGCGAAGAAGACCATTGGATGACCCCTAAGATGTTGGCGACCCCGGTGCTGCGGGAGGACGATGCGGATGCGCTCATCGACATCGCAAGGTCGCAACGCTTGGATCTGCTCGCGGCGCGACGCGAGGTGGCGGTGCTCGAGCAATCGCTCGAGACGACCCGGCGCTATCGCTGGTTGGGGCGGGTCGATGCCGGCGTTGAGGCTGAGCGCGACGACGACCGTTCACGTCTCGTCGGGCCGTCGCTCACGCTGGAGCTACCGCTGTTCAATCAGGGACAAGCGGCGATTGCCCGCGCCCGTGCGCTCCTCGATGAGCAGCGCGGCCGGTTGCACGCGCTCGAGTTATCCGTCGACAATGCCGTGAGACTCGGCGTCGAGCGCGTGCGGGCAGCCCGCGAAATCGCCGATGACTATCGTTCCGCCCTGATTCCTGAGCGCGACAGTGCCCTCATCGGCATGCAGGAAAACGCCAACTACATGCTCATCGGGACCTTCGAGCTGCTGCTGACGAAACAGGAGCAATACGTTGCTTATCAGGGCTACCTGGAGGCGATCCGCGACTACTGGCTGGCGCGCAGCGAACTGATGCGCAGCGTCGGCGCAAGATTGCCGAGCGAGCCCGACGACGATGCGATCACCGCTGACCCTGCCGGCCCCACGGAGACATTGCCATGAAGTTTTCAAGACGTCATTTGATGCTGGGGACGGGTGCGGCCACGCTTGCCACCCTCGGCAGCCGTAGCGACGCGGCGGTTGCTGCACCGCCCCCGCCGGGTCACGAACCTCCCGCCGGCGCTGCTTTTCAACCGGTGACGACGCTCAACGGTCGGACGCTGGAACATCGGTGGGTGGACGGTGTGAAGGAGTTTCACCTCGTGGCCGAGGAGATCGAGCATGAGTTCGCGCCGGGCTGCCGCGCAAAGTGCTGGGGATACAACGGGTCGACGCCCGGCCCGACGATCGAGGCGGTGGAGGGGGATCGGGTGCGTATCCTGGTCACCAATCATCTGCCGGAGGAGACGACCATTCATTGGCACGGCATCTTGTTGCCGAGCGGCATGGATGGCGTCAGCGGCCTCAATCAGCCGCCGATTCCGCCGGGCGAAACCTATGCATATGAATTTACCCTTCGCCAGCATGGCACCCACATGTATCACCCGCATGCGGACGAACTCGTGCAAATGGCGGTCGGCATGATGGGGATGTTCATCATCCATCCGCAAAACGGTGAGAGTGAGGCGGTCGATCGGGATTTCGTGATCTTGCTGCACAACTGGGCATTGCACCCCGGCACGCACAGGCCGGACCCCTCGATCATGACGGACTTCGACTTATGGACCATGAACAGCAAGGTTTTTCCCGCCATCGAGCCGATGGTCGTGCGCACCGGCCAGCGGGTGCGAATCCGGCTGGGAAATCTCTCGATGTGGAATCATCCGATGCATTTGCATGGACATCGATTTTGGGTCACCGGGTCGGACGGGGGGCGCTGGCCGCGCGCGATCTGGCGTCCTGAGGTTACGGAACTCGTCGCGGTTGGACAAACTCGGGACCTCGAATTTGTCGCGACTCCCGGTGATTGGGCGTTTCATTGTCATATGGCCCATCACACGATGAACGCCATGGGTCACCGCGTTCCCAACCCGCTCGGGGTGGATCAAGCCGCCCTGCAAAGCCGGCTGTCCGCGCTGCTGCCCGGCACCATGTCGATGGGTCAGAACGGCATGGCGGAGGAAGCAGCGATGGGGAATATGAAAGGCCCCAGCAATACGTTGCCCATGATGCTGGGGGCGGGTCCCTTTGGTAACGTTGGGATGGGTGGGATGTTTACGGTGTTGAAGGTGCGCGACCATCTCGCCGACAATCATTCCGACCCCGGCTGGTACCGGCATCCCGCGGGGACCGTCGCGCATCGTGTCGACAGCGCTACCCCCGCGCCTTCCGCCCATCCCGACACGGTCAGAAAGTGATGCGCACGCCCGGAAAGGCTTCGAAAGGTGCGGCCGGACTCAAGAATCGAGTATCAACCCCCCTTGATCCGGGCGGCGACAGGCGAACCGCTTTGAAATGAGCCCCATTCGGCGGGAAGCTGTTTCGCCACCTCCGATTGTCCCTTGTGACACAGGAAGGTTTCGAACGCGAGTGCCAACGGCGGCACATGGGTGGCGAACAAGCGCACGACGAACCATTCGCGCAAGAACGGATTGTTGGGCAGCGGCAGAATTCCGAGCAGTCCCGCCTTGATCTCGAGCACGCACGTATGCAACGACAGGTACGCGGGTCCGAAGCCGGCGGCGCACATCTGTTTGATCGCCTCGTTGCCGGACAGTTCGGAACCGATGCGCAGGCGCAGCCCCGCTTCCTTGAACAGGCGCTCGACGGTGGCACGCGTCCCCGAGCCCGGCTCACGAACCAGCAGGCGAGATTCGGCGAGCACCGGTAGCGTCAACTGCTTGTGCGACATGAGCGGGTGATTGGGTGACGCCAGGAATGCCACCGGATTCTTCGCAAACGGGCAGGCGGACACGCGCAGCTCGTGCGGCGGCTGACCCATCACGGCCACGTCGACCTCGTTCAAGGCGAGGCTGCGCACGATGGCATCGCGCTTGTCGACCTGCAGCTTGACCTTGACCTTCGGGTGTTGGCTCGCGAAGCTCACCAGCAAGCGTGGCAGGAAGTACTCGGCGGTGGTCACCGCGCCGACGCGCAACGTGCCGGAAAATTCGCCGGCGAGCGTCGACATTTCGTCGCCCGCTTCCGCCCACAACGCCAACATGCGATCCGCATAGCGATTCAGCATCACACCGGCCTCGGTGAGCCGCACGCCACGTCCCGTGCGGGCGACAAGCTCGAGTTTGAATGTCTCCTCGAGTTCGCCGATCTGAATCGAGACGGCGGACTGGCTGAGGTGCAGTTCGTCGGCCGCCAGAGTGACGTTGCCGAGGCGCGCAACGGTGTTCAAAGTTTGCAGTTGGCGTAGCGATGCGAGTTTTTTTATCGCCATAACATGATATTAGAAACTCGCGTCATCATTGTCAAAGCGGTCGGCACTGCTGCACTGACCAGCAATCCCGGTCACGCGCCGGCACTGCGCCAGTGGGGCGCCCATCGAGACTGCTACAATGGTGCGGTAACCGGTCGAGATGCCGCGATCATGAGATATCGAATCCTGAGGATGAAAGCCGCTCGCGGCGGTCGCGACGGCCTGATAGGGGTCATGGCGACCGCCCTGGCGATGACCTGGTTCGCCTCGGCTCACGCAGGGGAAACCCTGGAATTACGCTCCTTGGCTGCGAGTTGCGCGGCCTGTCATGGCACCGACGGTCATTCCCAAGGAGGCGCCTCGTTGCCGTCTCTGGCGCACTTACCGCAAGCATACTTCCTCGCACGCATGCGCGCCTTTCGCGACGACGATGCGTTGGCCGCGAACGTGATGGCGCAGATTGCCAAGGGCTATGACGAGCAACAGCTGCAGCAGCTTGCCGGCTATTTTGCGCGACAACCCAAGGCGAGATATTAGAGAAACTACGGATCTGCGTAGGTTTTTTAATGTCAGGCTAGCGCCTGAATCGATATAAGAAAATCGCGACGCGCGCGATAAAACATTCAATTTCTTACCCGCCGACGACTGGATTATGGTTGCGACCGGATGATCTGACGCGTCGTCGAACGTGCGAGAGAGATCGGGGGAGATCCAAGTACTCAAGGCCTGCATCAGCCCGCGCGGGGCTCCCCGATGCATTCCCGCCGTCGACCGCAACGCGTTGGCATAGACGGAACGAAAAACAAAGCATACGACGGGGGAGATCTCATGAAGAACCTTGGAAGAGCCTGGCTGGCGTCAGCAGCCGCCTGCGGATTCACCGCGAGTGTTGCGATCGCCGATGCGACGGTATCGGTGGATGATGTGCCGGTGGATCTCGCCTTCAGTGGATTCGTGCGCGCGGATTTTGGTACGGGAGATCGTTATCCGACCGGGTACGGAGAGGAGCGCTTCGGTTCGTCGAAGGATCTGTTGTTGCTGTCGGCGACCAGCGAGGATGTTCAGGCAATCCTCGATTTCGGCGGAACGATCTTCAACGATGGAGTCAACAACGGCAGCGCCGGCATCAAGGATGCGTTCATCGTGGTCGGCGCCAACAACAAGACCGGCTTCTCATTCTCGGTCGGTGCGCAACCGCTGCTGTTCGGGCTGCGACCGAACGGCTATCCGGGCGATAGCAGCTTGCAGGCCAACATCGATTACGGCGCGGCCGGCGGCTTTGCGGTATCGCAGCAGGCGGGACCGGCGATCATCTTCAACTATAAATTTACTGCCGACGAGAGTCTGCGCTTCGGGGCTTTCGATCTTGCCGAGAGCAATGCCGCGAATGTCACCACCGCCACGAATGGCTCGAAGATCAAAGACAACCTTTTCCTGCTATGGCGCGGCAACAACATCGCCGACACCGGGTTGTACGCCACGGCAGGCGCGGAGCGCATCTATGTCGGCTTGGCCGGTGGTCCGATCGGCGGCTTGGGCCCGGTGGTCGATGGCAGCAAGAGCATCTTCTCGGGCGGCGTCGGCTTCAAGAATGACCTCGTCAATGCCTCCGTCGAATACATCCATTTGGATGCCAACATCGTCAACACCGCCGCCGCCGAACGGTATGTCCGCGCACACGTGGACGTGACCCCCGTCGCTCACTGGACCGGCTATGCCGATTACTCGAACGGCCATGAATTGGGGGCGAGCACCTACCGCATCGGCGCCAATTATCAATTCCGCAGGCATCTTGCTTTCACTGCGGAATACTCGAAGGACATCTACAGCTCGACGAACGAGATTTACAACGGCGGCGTCAATTTACTCACCGCGACGGTCACGCCCAGTGCCTTGTACGGCATCGTGCCGCCGCGAAATGTGCAGAGCGTCGACCTTCGCGCGACATTCACGTTCTAGTGTCCGGCTCGAACTCTGAGCGGCGCCCTTCAATGCTGCGCCTGCCGGTGGTATGGTCTGCCCATGAACCGCCGGCAGGTGATGATGGGGATTGGCGCCGGGGGCATCGTCACCGCGCTCGCCGGTTGTGCAGGGCGGCAGACAGGGCGTAGCCGACCGCAGGTCGTGGTCGTTGGAGCGGGCTGCGCCGGGACGACCGCGGCGAAGTACTTGAGTTTGTGGTCGGCGCGGACGATCGATGTCACCTTGATCGAGCCAAATCCCCGGTATGTGTCATCGCCATTGTCAAACCGTGTGGTCGATGGCGAATGGGTTCTCGCCGATCTCACCCGATCCTACCAATCCCTGGTCAGACGCCATGGCGTGCGTATCATGGCGGCCCGAGTCACTGCCGTCGATTCGAGCGCGAAGCGGGTGCTGCTGGAGGATGGCGGTAGCCTCCGCTATGACAAGCTCGTCCTCGCGCCCGGTATCGATCCACAGTTCGAGGCGATCGAGGGCCTCGCCGCCGCGCATGCCGACGGCCGCATCCTCACCGCGTGGTCTGCGGGTCCCGATACGGCCGGTCTGCATGCCCAGCTTCGAGCGATGCCAGACGGGGGCGTGGTCGCGATCACGATTCCGGAGGCCCCCTACCGGTGCCCGCCGGCACCCTATGAACGTGCAAGCCTGGTCGCAGCCTACCTCAAGCAATTCAAACCCCGGTCGAAAGTGCTCGTGCTCGATGCCAATCAGGATGTGGTTGCGATGGGAGCGCTGTTCAAGAAGGCCTGGAAAGATTTGTATGGCAGTCTGCTCGAATATCGCAACCATCACCAGGCGATCGGCGTTGATGCCGACAGGCTGAGCGTGCGCTTCGATGTGCAGGAGGATGTACGGGCCGATGTACTCAACGTCTTGCCGCCGGTCCGCGCAGCACTGATCGCGAGGGAAGCGGGGCTCGCCAACGTCAACGCTCGTTGGTGCGGGGTCGACTTTGCCTCCTTCGAATCGACTGTTGCGAAGGATGTTTACATCATCGGTGATGCTATTCAGGGTGCGCCGAGAATGCCTAAGTCAGGCCATCTCGCCAACGGGCACGCGAAGATTGCGGCGGCTGCGATCATTGCGGCATTGCGACAGCAGCCGCCCGATCCGCATCCCATGTTGACCAATACCTGCTTCAGCCTGGTGAGTCCGTCCGCCGGGATCCACTCGGCCGCGGTTTACCATTTCGTGGATGCGCGTCACAGCTTTGAGACCGTCCCGGAGGCCGGCGGCGTGTCGGCCGAACCGAATGAGGCGGACGCGGTCAGCGCGATCGCCTGGGGCAAGAATCTCTGGGCCGACATGCTCGAATAGCCCGCCGCTCGCGCGCGCAAGTGCTCGTCCGCGCAACCGGTTAGCGATATTAGGGAAACACAAGGCGCCCTGTATTTAATTCAATTTCTTTCTCGCCGGTGACTCATTTAGATTTCTCTGGGTCGCGACCCGTCAGGCGCGAGTCGTATAAAGAAACCTTGCTCGTTGATCGGGGGAGCATCGCCATGAAACAAGACGTGTTTGCACACGATCAATGCGGTCGGGTGATCGAATTCCATTGTTGCCGAAAAAATCAAATCTGAAGGAGAAGTTGCGATGTCTGAAGCGAAGGATTTGAGTAGGAGACATTTCCTGGGACTGGCCGGGGGGGCCGGCGTCGCGAGCTTTGCGGCCCGCGCAATCGGTTTCAACTTGGGTCTGGTCGAACTTCTCCATGCGGAGCCGACCAAGACCGCGGTCACGCCATTCAGCTTTGCCATCATCACCGACTCGCACCTGTTCAGCATCCCGAATCACAAGTTCGATCGTGCCCTCGAGGATGCGGTGGCACAGGTCAATGCGCTCTCGCCGGCGCCTGACTTCGTCGTCTATACGGGTGACATCGCGCAGAACGGTCGTGAGGATCAACTCGTCAAGGGCAAGGGTATCCTGGCGAAGCTGAAAGTACCCCTCAAGGTCATTCCCGGCGAGCATGATTGGTACCTCGATATGGGCAAGTCCTGGAACGGGCTGTTCGGCAAGGAGACCTGGTCGTTCGATCACAAGGGCGTGCACTTCGTCGGTTTGAATTCGATCTTGGTCAAGGACTTCTGGACCGGCGCCGGCATGACGCCGGTGCAGCGCATGGGCACGATGGAAATGCTCGAAAGCCCGATCGCCGGGCCATGGGGTGTCCGCGAAGCTCAATTGGATTTCCTGCGCAAGGACGTGGCGAAGCTGAGTCCGAGCACGGCCGTCGTGATTTTCACCCACTCACCGCTCTGGGACTATTATCCCCGCTGGAATTTTCAGACTGAGGACGCGCCGCAGATCCGCGAGATCCTGAGCAAGTTCGATCACGTCGTGTCGCTGCACGGCCACGTCCACCAAACCATCTACAACAAATTCGCGAACTTCAGTTCCGCCGGCGCCCTGTCGACGTCGTGGCCGTGGCCGTATCCGCCCGTGGTCCTCGATTACCCGGGATCGCAAATGAATCAGTCCGATCCGGCGAATACGAAGGACGGAATGGGTTCGCAACTCGTGAGCTTGAATGCTGCCGGCGGCGGCGTCGTAACCTACGAACCCTTCGCCAACTCGCTGACGCCGTGGCTCAAAGACGGCGTGAAAGTCTGACCGCAACCTTACGAGATCACCATGAAAACACTCAGTCATTCGAAAAAAATCTATGTGTGCGTGGGGGCTGCGCTGCTGGGCAGCCTCGGAACGGTGGGCATCTTCGCGCGAGCGCCGTTCACTGACGCGCAACTCGCGGACCAACAACGTGAATTGCTCGACGTGGTCAACAAGGGCCGCGATCTATGGCACGGCAGCAAGCCCTCGATGTCGACCAATGGGCTTGCCTGCGGTAACTGTCATCCCGATGCGGCCGCGTCGAATCCACAGACCTTCCCCAAATGGGTGCCGCAGCTCAATGCCGTGGCGCCGATGCGCGAGATGATCAACTGGTGCATCGTGCATCCGCAGAACGGTACGGCGCTCGACGTTTCGAGCGCGGACATGGTGGCTCTCGAGGCGTATGCGATGTATCTGTATCGCGGTGAAAAGATCCAACCGGGATACACCGTCCCGACGCCGCCTGTGCCGGTCACGTCCGGAGTGGGTTATCCCTACAAACCGTCGGGTTTGGGCGTCGATAAGTAATGACTGCAACCCCGTGAGTCGGCAATCGTGAAAGCGCGGCGGCTGTCTGTTCTCGTGCTCTGCAACACCGTTGCGGTCGGCGTGTTGCTCGGCAAGAGCGGGCAGTCGGCCGCCGCGATGCGAACGGATTGCGATACCAGCCTGTACCCGCTGAGCTCGCCCACGTCTCGTTTCGAGGATGGCGGTGACGGCACCGTCACCGACCGGCAATCGAAGCTGATGTGGATGCGATGTCCCATTGGCCAGAGCTGGAGTCGGGGAACTTGTACCGGCCAGAGTTCTGCGCTGACCTGGGCGGACGCAGAGCAGGTTGTGAAGACCATCAACAAGAGCGGGAAACTCTTCTACAGCGATTGGCGCCTCCCGCAGTTGCCTGAACTGGCGTCGATCACGGAACGCCAGTGTAAGAGCCCGCGCATCAACCTCGAGGTGTTCCCCAACACGGTCGCCGATTTTTTCTGGTCGGCCACCTCGCGACCCGCGCGAGCGGCCGGCGCGCCGCCTGGATCAGCGGCTGCTTCGCCGGTGCTCGAGGAGACTCCCGATCGCTTTGCCTTCGTTCTGAGCTTTGGTCCCGACGGCGTGAGTTACGCGAACAAACAGGAGCAACATGATGTCAGGCTCGTCCGCTCCGCTCGCTGAACCACGGCAATCGGACGATGTCCTTTTGGCGGGTCGGCGTCGCCTGTTGCGGGTCGGCGGCCGAGTGCTGCTCGGTGCGGCGCTGCTACCGGCGTTGGGCCTGCGGGCGCAGACCGCGCAAGGGAGCATGAATGGGGCCAAGTCCGCCTTCGGCGCGGGCTCGCTCGCCGAGGCGCTGCGACTGTTGAATGCTGACCCTACTCCCAGCGACGACATCACGCTCAACGTGCCCGATTTCGTGGAGAACGGCGCCGTCGTGCCCGTCGAGATCACGAGTCGGCTGCCGGGCACACAGGAGATCTACATCTTGTCCGAAGCGAATCCATTTCCATTGGTCGCCCGCTTCACGGTGCTTGAAGACACGGATGCGTTCGTGTCGGTCCGCATCAAGGTCGCGAGCAGTTGCAACATCCATGCGCTGGTTCAGTCGGGGGGGCGGTTCTTTTCGGCGGTCAAAGCCACGACTGTCACGGTTGGAGGTTGCGGTGCCTGAGCCGATTCGCATCCGCGCCCAAGCGAAAGATGGCGGCACCGACATCCATGTGCTGATGCCGCATCCCATGGAGTCTGGTTTTCGCAAGGATTCAGCCGGCGAGTTCGTCGCGGCTCACTACATCACGGACGTCGAGATCGTCGTCGCCGGCCGGACGGTGTTAAGGGCCACCTTGAGCCGTGCCGTCTCCGAGGATCCGCTGCTGTTTTTTCGAATCAAGGGCGGGCATGCCAACGACGCCATTCGAGTTTCCTGGATCGACAGCTGGGGCGAGCGCCGCATGGATGAGTCGGTAATCACGTCGCCCGCATGACCAATTCAATATCCACTTCAAGTGACCGTGGGAGAATCGAGAATGAGTGAAACGAAACAGACGATGACTTTGACCCGACGTGCGGCCATGGGTCGCGGCGCGAGGGCACTCGCGGCGATTGGCGTGGTCATCGGCGGCATCTCGCCGGCGTTCGCCGCCGGCAAGGCAGCCAAGGAAGATTTCTACTTCCAGGACACTCCCGATGCCGACAGCGGCCGAAACTGCAGCGGCTGCATCAACTTCTCGCCGAAAGCCACCGGACTCTACGGTAAGGATTCCGGCGATTGCTCACTGCTTGCCGGGGACGTCTGCAATCATTGCTACTGCCAGGGCTGGACCGACAAGACGGATCCAAAAGCCAAGAAGGCGGGGACTTGAGACTGAGGGTGCTACAGTCGCCGTCATGGCGACTTATCTAGCACTGCTGCGCGCCGTCAATGTCGGCGGAACCGGTAAGCTGGCGATGGCGGACTTGAAGGCTCTGTGCGCCGAACTGGGTTTCAGTCGAATCGAGACCTACATCGCCAGTGGCAATGTGGTGTTCGACTGCGATCTTGCGCCTCAGTCGGTGCAAACGAAGTTGGCGACGCGATTGCGCGCCGATGCGGGAAAACCAGTGGGTGTCTTGTTGCGAACCGCCGGCGAGATGCGGGCGGTCCTCGAGACCCAGCCGTTTCCCGACCGAGATCCGAAACTGACGTACGCATTTTTTCTCGATGTCAAGCCGGACGCCGGGGTCTTTGAGGACGTGCGCGGGCGCGACAAGGAGGAAATACACCTCGGCACGCGCGAGATTTACGTCTACTATCCGAAGGGTATGGGACAGTCCAAGTTGCGGATCCCGGCGGCGGCGGCCGGCACGGCGAGAAACCTGAATACAGTCGCGAAACTCGCTGAACTGTCTGCGCGCCGGTGATCGCCGGGGCTCGGCCATCCCCGGCCAGGCGCTCCTTCGCCGGCTGCTCCGGCGCCTTGGCCGGATTCGCCGTGCTAGCACTGGCGGCATGCGTAACCCAACCCGATCCCGTCGACACGACGACGCTGCAGCGGGAGTATCAGCATGCGATCGGCGAGGCTGCCGTTCGGCATCCCGATTGGAGCATTCCGCTGTGGTCGTTCGGGGATGCCCCTCTGGCACAGGTCAGCACCTTCACCGATGATCCGGCGCTCGACACCGTGACGCAACCCAACTGGGTGGCCGCGACCGCTGAAGTCCGCGCCCACTGCGCGGGAACGCCGGATCCCGTGCTGTTTCTCGAGGAGCTGTTGGGCTTGCCGCCGCAGGTTGTCGCCGACGTCGGCAAGCGTTGGCACGTGTATACCTTCGAGGTCTCGCAGGAGTCGATGTTCCGGCCATGTCCGGGGGGAGTTGACCTGTCGGTTCGTGAACACCCTCGCTGTCTTGCGGGAACGACCGTCGATCCGCATCTCGATGAACCGACGGCGCGATTTCTGTTGCAGCAGTATTGGTATGCCCACCGCACCGCCATCAACGGCGGTGGAGCGCTGGAGTTCGGCTATCCGTGGACCGGGATGGGCTGGACCTACGACTGGAACCCGCGATCGACGTCCCACATCGGCGTATCGGAATTCGTCGTCAGGCCGGGTGCCTCGCCCGGCAATACCCGCGATGAGACTCCTGCGCAGTTTTGTCGAGTTGGTCACTGATCGAGCCGCTGAGGTGTACACCGGCGAACGATGCGCAGGGCGGACGGGACGGCTCAAGTTTTCCCGGGCATCGCCGTCATTACTGCGGGCGGGATCAGATTCGAGCCTACCGCGCACTCAAGGAATCGGTCCTGTGAACGTCAATCGACGCAACTACTATCGCATCTTGCATGTGCAGCCGGAGGCGCCCGCGCAGATCATTACGGCCAGTTACCGCACACTGATGTCGAAGCTCAAGGCCCATCCTGACTTGGGAGGCGATACCGACGCTGCGGCCCTAATCAATGAGGCCTACGCCGTTTTGGGTGATTCCACCAAGCGCGCCCGATATGACGAGCAATGTCGGCAAGTCTCGGGGGCCCGCGCTCGCGCCGCGCATGGCAGAGAACCGGCGCCGCCAGCGCCGCCAGCCGCAGCAACCGCCGCGCCGGCCGATGCCATGAGCCCCGCGCCTGCCGACACTGCGGTACGTACGGAATGTCCGTTCTGTCGCGCCAAGGCGCCGACTGCGATCAAGCCCGCGACGCGCTGCCAGCGCTGCGCAAGTCCGCTCGCGTCACCGCCGATCCGAACGACGAATCGCCGGGAATTCATCGGCCGGCGGACGGTCCCGCGGATGCCCCGCAGGGACTCGGCCACCTTGTTTTGCGACTGGCAAGCGGAGGGTCGTCCGGTTGCGTTGCGCGACATGTCGCCGGCGGGCGTGGCACTCTTCACCGACCTGTCGCTCGAGCGTGGTCAGGTGATCCGGATTGTCTGCTCGCTGTTCGATGTGCTCGCCGTGGTGGTCAGCGCCCGTCGGGAAGGCGCGCGCAGCGTGTTGCATGCCAACCTTCTCACCGCGCACTTCAAACGTCCCACCGGCGTCATGCTGTCCACCAAAGCCTGATTATCGATTAGGATTGGGCCGGGTCGTTCCGCGGACCCCGCATGGTGGCGACGGAGCGCGCGCCGGTGATGATCTTTCGGGGGGGTACATTATGACAAAGCGTCCAGTGCGCTCGTTCGTTGCGTTGGGAGTCCTTTGCGTCGCTTGGTTCGCCGGTATCGGCAAATCCCTCGCGACGACGCCCTTGGTGAGTCAACCGATTGATGACCTCGATGTGGTCACGTTGGCCGGTAATACCCGGCCGGAGGCGACCGCTGCCAACGATCGCGGCGCCGTTCCCGATGGGCTGCAGCTCGACCATCTTCAGTTGCTACTGCAGCGCTCGCCTGAACAGGAGCAGGAGGTCGAGGATTTCATCGCCTCGCTGCATGATCACACCTCACCGAACTTTCATCAGTGGTTGTCCGCCGGTCAATTCGGTGCGCGGTTCGGTGCGTCGCCCGCGGACCTCGACGCGATCCAGGGTTGGCTCACGCATCACGGGCTGATCGTCAACGCGGTGTTCCCGAGCCGGATGACCATCGACTTCTCGGGCACGTCGGGTCAGGTGGCGGCGGCTTTTCACACGGAGATACACCGGCTCGAGGTCAACGGCGTCGCCCACTTCGCCAACCTCCGCGACCCGCAGATTCCGGCGGCATTGGCGCCGGTCGTCGGCGGACTGGTCAAGCTCAACGACTTCCGGCCCATGCGCAAGCATCGGGCGCGGCCGAAATTCACCGGTGATTGCAGCAAGGACTCGACCTGCTACCTGATGGCGCCGGCCGATCTGGCGACGATTTATCATTTCGATCCGTTGTTCCATGGCTCGCCGGCGATCACCGGCAAGAACCAGAAAATCGCGGTTGTCGAGGATACTGATCTCTACAGCGACCAAGATTGGAGCAATTTTCGCCGCATCTTCGGGCTTGACGCTTACAAGAGCGGCTCGCTCGCGACCCTGCATCCCGAGGGGCCGGCCGGCAGCGCGCGCTGCAAGGATCCCGGCGTCAACGCCGACGGCGACGATGTGGAGGCGGCACTCGACGCGGAATGGTCGAGCGCAGCGGCACCGGATGCGGCGATACTCGTGGTGGCCTGCGATAATTCCCAGACCATCGACGGCGTCCAACAGGCGATTCAATATCTTGTCGACGGTGCCTCGCCCGGCCCGGCGATCATCAGCGTGAGTTACGGTGAATGCGAGGCCGACAACGGCACTGCACTCAATGCGTTCTTCAATCACATGTATCAACAGGCGGATGCCGAGGGCATCTCGGTGTTCGTCGCTACGGGTGATGCGGGTCCGGAGGATTGTGCGCCGGATTACAATCCGCCCGCCAAGTATGGCGTGGGTGTGAATGCCTGGGCGTCGACGTCGCATAACGTCGCGGTGGGCGGTACCGATTTCGGCGATACGTTCGATCACGACAATTCAAAGTATTGGGCAAAGAGCACCGGTGCGCCCTGGGGCACCGCGAAGTCCTACGTTCCCGAGATCGCGTGGAACGACACGTGCGCGAGTTCGGAACTCACCGCGTATTACGGCTACACCACGAGCTATGGCAAGAAAGGCTTCTGCAACAGCACGGCGGCCGCCGATTATCTGGAACTGGGCGGTGGCGAGGGCGGTCCGAGCGGTTGCGCGTCCGGCGTCCCCTCAATCGCCAACGTCGTCAGCGGCACCTGCCAGGGTTGGCCGAAGCCTTACTATCAGCAAGGGCTCTTCGGCATGCCCCAGGATGGAGTTCGCGATGTGCCCGATGTCGCCATGTTCGCGGCGGACGGCGTGTGGCGCCACCAGTACCTGTTGTGCTTCACCGATCCGAATAATTACGGGGCGCCTTGCGTCGGCAATCCGGCAACCTGGGGGCAGGGCGGCGGCGGCACGTCGTATGCCACGCCCATCGTCGCCGGCATTCAGGCCCTGGTGAATCAGAAAATGGCCGACCGGCAGGGAAATCCGAACCCCGTTTATTACCGCCTGGCTGCCCGTGAATACGGCGATGCCGGCAACTCCTCGTGCGACTCCAGCCGGGGGACGGCCGGCGGCAAAGACTGCGTCTTTCATGACGTCACCGCCGGCAACGATTCGCAGGATTGTGACGGGCCGTATTATTGCTACCGACCCGACGGCAAGTACGGTGTGATGTCGAAGTCGGATGAGTTCTATCAGCCTGCTTTCAAGACGCACCCAGGCTACGACTATCCCACCGGGATCGGCACGATCGACGCCGCCAACTTGGTCAATGCCTGGGACTGGTAAGTGCCCACACGTCGTGCTGAGACAGAGTCAGGTCGGTACCACCGCTCAAACGGCGAGGCAAGGCCTACACGTAGCGCCACGCCGCCAGCGCACCCAGATAAAAGCACAACTCGGTGAGTTGCTGGGTGATATCGAGTCGTTCCATGAAACCCATGAGCGGCAGGCTCTCAGGATAAGCGCGCTGGCCCATGCGAACCGCAATCGCGGCGGCGAGGCCGATGAGGCCCGGCACGCCGAGCAGCGCGGCGGGGGTCAACCCCAGCCCTAAGGCGATACCGAGGTCGAGCGCGCTGATGCGCAGAGCCACCGGCAGGTCGGTGGCCATGACCGAGACGACGAGTGCGCGACTCGCGGCCTGCCCACAGATCATGATGAGGCCAAGGGAAAAGTATTCCGGCAGCGGGAAGGGAATCTTGGCCGACGACAAGGCCATCAAGGCGTTGTACTTGATGAGCACGAAGAACACCCGGTAGAGGCTCCCGCTCTCGCCCATGCGGAGGTCGACCATGGCGAGCATCGACAGCACCACGGCGATGCTCGTCGGCCAGAGCTGCGCGGCCAGCCAATAGACGGCGGCACCCGCCAGGCCGATGACGATGCCGGCGAGCGGCACGAAGCGCGTCGCATTGGTGACCGGCACGCCGTCGTACGAATCGAGAGCCGCCGCCGAGCGCAACGTCACGAAGCGTAGCGCCGCGAGAAACAGGCGCCATTGGGTCTTCATGCGCGCCTGCGTCGCACGGGAAGGGCGCGCTGCGCCAGCGTGGCTTTCAGGTAGTGACCGGTGTGGGAGGCCGGGTTGGCGGCGATCTGTTCAGGCGTGCCGACCGCGACGATGTGGCCGCCGCCATTGCCGCCCTCCGGTCCCAAGTCGATGATCCAGTCCGCGGTTTTGATGACGTCCAGATTGTGTTCGATGACGATGATGGTGTTGCCCTCATCCCGCAGGCGATGCAGCACGGCCAGCAACTGGTCGATATCGGCGAAGTGCAGGCCGGTGGTCGGCTCATCGAGGATGTACAGCGTGCGGCCGGTGGCCCGCTTCGACAGTTCCTTGGCGAGTTTGACCCGCTGAGCTTCGCCGCCCGAGAGCGTGGTTGCGCTTTGGCCCAAGCGCACGTAGGAAAGCCCCACGTCGAGCAGGGTTTGCAGCTTGGGCTGCACGGTGGGGACGGCCGAAAAGAAGGGCAGCGCGTCCTCGACCGTCATGTCGAGCACTTCCTGGATGTTCTTGCCTTTGAAGCGGATTTCCAAGGTTTCGCGGTTATAGCGCTTGCCCTTGCAGACATCGCAGGGCACGTAGACATCGGCAAGAAAATGCATCTCCACCTTGATGACGCCGTCGCCCTCGCAGGCCTCGCAACGGCCGCCCTTGACGTTGAAGCTGAAGCGCCCGGCCTCATAGCCGCGCGCGCGGGATTCGGGAACCGCGGCGAAGATCTCGCGAATCGGGGCAAACAGTCCCGTATAGGTGGCCGGATTGGAGCGCGGCGTGCGACCTATCGGGGTTTGATCGATTTCGATAACCCGGTCGATGTGGTCGAGCCCTTCGATCCGGTCGAAGTGCGCGCTGCCGGCCGAGGCGTGATTCAGACTGGTGGCGACGCCGCGGTAGAGGGTGTCGTTCACCAGGGTCGATTTTCCTGAGCCGGAAACGCCGGTGACGCAGGTCATCAACCCCAAGGGAAATTCGGCGGTGACCGTCTTCAGGTTGTTCGCGGTGGCGCCGGTGACCCGCAAGATGCGCTTGGGGTCGGGCGCGCGCCGATTGGCCGGTATCTCGATGCGCCTGCGGCCGCTCAAGTATTGGCCGGTGATGGAATCGGGATGGGCGATGACCTCGGCCGCCGTGCCCTGAGCGACGATGCGCCCGCCATGCACGCCCGCCCCCGGACCCAAGTCGACCACATAGTCAGCCTGGCGGATGGCATCTTCGTCGTGTTCGACGACGATGACGGTATTGCCGAGATCGCGCAGGTTCACCAGCGTATCGAGCAGGCGTTGGTTGTCGCGTTGATGCAGGCCGATGGACGGTTCGTCGAGTATGTACATCACGCCCACCAACCCTGAGCCGATCTGGCTGGCTAGCCGGATGCGCTGTGCCTCGCCGCCGGAGAGTGTGTCGGCGCTGCGATTCAAGGTGAGATACCCGAGGCCCACGTTGCCGAGGAACCCCAAGCGATCGCTGATCTCCTTGACGATCTTGACCGCGATCTCGCCGCGCCACCCCGGCAGTGTGAGCTGCCCGAAAAATTCGCTGGCCGCGCCCACCGACAACGAGGACACTTCCGGCGCGCTCTTGCCGTCGACGAACACATTGCGTGCAGCCCGGTTGAGCCGGCTGCCATGGCAGTCGGGGCAGGCGCGGGCGGAGCGATACTTGGTCAGCTCTTCGCGCACCGTGGCCGATTCGGTCTCCTTGAAGCGGCGTTCGAGGTTGTGAACGATGCCCTCGAAGACATGCTTGCGCTTGGCCGTGCCGCCCTTGCCGTCCAGGTACTTGAACTCGATTTCCTGCTCGCCGCTGCCGAACAGCACCAGCTGCTTGATCGGGTCAGGGAGGGTCTCGAACGGCGCCTCGATATCGAATTTAGTGTGCCGCGCCAGGGATTGGATCAGTTGAAAATAGTAGGCATTGCGCCGATCCCAGCCGCGCACCGCGCCGCCGGCGAGCGAAAGATGCGGATTGCCGACGATCTTCTCGGGATCGAAGAAGTCCTGGGTGCCCAGACCGTCGCAGGTCGGACAGGCACCGATGGGACTGTTGAAGGAAAACAGTCGTGGCTCGAGTTCACTCAGGGCGTAATTACAAATGGGGCAGGCGAATTTGTTCGAGAACACGAGTTCGGGCCGCGCCGCGTCGTCCATGTAGGCGACTCGCGCCACGCCCTGACCCAGACGCAGCGCGGTCTCGAAAGATTCGGCCAAGCGCTGGCCGAGATCGGGCCGGACCTTGAAGCGGTCGACGATGGCTTCGACGGTATGCTTGCGGCGCACGTCCAGTTTCGGGGCCGCGTCGAGTTCGACCACCTTGCCGTCGATGCGCGCGCGCACGAAGCCGCCGGCCTGTAGTTCCTCGAGCAACTCCGCGTGTTCGCCCTTGCGCTCGGCAATGGCCGGCGCGAGCAACATCAAAGCCGTACCTTCTGGATGCGCGAGCACCGCATCGACCATCTGGCTCACGGTCTGGGCGGCCAGGTCGATGTGGTGGTCGGGGCAGCGGGGCGTGCCGGCGCGGGCATACAGCAGGCGGAGGTAGTCGTAGATTTCCGTGACCGTGCCCACGGTGGAGCGCGGGTTGTGGGAGGTCGATTTCTGTTCGATCGAAATGGCCGGCGACAGGCCCTCGATGGTGTCGATGTCGGGCTTTTCCATCATCGACAGAAATTGCCGGGCGTAGGTGCTCAAGGACTCGACATAGCGCCGCTGGCCTTCGGCATAGATGGTGTCGAAGGCCAGCGAGGACTTCCCGGACCCGGAGAGTCCCGTCAGCACGATCAATTGATCCCGGGGCAGATCGAGATCGATGTTCTTAAGGTTGTGGGTCCGGGCGCCCCGGATACGAATATTTTGCATGTAACCGAACACTATACGCCCGGCGTCAACCCCCCTGGAACGAACCTGCCGCCGGGGCCGCCGTGCAGCGCAAATCTCGATGATCGGGCCCGTTTAGCCCGCTGCCGC
>Ga0116226_10000398_pt1 | contig 36753 bp, 32 predicted proteins | sample S1TSphfallax_FD_89692 | JGI IMG/M metagenome (GOLD analysis project Ga0116226, IMG submission 89692) | Host-associated microbial communities from peat moss isolated from Minnesota, USA - S1T2_Fa - Sphagnum fallax MG | ecosystem: Host-associated > Plants > Peat moss > Unclassified | place: USA...
CCGCAGCCACGGTAACGACGGGCACCACGTCGGTCATCGGCACCAACAGCGTGACGCTCGCGGCCAGCATGGCGACCGGCAGCGCTTCCGCGCTCTCGTACTACGCGGGCAGCGTGGTCTGCACGAACAGCGGTCCGGGGGCGGCGAGCTACGGCGGGTCAAACACCGTGCTGCCGGCCGGCGCCGGCACGAGCTTCGTGCTGACCCCGCAAACCGGTGACAACATCGCCTGCACACTTACCCTGACGCCTGTGACGCAGACGCTCACCGGGACGGTCTACGCGGACACAAACCACAATGCGACCTTGGATGCGGGTGAAACCGGTTCAGGTTTGACGGGACTCTACGTGAAGCTCGCCCCGTATTCGGGCGGCACCTGCCAGAATCCGGCCACCGCCGCCGCGGCGGTCACGGCGAGCACCGGGGCGTACAGCTTCACGGGCGTCGCGCCCGGCGCTTATTGTTTGACGCTGACCAATGGCAGCGCGCTCGCCAACACCACGGCTTATGGACCCCCCGGATGGGTCGGCACGGAAGCGGCCAACGGCGTACGCCAGCTCACGATGAGCGCGAGTCCCCCGCCGGTCCAGAACTTCGGGCTCTACAACGGCTCGGCGCTGACGTTGACGGTTTTCAGTGATACCGGAGCCGGCGGCGGCACCGCCAATGATGGCAAACAGAACGGCGGCGAGCCCGGCTTGAATGCCATTTCGGTGAGCGCCGGCGTCGCCGGTTCAGCGGTCGCGACCGCGAGCACCGATGCGACCGGCAGCGCGACCTTGTGGTTGCCGGCAACGCTCTCAGGGTCGGTGACGGTGGCGCCGACGGCGCCGGGGGGCGACCTCGCCACCGGCGGCAGCGCGGGTACCACCGGCGGAACCTATGCGAGGCCCAGCCTCACGTTCCCGTATGCCGCGGGAACGCTCTACACCGGCGTGGGTTTCGGGCTCGTTCCGCCGGACAGCCTCGCACCGAACGGTGCGCAAACCGCACAGCCGGCGAGCACCGTCTATTACCCGCACACTTACGTCGCGGGCAGCGCAGGCTCCGTGACCTTCGGCACCACCTCGATCGCGAGTCCGACCGCCGACGCCTGGACGCAGGTCATCTACCTGGACAGCGCCTGCAGCGGCCAGTTTGCCGGCACCGATACGCTGATCAGCGCGCCGATCACACTCACCGCCAATCAGCAGGTATGCGTACTCGTCAAGCAGTTCGTACCGTCGGGCGCGCCGCCCGCTGCCGAAAACAAGGTCACGTTGAGTGCGAGCTTCAGCTACAGCGGCGCGGCCGCGCCTGCCACCGTGATTCTGACGGCCACCGATACCACCACCGTCGTCACAGCGGGCGCCACCACCTTCATCAAGCAGGTCTTGAATCTCTCGACTGCGGGCACCTATGCAACCGCGAACACGGCCCTGCCGGGCAACACGTTGCAGTATCAACTCACCGTCACCAACCAAGGCAGCGGACCTCTGGCAAACATCGTGGTCAACGATGCGACCCCGGCATTCACGAGTTACCTGTCGGCCTCGTGCCCGGCCAGTTTGCCCGCAGGTTTGACCGCCTGCCGCGTGAGCACCCAACCCGCAAGCGGTGGGCAGGGCGCGCTGACGTGGACCTTCTCGGGCAGCCTGGCGCCCGGCGCACAAGCAGCGGTCACCTACCAGGTCGTGGTGGCGCAATAGAAATTCGTCGGCTCAAAGGAGGGCGCGTTCAGCATGGAGGGTGCGTTCAGCATGCGTGGTGCGTGCCGCAAGCGCGGCGCACGCAAACAGGGACGGCGAAGCCGTCCCACGCTCGGGTTGCAACCCGCGACCCAGTGCGTGGGGGAGATCTTAGGGATTTACCCTAAAGACTGGGTGACCTGAGTCTCATTTCGAGACGGATGAACTCAAGAAACGGCAAAAAATGCCGATATCGCGCGTTTTTCGCGCACTGCGTCGCACCGGGACGGCAAATTCTTGCCATTCCGGCGACCCCCCGTGGCCAGAACATTGAACTTCAAGGCGCCGCCTGTGTTCAAATTCTCCTCGCCATCCGCTCCTGCGCAGCTCTAGCACTGCTTCAAGCGGTGCGTGTTTGCCCCAGGAGATGTCGATTCATGCCCAAGTTGATGATCCGCGCCGCGGCGGCGTGCACCACCCTGCTGTTGCCTTGGCTGCCCCATTCTGCGTTTTCCGATGCCGCGCCCGCTGCCCCGGCAACCCTCGATGAAGTGGTCGTGGTGGCGCAGCGTCTGAATGAAGCGCGCAACGGCATCCAGACCCAAACCGGCGCCTCGACCTACGTGATCAACGAGGCCGCGATTGCCTCCGCGCCCGGCGGCGACAACAACCTGCTCAATCAAGTCGTGATGCAAGCTCCCGACGTGGCCCAAGATTCATTCGGCCAATTTCACGTGCGCGGCGAACACAACGGCCTGCAATACCGGCTCAATGGCATCATTCTGCCCGAGGGCATCAGCGTTTTCGGTCAATCCCTCGATCCCCGCCTGATCTCGTCGTTGACGCTCATCACGGGCGCCTTGCCTGCCGAATACGGACTGCGCACTGCGGGCATCATCGATCTGAAGACCAAGAGCGGCGTCATCGATCCGGGCGGCGCCGTGTCGATTTACGGCGGCAGTCACGGCACGGTGCAGCCGAGTTTCAATTACGGTGGTTCTTCGGGAGCCCTCAACTATTTCGTCTCGGGTGATTTCCTGCGCAATGATCTTGGCATCGAATCGCCGGACGGCAGTTCCGATCCCGTGCACGATCACACCAAGCAATATCACGGCTTCGCCTATTTCGAATACATCCTCGACGATGAAAACCGCCTAAGTTCGGTGCTCAGCACCTCCACGGGCGACTTTCAGATTCCAGATCGCGCCGGACTCGCACCCGCGATCCTCAATGCCGATGGAACACCGCTCAGCGTCGCGGGCCAGACCACCTACCCCAGCACCGCGCTCGACGAGAACCAGCGCGAGCTGAACCACTTCGCGGTCTTGAGCTGGCAACACTCTCAAGGATCGTTCGATGCGCAGACATCGGTCACCGCGCGCTATTCGAGTCTGACTTTCTCACCCGACGAAGTCGGCGACATTCTGTTCGACGGCATCGCACAAAATGCCTACAAGCAGAACATCGCCTATGCGCTGCAGTCCGACGCCGCCTACAAACTCGACGATGAGCACACCCTGCGCGGCGGGGTGTTCCTGCAGAGCGACCGCTCCAAGAGCCTGACGACGTCCGCCGTCATCGCCTTGGGCAACGACGGAAATCAGCTGAGCGACATGCCGTTGATCATCGCCGACAACGGCGCCAAGACCGAGTGGATCGAGAGCCTGTACCTGCAGGACGAGTGGAAGTTGATTCCGGCCGTGACCCTGAACTATGGCCTGCGCTTCGACAAATTCACGGCCTTCGCATCGGGCCATCAGGTCAGTCCGCGCGTCAACGCCGTCTGGCAGGCGCTCACCGACACCGTGGTGCACGCCGGCTATTCGCGCTATCTCTCGCCGCCGCCGTTCGAGTTGGTGGGCGGGGAAACCATCTCGAAATTCCTGAACACCACCGCCGCCCCATCGGTCACGGCATCGAGCACGCCGCAGGCGGAACAGGCGAATTACTACGACATCGGCGTGCAGCAAAAAGCCGGCGAGCGGATCACCCTCGGCTTGGATACCTACTACAAGCAGTCGCACAACCTCATCGACGAGGGCCAATTCGGCGCGCCCATCATCTTGACGCCGTTCAACTATGCTCAAGGCAAACAATACGGTGCGGAGTTGACCGGCAACTACAGCACCGAGGCTTTTACCGCCTATTTGAACCTTGCCTATCAGAGCGCCAAGGGCAAGGACATCGATTCAGCGCAGTTCAATTTTTCACCGGCCGAACTCAGCTACATTGCCGGGAATTACATTCATCTCGATCACGAGCAGCAGGTCACCGCCTCCGGCGGCGTCTCCTACGTCTGGCAGCACACCACGTTCAGTGCGGATTTTCTCCTGGGCTCAGGCTTGCGTGCCGATGAGCTGCTTCCCGACGGTCAGTCGATCCCGAATGGCGCACACCTGCCGTACTACACGCAGGTAAACCTCGGGGTGAATCACGTCTTTCACGTCGGCGATGCCGGCACCCTGACGGCGCGGTTCGATGTGATCAATGCGCTCGACCGCCGCTACGAGATTCGCGACGGCACCGGGGTCGGCGTCGGCGCGCCGCAGTACGGCCCGCGCCGCGGCCTGTTCGTCGGCTTGTCCAAGTCGCTTTGACCTTCGGGCACCCCACCGGGCAGGTCAGACGTTCTCGAGCGCGGCCTCGAGGTCGGCAATCAGATCGTCAGGGTCTTCGATGCCCACGGAGATGCGAATCAGCGCATCCGTGATACCCAATCGATCGCGCGTATCCTTCGCCACGCCCGAGTGGGTGGTGCTGGCCGGATGCGACATCAGCGTCTCGGTTCCGCCCAGGCTGACCGCCAGCTTGATCACCTGCAATCCGTCGAGCAAACGAAATGCTTCCGCCTCGCCGCCTTTGACCGCGAATCCGAAGGTCGAGCCGGCGCTGTCGCACTGCCTCGCGAACAACTCGCGGCGCGGATCGTCCGGCTGCAGAAACCCCAGATAGTTGACCGCAGCCACTTTCGGATGCCGGCTCAGGTACTGCGCCACCAGCGCAGCGTTGTCGGCCGACTTGCGCATGCGCAGCGACAGCGTCTCCATGGAGCGCATGATCATCCAGGCCGTATTCGGATCCAGTTGCGTGCCGAGCGCGCCGCGCAGTTTCTTGATCGGACCGACCGCATCACGCGAGCCGATGACGCCGCCGGCCACCAAATCGGAATGCCCGCCGACGTACTTGGTCAGGGAGTACATGACCAGATCGACACCCATGTTGAGCGGTCGCTGAAACACGGGGCCCAGAAATGTATTGTCGACCGCCACCGGCGGACGCCCGCCTTGCTGTCGCGCGCCGATCTGCTCGGAGATTTCGCGCATCAGCTTCAGATCCACCAAACTATTGGTCGGATTGGCGGGAGTCTCCACCATGATGAGGCACACACGGCCGCCCTTCGCGGCCGCCAGCTTGGAGGCCTGTGCGGCAGCCTCGGTCACGGCTTTACGATCATGGCCCAGGCTGAAACCCACCGCGCTCACCCCGAACGCCGGCAAGGTCTTTTCGATGAGCGTCTCGGTGCCGCCGTACAACGGTTGGCTCATCAAGATCACATCGCCGGGGCGCACGTGCGCCCAGATCACGGTGGAAATTGCCGACATGCCGCTCGAGAACACCGCCGCCGTCTCGCCCTCCTCCCACAACGCCAGGCGATCTTCGAGCACCTCGAGATTCGGGTTGTTGAAACGCGAATACACCAGTCCCGAGGATTGTCCCGCCTTCAATTCGCGCCGGCCGGACGTATAGTCGAAAAAGTCCTTGCCGTCCTGCGCGCTCTTGAAGACGAAGGTCGAGGTCAGGAAGATGGGCGGCTTCAAGGAGCCCTCCGATAAACTCGGATCGAACCCGTAGCCCATCATCTGGGTCTCGGCTTTGAGCACGTGCTTGCCGATTTTGCGCTTATGATACGTGTCGTAACTCACGCTGCCCCCGGACGAATTTGGAAAGTCACCACCAATATAACCTTATCGCCGCGGCGCGTGCAGTGAAACCGTGGCGCGTTCGGTGAAACCAGGGATGCTTCGACGGTGCTGCTGGCAATAATCACGGCGGCGGCGTTCTTGAGCACGTTGCTCGGCGGCCTGCTGGCGCTGCGGCTGCGCGACAAATTGCATCTCATCCTCGGCTTCAGCGCCGGCGCGGTCATCGGCGTCGCATTCTTCGACTTGTTGCCGGAGTCGATCAATTTCGGCACACGCTTCCATTCGCCGGCGACGATACTGGCATTTTCCGCGCTGGGTTTTCTGTTCTATCTGGTCATCGACCGCATCATCGCGTTTCATGGCGATGCCGCACCGCGCGGCGGCATCGCCGCCGCCGTGCTATGCGTACACAGCGTGCTCGACGGAGTTTCGGTCGGCCTTGCGTTTCAAACCTCGCATGAAGTCGGCATCATCGTCGCCATCGCCGTGTTGACGCATGACTTCTCCGACGGCATCAACACCATGAACGTGGTTCTGCGCAACGGCGCCGGGCGCGCCCGGGCGTTGCGCTGGCTGCTGCTCGATGCCGTGGCCCCGGTGGCCGGCGTGGTTTCGACTGCGTTCTTCACGCTGCCGGGCGAGAGCTTCGGAACAGCCCTGGCGTTGTTCGCGGGATTCTTCCTGTACATCGGCGCGAGCGATCTGATCCCGGAGAGTTATCACGCGCATCCCAAATTCCTGACGACCGCCATGACGCTCGCGGGCGCGGCCGTGCTGTACGCCGCAATCGCGCTAATCGGGTAAGGAGCGTGGTTGTCCGCTGGTGGCGCTCCCCGCCGAGGCCGCCATGATGCACACGATCGCCGTCCATTGCAGCCAGGTCAGCGATTCTCCCAGGAACAGCAGGCCGGACACGGCACCGAGCGCCGGATCGAGGCTCATGAGCACACCGAGCGTGCGCGTCGAGATCCGCGGCATGGCGATCATTTCCAGTGAGTAGGGCAGCGCACTCGACACCAGCGCCACGCCGATGGCTGCGGGAAGAATGGCGGGTGCGAACAGACGCAGTCCGTTTTCAGCCAGGCCGATGGGCACGATCATGACGGCGCCCACCAACATGCCGAGCGCCGTGGTCTGCGCGCCGTGCAGCACCCCGGCCCTTCTTCCGTAGACGATGTAAAGCGCCCAGAACGCGCCGGCGGCAAGCGCAAGCACGATTCCGCGCGGCGCGAGCGGCAGCGATCCTTTGCCGAGCGGCAGCAACGCCAGCAGCCCCACCAACGCCAGAGCAATCCACAGATAATCGACCGCCCGGCGCGAGGCGGCCACCGCGACAGCAAGCGGGCCCGTGAATTCGAGGGCCACGGCTATCCCTAAAGGAATCGACTTGAGCGAGGAGTAGAAGCAAAGATTCATCCAGCCCAGCGACATCCCGTAGATGACGATGGTGCGCGCTTCCCGCCAGGTGCAACGCAGCCGCCAGGGCCGCCATACCGCGATCAGCATCAGCGCAGCGAATCCGGTGCGCAGCGCCGTTGCGCCCGACGCGCCCACGAGCGGAAACAGCCCCTTGGCCAGTGCCGCGCCTGTCTGAAAGCACACCATCGCCGCAATCAAGATCGCGACCGCGGCGGCGACCGAGCGTGCCGCCTCCGGCTGGGTGGAAGTTCCGATGCTAAAATCTCCCCATGTCAGCGCAGGTTAGCACCGAGCGACCGGTCGGGCGCATTGCCCGCAGCACGGTGCCGCAGGATACGGTTACGCTGGCGCGCTGGCTGCTGGGGTTGGTGCTCATCGGCAAGGTGCATGGTGTGCAGGTCTCGGGGCGTATCGTCGAGACGGAAGCGTACCTGCAGCATGAGCCGGCGTGTCACGGCTTTCGCGGGATGACACCGCGCAATCGCTCGTTGTTCTTGGAGCATGGCCGTGCCTACGTCTACCTATGCTACGGCACGTCCTACATGTTGAATGTGTCGAGCGAGGCCGCCGGAATCGGCTCCGGCGTGCTGCTGCGTGCGCTCGAGCCTCTGACCGGAATCGAGCAGATGCGCCGCGGCCGAACACACGTACGGCCGGCCGATGTCACGCGCGGTCCCGGGCGTCTCGCCGCCGCCTTTCACATCGATCGCCGCGACGACGGCCGTGACCTCTTCACCGATTCACAGCTGTGGATCGGCCGCGACTCCTACGAAGTCGCAGACGTCGGGGTCAGCGTACGTATCGGAATTACCAAGGCGGTGGAGGAACGACTCCGCTTCTTCGTCGCCGGCAGCCGCTTTTTGAGCGGCCCGCGGTCTCTTAACGCGGGTTAGTCTCGGAGAAATTCGGCTCGCGCTTCTCGAAGAAGGCGCGCACACCCTCGACGCAGTCGTGGGTCTCCAACGTCATTTCTTGCGCGCTGCGTTCGGCGCGCAGCTGCTCCTGCAGCGAATTGTCGAACGTGGAGGTGTGCAAAGAGCGTATTTGACCCAACACGGCGCACGGGCCGGTCGCCAGCCGATGCGCAACAGCCTGAGCCCGGCTCACGACTTCGGCTGCCGGCACGACGGCATACGCCAGCCCCCAATCGAGAGCCGTCTTCGCGCAGATCTTCTCGGCGAGCATGAGCGAGGACAGCGAGCGCCCCGCGCCGATGCGTCGGGCCAGGTGGAAGGTGATGCCGGCATCCGGCACCAAGCCCAAACGGGCGAACGACGGCAGGAAATAAGCCGTGTCCGCCGCGATGATGATGTCGCTTGCCAGCGCCAGACTCATGCCGGCGCCGACCGCTGCGCCGTTGACGGCCGCCACGATGGGAAAGCGAAAGCCGCTCAGACGAAGAATCAACGGGTCCATGAAGCGCCGCATTTCGAAATGTGCGCGTTGCCGCGCTTCCGCCGTCTTCAAATCCACCGAATGCAAATCCAGCCCGCTGCAAAACACGTCGTTGCTGCCGGTGATGACCACCGCTTTCGCGCCACCTTCGCCTTTTTGAATTTGATCGAGCGCCAGATGGATGGCACGTATGATGGAGATGTCGATCGCGTTGCTGGTGGCCGATCGCTGCAGCGTCAGTGTCGCTACTGCGTCGGAAACGGTGAAAGACAATGAGCTCATGTAACGTCCTTTTCTGCGATGCTGGCCAGCCCGCCCCCGCGGTCCCATTGATGATGCCCCGCGGCGACCGGCGCTGCAAGACAATACCCCGCTTTAGTCCAGGTGTTTCCGGGCGTATGTTGGCTGGTTATCGCTTCCCCGATCGTTATGTTGGCTGGCCGGACGGCGACTGTGCATTTTCTCGTCGCCGCCCGGCCAGCCTCCCACCCCCGAAGGCCTAAGTTACCGCTCGTCCCGCTTGCGATCTTCCGGCTTCGGCTTCGCGGGCGGTGCCTTCTTCGGAGGCGGTGCCGCCTTCGCTGCGGGGGTCGGCGGATGTGCCGCATTGTTGGGTGCGGCACCATTCGGCTGACCGGGTGTGCCGGGACGTGCAGTGTTTGGGGCCGCACCATTCGGCTGGCCGGGAGTGCCGGGACGTCCGGCCGGGTTGCCGGGCGCCGCGCCGGGCGCATGCTCAGCCGCTGCCGCCCCGCCGGGCGCCCGACTCTGCGCCGCCGCTACCGCTGCCGGTGCTGCGCCACGCGCCCCCACGACTCCCGGGCCACTGAACGCAGCCGGCCTGGGCGTTGCGGCGATCGCCGGATGGCCGCCGTTGGCACGGGCCGCCAGCGCCGGGTTGTGCAGGGCTTCCTGTACATGCTGGTGCTGCGCGGGCGTCGGAGGCACGTGCGGTTCTGCCGCCGCGGCCCTTTCCTGCGCCGTCGGCTGCGCGGCGATACCACCGGCGCCGCCGTTGAAGCTCACGCGATTATTGACCGTGACGTTGTTGACCACGGTCTCGTTGTACGTGTTGTGAATGACGGTGACATTGGTCACGTTGGTGACCGCGCGATTGTAGGCAAAGGAATTGCCCACCCAACGGCCGCCTGCAAAACCGACGCCGACGTAGCCGAAGCCATAATTGACGCCACCATAGAATCCGACGTGCGGACCCCAGTAACCGGCGTGAAATGCGTAGACACCGCCGACGAAACCCCAGTATCCCGGCGTCCAGAGCACGCCCACCCGCGGCGGTTGCACCCATGTTCCCGGCACCCAGTAGTACCCGCCGCCTCCCCATGCCCAATACCCTGGCGTCCACAGATAACCATCGTCGGGAGGGGGAGGCTGCTCGTAGTCCGGCAACGGCGGGGGCGCCTCGGTCGCTTGCACCTCCACGTCGACCGCGGGCGCAGGGGGCGGCGGCGGGCTGTAGACCACACGGGGCGGCGGTGGCGGGGGCGGCGGCGCTGCCACGCGCACCTCACAGCCACCGACAAAGGTCAGGGCCGCAAGACCTAGACCTAAGCCGAGCCTAGCGACGGCCGTTCCGGATCGCGATTTCAAGTAAGAATTCATCATAGTTGTCCGCCACGTTATAGAGGTTTACGGTTGAGCGTAGACACGACCACGCCATCTATCAACATATAACGTCACAGTTCGCCGCTCGTCGACGCGCGTGAAGGGAATGTAACCTCCCGCCGGGTGATTGTTACAAGCCGTCAGGCGGCTGTTACACCGCCTCAGGCATCGATGTTGCGCTTGAACGTCTCCGGCAGCGCCACCAACCCCACCAGCAGCGTCACGGAGGCCACCACGATCGGGTACCACAGGCCGTAATAGATGTCGCCGGTGGCAGCCACCATGGCGAACGCCGTGGTGGGAAGGAATCCGCCGAACCAGCCATTGCCGATGTGATACGGCAGCGACATGGCGCTGTAGCGGATGCGTGCAGGGAACAGCTCCACCAGCAGCGCGGCCAAGGGCGCGTACACCATGGTCACGAACAGCACCAGCACCAACAGAACCGCGACCACCATGGGTTTGTTGATGGCCTCGGGATCCGCCTTGTCGGGATAACCGGCGGTCCGCAAGGCGGCCTTGACCTGCTTTTGAAAATCCGCAATGGCGCTCTTGCGCTCGGCACCCTTCACCACTCGCGGATCGGGTGCGGTGAACACCATAGTCCCGCTGCGAATCTGCGCGATCGAACCTGAGGGGGCATCCTCACGACTGTAGGAGACGCTCGCCTTCGCGAGGAAGCTCTTCGCGATGTCGCAGGACGTGGAGTCGAACGCATTCTTGCCGACCGGATCGAACTGAAAGGAGCAGCTCTTCGGATCGGCGATGACCGTGACCGGCGCGGAGTTTTGTGCGGCGTACAGGGCCGGATTCGCATAGCGCGTCAAGGCGTGAAACAGCGGGAAATAGGCGATCACCGCCAGAAAGCATCCGGCCATGATGATCGGCTTGCGGCCGATCTTGTCCGAGAGCCATCCGAACAAGACGAAAGCCGGCGTTCCGAGCAGCAGCGCGATCGCCGTCAATATATTGGTGGTCGCACCATCGACCTTCAACGTGCGCTCCAGGAAGAACAACGCGTAGAACTGGCCGGTGTACCAGATGACGGCTTCGCCCATCACCGCGCCCAGCAGGCATATCAGTACGATCTTGAGGTTCGGCCAGCGCCCGAACGCCTCCGCGAGCGGCGCCTTCGAGGTGGTGCCCTGCGCCTTCATCTTGGTGAACACGGGACTTTCCGCGAGGCGCGTGCGTATCCACAACGACACACCCAACAGGATCACGGACACGAGGAACGGGATGCGCCATCCCCACGCCTTGAAAGCGTCTTCGCCGAGTGACAGGCGCGTGCCGATCACGACCAACAAGGCGCCGAACAAACCCAATGTGGCCGTGGTCTGAATGTAGCTGGTGAACAAGCCGCGCTTCGTCGGCGGTGCATTCTCGGCCACGTACGTGGCGGCACCTCCGTATTCTCCGCCGAGGGCGAGGCCCTGCAGCAACCGGAACGTCAGCAGCAGGATGGGTGCGATCACGCCCGCGGACGCATAGCTCGGCAACAATCCGACCACGAAGGTGGAGCCGCCCATGATGCCCATGGTGATCAAGAATGTGTGCTTGCGGCCGACCAGATCCCCGAGCCGGCCGAACACGAGCGCGCCGAACGGCCGTACCGCAAAACCCGCTGCAAATGCCGCGAGCGCGAAGATGAAACCCGTGACCTCATTGACGCCGGAAAAAAACTGCGAGCTGATGACACTCGCCAGCAAGCCGTACAAATAGAAGTCGTACCACTCGAAAACGGTGCCGAGCGAGGCGCCGCCGACGATCAGCCAGTTATTCTGCCGGGCGCTCCCCACAGTGCGTAATTCAGCCGTTGTACTCGACATGCCATTCCCCCATCATTTTTTGAGAAGCCGCGGGCTTCGGACTAATGTTTCGGAGGCGACGCGGTGATCAGCGCGCGCAACTCCATCAACTTTGCTTTGATCGCCGCGGCATTGTCTGGACCCATGCGGATCAGCAACTTCTGCCCGGCGGGACGCGCCTCGAGGGCCGGATCAGCGAAAGTGTACATGACATTTGGCTGCACCAACTCGATCGGTCCGTTCAATTGCGGGGTGGCGAGCAATACATCGATCACCTGCACCAACCGGTCATTGAAGTAGCCGTTCGGGTAGCCCAGATTCTGATACGACTCTTGGAACAGCGGATAGAAATGCGTGTAAATCTGCGCCACCTTGGCCATGTCCAAACTGCTGACCACGGCCACGATCGGTTTATAGCGCTCGAAATTACGCCGATCCAAGGTGGCGTGCAATTCATCACCATCGGCTAGAAAGGAACCGGCGGTCGGCTTGACCGGGCGCTTCTCCACCGAGACCTTCTGGCGCGGCAGGTTGTCGATTGTGACAACCAGGTTACGGATGATGGCGTCCGGACGCACATAGCTCATCACGGTGTCAGCCCCCATGCTGTGCGTCAGCGCATCGCGAAACGCGGCGTCGCTTTCCGCCAGCGAAGGAACGGGACCCAGGTCGTCGGCAACCGCAGCGCCCGGCAGCGGATGTTGGATGGCCGGCTCCACGGGCAGTTCGGGTGCAACCGCTGATGCAGCGACCGGCACGGGCGCCGGCGGCGCAGTATTGCGCTGTCTCAAGTAGTACCACCCGCCGGCGGCGATCACCACCACCAACGCCGCCACACCGATGACGGGCTTGTTCAGATTCTCCATGCAGCCGCTTCTTTAGCCTGCGTTCGCCATGCGCAACTGTAGCTCATGGCGGCGGTAGTCGATGATCAACGTGTCGAGCAAGCCAAGCGTATCCATGCCGATCAAGATTGCGGGCTCGTTGGTCAACTTCCACTGTTTGAAGATGTACATGTCCGCAAATGTAACACCGGGGTCGCGAATTTGGATGTTCCCCAGTTCGATCGCGGGAGCTTCCATCAATTCCCCGTATTGGACGTCCTTGGTCGCGCCGACGATGGAATCGGGTTTGCCCCGGACATATGAACTCGTGCGCGACAATGCATCTTTCAACGCCATATTGGCAATGGTCGCCTGGCCGCCCGTATCGATGATGGCCTTGACGCGAATGTGGCTCACGACGGCATCGACCACCACCAATGTGCCGCGTATGGAATGAAATGGGATGCTGACGAAGCCGCGGCCGGACCGCTCGTTCCTCGAATAGGCGATGTCGATCTGGTCGTGGCGAAAATCGATGAAGATGCGCTTTCCCGCCAGTCCCTCCGATCCCAAGACTCCCTCCGCGCCGCCGAGCGCATCGGGAACGATCGGCAGGATGGATTGATCCATCGACAAATCGCCGACGCTGAGCGAATCGACCTTGATCGTCGGCACGGTCGCGAAACCGGTAACGCCACGCATGATCACCGGCGGCGATTGATCGGTCGGCAGACCTAAGGCCAGCGCCACCAGGGCGGTGACGCCGCTATGGCTGGCACCGGTATCCAGCACCAGCCGGAAAGGTCCTCTGCCGTTGATGACCACCGGCGCCCAGATACGCCCGATTTGATCGCGGCGGGTCGGTGACACGAACCGCGGCTCGCGCGCCTCCACCATGACCTCGGTAAGCTGATCGATGGGATCCACCGCGGGAAGCACCGGCGGCGAAACCTCGGGAGCCGTGGCGCCGCCGAATTGGGGAATTGCCGCGACGCATGACAGCAGCCATGCGCTCCTTTTACAACCGCGCGTCAGATGGTTCATACGCTCCCCGCCCTGGCGCCGAGCATAGCACCACGACCTTGGCATAGCACCGCCACCTAAGCATGGAACCACCGCCTTGAGCGGACCATCAAGCGCTGATTATGACAACGCCTTCCGGCGGGTACGTCAGGCGCTTGCCGGCATTTGCGGCACGGAGGGCATCTGCGGTGCGGACGGCATCCGCCCAAATTTACCGGCCTGAAAGTCGCGCATCGCCTGTTCGATTTCTTCGCGGGTATTCATCACGAACGGACCGTATCCGACGATCGGTTCGGCGATCGGGATCCCGCTTAGCACCAGCACGGAGCTGGCTTGATCGGCGTGCACGCGGATCTCATCGCCCGCCGCTTCGAGCAGCAGCAACTGCACACCGTCGATCAGCGCCGACGCGTTCACGCTGACCCGGCCGCGCAGCACGGCCAATGCCGCGATATGCCCGTCGGGAATCGGCAGCGTGGCCGAACCGCCCGGCTGCAGGTCCAGGTCCCATACGTTCAACGGACTGAACGTGCCGGCCGGTCCGCGTGTTTCACCGAGGTTGCCGGCGATGATTCTGAGGCTGCCGGCATCCTGCGGCAGGGCCAGGCGCGGAATATCTTGGTTCAATAGCGTCTGATAACGCGGGGCGGCCATCTTGTGCCTGGCGGGCAGGTTGACCCACAGCTGCACCATCTCCAGAACCCCGCCGCTCCGGGTGAATGCAGGGGAATGAAATTCGTCATGCAGAATCCCGCTGGCGGCGGTCATCCACTGGACGTCGCCCTTGCCGATGACACCGCTGTTGCCCGTGGAATCGCGATGCGCCACCTCGCCCTGGTACACGATCGTGACGGTTTCAAACCCCCGGTGCGGATGCTCGCCCACGCCGCGGGGCCGTGGCGGCGCTGCCGTGAATGCGACCGGTCCCGCGTAATCGAGCAGCAGGAATGGGCTGATGTTGCGGCCAAAGCGGTCGTAGGTGAACAGGCTGCGCACCGGAAAGCCATCGCCTACCCAGTGGCCCTGGGGGCTTGGAAAAATGCCTTTTACCGATTTGTTCAATGCCGCTCTCCGATCAGGTATTTGCAAGGTTTACATGGGGGCGCCACACCCAGTTTCCATGCGCTTTGTGCCATCATAAACCGATGAAAACCTATCAACAGCTCTCTGAATTGGCTGAACTGGTCGGCAAACAGATCGGCACCAGCGACTGGTTGCAAATCGACCAGGCCCGCATCGATCAATTCGCCGCGGTCACCGGCGATGATCAATGGATTCACGTCGATCCGGCACGCGCCGCAGCGGGCATGTTCGGCACGACCGTGGCGCACGGATTCCTGACGTTGAGCTTGTTGCCGTTCTTCGGTCGCAGTTCCTACCAGGTTGGCGGCATACGCATGACCGTCAACTACGGTTTGAACCGCGTGCGCTTTCCGGCACCGGTCCCCGTCGGCAGCCGCCTGCGCGCCCATTACAAACTACAGTCGTTCGAGCCGCTCGAGGGCGGCGTTCAAGTCGTGACCGAAGTGTCCGTCGAGCGCGAAGGTCATTCCAAGCCGGTGTGCGTGGCGGAAACGGTGGCACGCCACTACCTGTGAAACCAGCCCATGGGGCCGGACGGCTGTCAGGGGCCCGGGTCCTGTCAAGACGCCGGCGTGCTGTCACGATGCCAGCGTCCTGACGTGCGCGGCGGCGCTACGGCCGAGCGCCGTCAAGTTGTAGCCGCCTTCGAGCATCGACACGATGCGTTTCCCGGCATGCCTTTCGGCCACGGCCATCAACTGCTCCGTGAGCCACACGTAATCGGCATCCTCCAGCGCCATCCCGCCCAGCAAGTCTTCACGGTGCGCATCGAAGCCGGCCGAAATGAACACCATCTGCGGTTGGAAAGCATCCAGTGCCGGCAACCAATCCTGGGTGACGGCGCGCCTCGCCGCGGCGGCGCCGCTGCCGGCGGCGAGCGGCACATTGACCATGTTCGGCGCGGTGCTTGCCGTGCCGCTGTACGGATAGAAGGGGTGCTGGAAGAAGCTCGCCATCAAGACCCTCGGGTGCCACTTCGCGACGCTGAACATATCCTCGGTGCCGTTGCCGTGGTGCACGTCGAAATCGATCACGGCGACCCGTTGCAATCCCTTCTGTTCCAGCGCGTAGGCCGCAGCCACACCGATGTTGTTGAAGATGCAAAATCCCATGGAGCGGGTCTGGGTGGCGTGGTGACCGCACGGACGCACGGCGCAGAAGGCATTTTGGCAGCGGCCCGCCATGATTTCGTCGACCGCCAGCAGGCCCGCGCCGGCGGCACGCCGCGCCGCCGCCAGGCTGTGCGGGTTCATCGCCGTGTCCGGGTCCAATTGCACATAGCCTTCGCTCGGCGCGCTGTCGAAAATAAGATCCACATAGTCCGCGCCGTGCACGCGTTTCAGATCAGCGGCCGCGGCCAACGGGGCCTGCAGGCAATGCAGACTCTCCATCAGTCCGGTCGTGCGCATGTGCTCATTGACGGAGCGCAGCCGATCCGGGCACTCCGGATGTCCGCCGCCCATCTCGTGCCGCAAGCAATCCGCGTGAGTGATGTAGGCAGTCGTCATTGAACATCTCCTAAATCAAGGCGCCACTTCGAGTCGTGAGTCGAATCGCGCCTGCAGTCCCAAGGTGCGCGCGATTTCCAGCACCGCGCCGGTGATGGGCGCCAGCGAGGGCCGGTTTCGCGCGATCATGCCGATGGCGCGCGTCACCTGCGGCAGCAGCGGGCGCACTTGCACGCTCTGCATATCGAAGAACTTCAGCAAGCTGTGCGGCATGATGCTGTACAGGCCCGCCTCGGTGACATGCGTGTAGAGGGAGAACAGCGAGTCGGTTTCGAGCAGCACCTCCGGTTTGGCACCGGCGCGTCGAAAAGCGGCATCGATGATCTGGCGGTTGCGCATCTTGCCCGTCAACAGGCACAGCGGCAACCGCGCCGCCTGATCCCACCCCACGCAGGGTTCGAGCGCCGCGCGATGGCCGGCCAGCAGAACATAACGCTCTTCGAACATGCGCAAGGTCTCGAAACCTTCGATCACCTGATCGTCGAGGTAGGTTACACCCAGGTCGAGCTCGTACTCATCCAGGTGACCGATGATGGCCTCGGCGCTGAGCGATGTGATGCGGTAACGGATGTTGGGATAGGCGCTGCGGCACGCCGCCGTGAGGTAGGCGGTGATCGGCGTGGCGGTCGGGATCGAACCGATGCGCAACAATCCGGCCATGCTGGATTTCGCGACCGTGGCGTCCTCGCGCATGTTCGACAACGATGCGAGCGTCTGCTGCGCCCACGCCAACACTCGCTCTCCCTCGTTGGTGAATCCGATGAAGCGCCGGCCGCGCTGCACGATGACGACGCCGAGTTCCTTCTCGAGACTGCGGATCGCGGAGGACAGCGCCGGTTGCGTGACATGGCAGGCTTCCGCCGCCTTGGCGAAATGCTTCTCGCGCGCGAGCGTTGCCAGGTACTCGAGTTGACGCAGGAACATGAGCGCATCTTGCCGGAAACTCTGCGACGCGGGTGTATTATAAGGCGCATGAGCTTGCCAACCGAAATGCACGTCGTGGAAATTGCGGCTCCCGGCGGTCCCGAGCAGCTGAAGCCGGCCATGCGTCCGCTGCCGCACCCCGGCGCCGGCGAAGTTCTGGTGCGCGTGGCGGCGGCCGGCGTCAACCGCCCGGATGTCATGCAAAGGCAGGGACGCTATCCGCCGCCGCCGGGCGCCTCCGATTTGCCGGGAATGGAGATCGCCGGGGAGATCGTCGAGCTGGGTACGGACGTATCCGGTTGGGAGCTTGGCGATCAAATCACCTCGTTGCTGCCCGGCGGCGGCTATGCAGCCTATGCCATAGCGGCTGCGCCGCTTTGCATGCGCCTGCCTGCCGGGTTGAGCATGGTTGAAGCCGCGGCCATACCTGAGACCTACATGACGGTATGGACCAATCTGTTCGAGCGCGGCGGCTGCAAGGCGGGAGACACGGTGCTCATTCACGGCGGCACCAGCGGCATCGGCACCACGGCCATTCAACTGGCCGCTGCCTGGGGGGCACGGGTGTTCGCCACCGCAGGCTCTCCCGAGAAGGCTCGCGCATGTGAAAAGCTCGGCGCCGAGCGCGGCATCGACTACCGCAGCGAAGATTTCGTGGCCATCATACGCGCCGCGACGGGCGGCTACGGCATCGACATCACGTTGGACATGGTGGCCGGAAGTTACGTGCAGCGTAATTTGGACATCGCCGCCGTCGAAGGACGCATCGTCACCATTTCCATGCTGGGAGGATCGCGCGCCGAGATCAACATGAACACCGTGCTGCCCAAACGCTTGACACTCACCGGATCCACGCTGCGCTCACGCACGGTGGCGCAGAAGGCGGCGGTCGCCGATGCCATGCAGCGCAATGTGTGGCCGTTGTTGAGCGAAGGCCGTGCGCGGCCCGTCATCTATAAAACTTTTCCCCTGTCGCAAGCCAGCGAGGCGCACCGGCTGATGGAAAGCTCGGCTCACATAGGCAAGATCGTCCTGACGATTTGAACTTGATCCTCGAGCCGCCGCGCGTCGGACTTTGACATCCTCATGAAAAAACTTCTCTACCAATTCGACACCGACGCCATGCCCTCGGTTTTCGACAATGTCGTCGGCTACGACGGCGGCGCTGATCACATCAGTGCTTACGGCGGCGTGCATGCAGAGAATGTCGCGCCCTTGGTCGAAGGCGCCATATTCACGCGCGCGCCCAAGGACAAAAAGAGTACCGCCATCTTCATCGGCGGCGGCAGCATCTCTCGCGGCGAGGCCTTGCTAGACGCCGTGCGCAGCAAGTTCTTCGCCAAGTTCCGCGTCTCCGTGATGTTCGATTGCAATGGCGCCAACACCACCGCCGCCGCCGCCGTGGCGTGCCTGGCACACGGGCGCAATCTCGCCGGCAAGCGCGCCGTGGTGCTGGCGGGATCCGGCCCGGTCGGTCAGCGTGCCGCAGTACTGCTCGCGGGCGAAGGTGTGCAGGTTGCCATCACCGGACGCAAGCTGGCCGTGGTTGAGGCGGTCCGCGATGCCATCAAGGCGCGCTTCGCGGTGGACGTGCAGGCGATCGAGGCGCCCACCAATCGCGAACGCGCGGCCGCGATCGAAGGGGCGCACATCGTGCTCGCCACCGGGGCCGCCGGCACGACGCTGCTCGAGGCCGCGCAATGGCAGAAGAACGCCACATTGGAATTGCTCGCCGACGCCAATGCATCGCCGCCTGCCGGCGTGGAAGGCGTGGGCATGAGCGATCGGGATACCGCGAGCCACGGCAAACTGCTGTTCGGACCGCTGGGTTTTGGCGCACTGAAACTGGCCGTCCATCGCGCCTGCATTGCACGCCTGTTCGAGCAAAACGACCTGGTGCTGGATGCGGCCGAAATCTACGGCGTCGCGAAGACCATGGTTGCACGATGATCACCCAAACGACACTCGATGAATTCCTCGAGGCTCTTGCCAGCAGCGCGCCCACGCCCGGCGGCGGCAGCGCCGCGGCGGTGATCGGCGCCATGGGCGCCGGGCTCATTTCCATGGTGTGCAACGTGACGCTCGGCAAGAAGGGCCTCGAGGCCGCCGCCGCCGATATGCGCGAGATCTGCACCGAGTCGGAAAAATTGCGCATCCGCCTGACCGCGATGATCGCGGAGGACATTGCCGCGTTCGACGGCTTGATGAAGGCATATCGACTGCCGAAGGCAAGCGATGCGGACAAGGCACAACGCAGCGCCGCCATACAGGAGAGCCTGACCGGCGCCACCAAGATCCCGCTCGAATGCGCCCGCACCTGCGCGCAAGTGATTGGAATTTCGCGGCGTGCGGCCGAACTCGGCTACGCGGGCGTCATCAGCGATGCAGGCGTCGGTGTGCTGGCGGCGCAAACGGCCCTGCGCAGCGCCGGGCTCAACGTGCAAATCAACGCACCGTTGCTGCAAGACCGCGAGTTCGCCGCCGCCGCGCTGAGTGAACTCGAGCAGCTGGTGGAATCCGGCGGCCGCGAGAGCGAGGCGGTATTCGCCCTGGTGCGTACGCGGCTCGGTTGAGCGCGCCGGCTACGTGATGTTGACCGGTTTTGCCTCATGGGATAGATGGCGGAGCGGACACGGCAAGGCAACAGTGTCCGCTCCGCCACCTATCCCACGAGGCGGAATACGGGCCGAGCAGCATCACGGAGCCGAACGCACAGGCGCGGCGTTCTTTGTTTCGCCTCGATGCGCGTCCGCCATCGCGATGCCGCGCCGCTCCGGTCCCCACGCGACCATCAGCGCGATCAATACGCCCACCGTGCCGATGACGACGGCCATGGCGAGCCCATAGTTGTCGCCATGGGCTTCGGCGATCGTCACCTGAATGGTCAGATTGCTCGAAGCAATCAGATTGCCCAGCTGATACACCACGCCGGGAAAGGTTGCGCGTATCTCCGGCGGCGACAACTCGTTAAGATGCACGGGAATGATGCCCCACGCCCCTTGCACACAGACCTGCATGAGGAACGCGCCGGCGGCAAGGATCACGACTGTGGAGCCGAAGGCCCAGAACGGCAGGACCGGAAGTGCCAGCAATGCGGCGATCATGATGGCGCGCCGCCGGCCGATACGCTCCGACAGCCAGCCGAAAAAAAGGCCTCCAAAAATCGCGCCCACGTTCGCGATCTCGGTCATGTTGGACAAGGTTGCGGTGTCAAAATGATGCTGCTTCTTCAAGAACAGGTTCGGATAGGCATCCTGCGAGCCGTGGCTGAAGAAGTTGAAGCATGCCATCAACACGATCGCATACACGGCAAGCTTGGAATTTCGCAGCAATACCTCGCCGAGTCCGTGATTCTGAGTCTTGACGCCATCCTGCAGATAGGCCGGTGACTCCTCGACGCCGCGCCAGATGAAGAGCACGAGAACGGCAGGCACCGCTCCCAAGACGAACATCCAGCGCCAACCCAACGGCTCGTAGAAAAAATGGTAGGCCAACGAGGCGAGAAAAAAACCGCTGGGGTAGCCGGCCTGCAGCAAACCCGAGACCAGTCCGCGTCCCTGCGCGGGGATGGTCTCGAACGTCAACGCCGACCCGATGCCCCATTCGCCTCCCATCGCGATACCGAAGACGAATCGTATGACCAGGAATGCGGTGATGGAGGGCGCGAAGCCCGACATCAGCTCCAGCACCGAGAATGACAGAATGTTCCACATGAACACGGGCTTGCGCCCGTAACGATCGGCGAGACGGCCGAAGATGAAAGCGCCGATGGGGCGTGCCGCCAGCGTCAGGAACACGGCCGTGGTAGCGGTCTTGACCTCGACATGAAAAGCATTCGCGACGTCGGTGAACAGGAAGACCATCAGAAAGAAATCGAAGGCATCCAATGTCCAGCCCAGGTAGGCTGCCAACACGACATTCTTTTGATTTCTGGTCCACTTCATGACTGCATCCCCATCGATCGATCGATCGTATCCGCCGCGATGCGGATTGTCGATCGACTTTCCGGCTGCGCTAGCGCGCGCCCAAGATGTTGATGATCGAACGGCGCAGCACCTCGGCCGCGATCGGCTTCTGTAGCAGCATGTAGCCGCGTTCTTGCGCATCGCGCAGCGCGTCGGAAGAGGTTTCACCCGTGATGATCAGCACCGGGAATGCGCCATGGCGATTCTGCAGCCGGTCCGCCAGGTGTGCGCCGTGTTCTTCGCCGGCGAGGCGCAGGTCCACGATCAGCAGGTCGGGAGAACCGTGCTGCGCGAACAGCGCATCTGCTTCCTGCACCGAATCTGCGGTCGAGGTCTGCACCCCCCACACGCCGAGCAGCGCGCGCATGCTGTTGCGAATGTCGCGCTCATCGTCGACCACGTAACATCGGCGTCCCTCGAGCGAGGCCCAGCTCACGGCCATGCCTTCATCGGGCGCGGCGGCCGGGGCGCTGGCCACGGCGGCCATCGTCACGCGAAACTCCGTACCCTCTCCGAGCGTGGAATCGACATGAATCCTGGCATCGACCAGTTCGCACAATCGCTGCACGATGGCCAATCCCAATCCCACCCCCTTGCTGCGGTCGCGCCCGGGATTGTCCAGTTGGTAGAACTCCTCGAAGATCTTGGCTTGTTCGGCCTGCGGAATGCCTTTGCCGGTATCGCAGACGCGCAGCACCGCCACAGGCACAGCGTGCGTATCGTCCATGTGGGTGAGGACGCGCACCTCACCGGCATCGGTGTATTTGATGGCGTTGTCGATCAGGTTGCGGGCGATGCGGCCCACCGCCACGGCATCCCCCATGATGCGGACGGGCTGCAGGTCTTGCACCAGCGTCAAACCCTTGTGCGCGGCGGCTTGGCTGTACTCCGTGCAAACGCCCGCGATGAGCGTGTCGAGCGAAAGCTGCTGATGCTCCGGCACGTAGTTTCCGGCGGACAAGCGCGACAAGTCCAACAGTCCATTGAGCAGATTGCCGAGGGCGCGCACGATCTGGTCGATGTTGACGCTGACTTCGTTCAGCAGGTCCGGTGCGGGCTTCGAGGCCAGCACGGCGCTGTAAACCGACAGCGCGTGCAACGGCTGCCGCAGATCGTGGCTCGCCGCCGCCAGCACCCGGGCCCGCGCCTTTGCCGATTGTTCCGCCTGGCCCATGGCGGCTCTGACGTCGGTGTTCCTTTGCTCGAGGTCGCGTACCAGCCGGTCGCGCTGGTGACGGATGGTGACGGAACGCAGCAGCAGCTTTTCGCCGTCGGCGGCCACCAGAATGATCACGACGCAGTACAGCACGGTCAGCGCACCGACACCCAAGGCTTGCGAGGGATACACGACACCCCAGGTCACCGCCGCGGGCAGCAGCATGCAAATGGCATAGGCGGCAAGAATGTTGCGCGACGATTGCGACACCGCGATACCGGCGGCCGGAATCGCGAATAGAATCGCGCCGTACAGCGCTTGGTACAAGATCGGCAACCGCGGCAGGAACAGCACCACGCCCACCGCGATGGATGCACCCGATGCCGCCGCCAACACCACGAACACCGCGTGCGTGCGCCGCGGATCGACGTCGTAACCGCGCTTGAGCACGTGCCTCGCATAACGGGCGCGCAAAAACTCCACGCCGATGGTGATTGCGGCCCAACCGACGAAGACTCGTGCATCGACACGGGTGAATATGCACAGGCCCAAGCCCAAGACCAAGCATGACTGCACCCAGGGCATGCGCAACATCGCCTGGGCATGCAACCCGATCACCTCGATCAACATTTCGCGTCCGGGTTCGGCGCGCTGGTCATCGTCCCAAGGCGGTGATTTCATCCACGCACCGCGAAGCTCTCCTGTAGCCGTAGTTGGCTCGCTTTGATCACCGCTTCGGTGCGATTGCTGGCGCCGAGCGCTTGAAACAGCATCGCGATGTGATCCTTGACCGTATGTTCGGACAGGTCCAGTTCCCGCGCGATGAGTTTGGTCGGCAATCCGCGGCTCAATGCCTGCAGAACCTGCATCTGGCGCGGCGTCAGCTTCACGCTCTCCGGCATGTCCTGCATCACGCTGAGGATCTGCTCCGGCATGTACACGGCGCCGCTGAGCACGTGCTGCAGCGCCTGAGTGAGCACCTCCGGCGCGACGCTTTTCGGAATGAAGCTCATCGCGCCGGCGTCGATGCAGCTTCGGATGGTGGCGCTGTCATCGGCGCCGGACACCACCACCACGGCAACATGCGGAGCGTCTTGCTTGATCCGCTGGATCGCACCCAGGCCATGCTCGTTCTTGAGCGAGAGGTCGAGCAGACAGAGTTGCAAATCCTCATGCTGCCCGATGAGGGCCAACGCATCGGTGATGCTGGCCGATTCGAGGCACACGACATTATGGCCAATGGTAGCAAGCAGCATGCGCAAGCCGGCGCGGAACAAGGCATGGTCATCCACGATGAGAATCTTCACGCGTGCTCCCGGATGCTGAAAACTCCCTTTGATTCTAGCGCCAGAAGCCGCGAACGGGGGTATGTATGAACCCCCCCATAAGGGGGTGTTAAACTCGCCCCATCAAACGGGGAGAGTTACATGCAAGGCAGATTCGAAAAGCGCGGCGCCGTCGGCATCATTTGGATCGACAACCCGCCGGTGAACGCCATCAGCGTCGGTGTCCGTGTCGCCATCATCGACGGCATTTCCAGACTGAGTCAGGATCCGGAGATCAAGGCCGGCGTGCTGGCGTGTGCCGGACGCACCTTCATGGCGGGTGCCGACATCACGGAATTCGGCAAACCTCCCCTGTCGCCCGGCCTGCATGAAGCCATCGAGGCCATCGAGAACTGCCCCAAGCCCATCGTCGCCGCCATTCATGGCACGGCGTTCGGCGGCGGCCTGGAAGTCGCGTTGGCTTGCCACTATCGCGTCGCCGTTGCCGCCGCCAAGGTCGGCCTGCCCGAAGTGAAGCTCGGCATCCTACCGGGTGCAGGCGGTACGCAGCGGCTGCCGCGCTTGATCGGCGTCGAAGCCGCGCTCAACATCATCGTGTCGGGTGATCCGGTGCCTGCGCCCCACGCGGCCAAGGCCGGCGTCATCGACAAGATCATCGAAGGTGACTTGACCGAAGGCGCCGTCGCGTATGCCCGGCAACTCATCACTGACAATGCCCCGCTGCGCAAGGTGCGCGACTTGAAGGTGGATGCCGGCCAACTGGCGCCGGGCTTCTTCGACGCGGCGCGCACGCGCATCGCCAGGGAGAAGAAGAACCTGTTCGCCCCGCAGCGCATCGTCGATGCCCTGCAAGCCGCCGCCACGCTCGACTTCGAGCAAGGCATGGCGCGCGAACGGGAGCTGTTCCTCGAGTGCGCGGCGAACAGCCAGGCCAAGGCGCTGCAGCACGTGTTCTTTGCCGAGCGCAAAGCCGGCAACGTGCCGAACCTGGATAAGTCCGTCACCCGGCGCGACATCAAGAGCGTCGCCGTGATCGGTGCCGGCACCATGGGTGGCGGCATCGCCATGAACTTCTTGAACGTGGGAATTCCGGTGGTCCTCCTGGAGATGACGCGTGAGGCATTGGATCGCGGGGTCGGCGTGATCCGCAAAAACTACGAAAACACCGCCTCCAAGGGCAAGCTGACCACGGACCAGGTGGAGCAACGCATGGCGCTGCTCAAGCCGACGCTCTCCTACGATGACCTGAAGGACGCCGACATGATCATCGAAGCGGTGTTCGAAACCATGGCGGTCAAGAAAGAAGTGTTCGGCAGGTTGGACAAGGTCGCCAAGCCGGGCGCGATCCTGGCGTCGAACACGTCCTACTTGTCGATCGATGAAATCGCCGCGGCCACGACGCGTGCCGGAGACGTGCTCGGCACCCATTTCTTCTCGCCCGCGAACGTGATGCGACTGCTCGAGATCGTGCGCGGCGAGAAGACTTCGCAGGATGTGCTGGCCACCGTGGTCGACCTCGCGAAACGCATCAACAAGGTCGGCGTCGTGTGCGGCAACCGGGACGGCTTCATCGGTAACCGCATGCTCGGCGGCTATGCCTATCAAGCCTTGTTGATGGTTCTCGAAGGAGCCATGCCGGAACAGGTCGATGCCGCATTGCGCGATTTCGGCATGCCGATGGGTGTGCTGCAGATGAGCGATCTGGCCGGACTCGACATCGGCTACAAGTCCCGCAAGGACCGCGATCCGAACAGTTTCGACGGCCGGGTTTCGCGCTCTGCGGACCTGTTGGTTGAGATGGGGAGGCTCGGTCAAAAGACACAAGCCGGCTACTATGACTACGCGCCCGGCGACAGAACGCCCCGCCCCTCCGCGGTGGTCGCATCGATCATCGAAAAGGTCTCGGAAGAATATGGCATCCGTCGCCGCTCCTTCACGGACGAGGAAATCGTCGAGCGCTGTTTCCTGGCGCTGATGAACGTCGGCTGCGAGGTCCTGCGCGAAGGGGTTGCCTACCGCTCCAGTGACATCGACGTGGTCTATCTCTACGGCTACGGATTCCCCGCCTACCGGGGCGGGCCGATGTTCTGGGCGGAGCACTCGGTGGGACTGAAGACCGCGCTGGAAAAGCTCAAGAAGATCAGCGCCGCAACCGGCGGCAGCTGGCTCCAGGTATCGCCGCTGCTCGAGCAGTTGGTGGCGGAAGGCCGGGGGTTTGCCAGCGTCGGGGGCTGACCGGTCACGGCATCGCCCCGCATGATCGCGCAATCCCCCGCTAGGATCGGAACGCTTCGCGCCCGATCCCCTGAACTGCAATCCCTTGCGAGGCCAGCACTTCTTGTTGCAGGGAAAACATGGCCGCGGCGGCCTCGTCAATGGCCCGCGTGAATGCAATGGATCCCGCTAAAATTGGTTTGAGGCGCGTTACGTCCTGAATGCGAGCCTTGGGGTACTCGTGCTCGACCACGAGATAGGTGTTCTCGGGCTTGATGTCGAGCAGCTCGCGCGCAGCCAGTTGATGGTCCAACCAATCCACGGTTTTGTTCTGCAAGTAAGCGAGCGGATCATGGCGGGCGGTGCCCGGCAGCTCGTGCTCGCTGAACACGGTTTGCTTCTTCCATGCGTTCGCCTGCTCGCCCGGATCCGTAGATGGCTGCTCCCCGTGCCAGTCACCGCGTTCGAACGTTTGACCGCCGTAGCCCCAGGCGGAGATGCCGCGCGAGTCGATGACCTGGCCCTTGACGTGAAAGCCGCTGATCAAGAAGTTGTAGCCGGCATCCTTCAGGAACTGGAATACCGAGCGCGAATCCTGCCCCATTAGAATCGCATGCGACGGATCGTAATGGATGCGGAATTGATCGCCGACGCCGTGCCGCTCGCAGATCCGATGCAGCGCAATCCAGGGACCCGGCGCATAGGCGATGTTATTGTGCCATTTGTCGGTGATGCTCCATCCCGGCATGGGGCACTGCTCCACCCGAAACGTGAGCCCACGAGCCTTGGCTTCCTTGAGCAACGGCACGAACACCTGCTCGAACATCGTCAGATTCGCGTCCATTTCCAGGCGCGGGTTGCGCCCGACGAAACCTGTGACGGCGTCCGTGCCGAGCAGTACGGCGGCGTCGAACACGCGCAGCATCAGATCGTATTTCTTTTTTCGCACGGCATCGTCGGGCGCCAGCATGTTGTCGAAGTACGCGAGATCCGAAAGCCCGACGCCGGTGGACTGCATGGCTCTTTGCACGCGTGCAGCGCGCGCCGGGCTGAAAGGGCGTCGCAGATCCAGGGTGTTCGCCACCGGGTCGAGAAGCGCGGCTGCCGGTACGTCGCTCTCGCCCGGGTGAAGTGCCGCGGAGAGCTCGATATTCGGGCAGTTCAGCTGCCGTGCGAACTCGAGCCACTCCTCGACTGCAAGATCCGGGTCCGCCTCGCGCTCGAGGCGCGGCGTCAACTCCTGCAAAGCGGCGGTGAGCACGCTGAGCTTCATCGGACGCGGATTGAATTCCTTCAAGATGTTGCGTACTCGACGGTTTCGTTGCGGAACGTCAACGCGAACAGCACGAAGACGAGAGCTGCGAATCCAGCGGGGTACAGCCAGATCGCCTTCCAATCATGTCCGCCGCCGGCAAGGTAAACATCGGCGATGCGCCCCGCGGCCCAAAACCCGATCAGCATACCGAGACCGTAGGTCGCCAGCGTGATCAAACCTTGAGCGGCGCTTTTGTGCTGCGCTCCCGCTTTGGAATCGGTGTAGATCTGACCGGAGACGAAGAAAAAATCGTAGCACATGCCGTGCAGGGCAATCCCCAAGATCAACATATAGCCCAGCTCGTGCGCATTGCCGAACGCGAACAACACATAGCGCAGCGCCCAGGCCAACATGCCGATCAGCAGCGTGATCTTCATGCCGCAGCGGATCAGGAAGACCGGGATCAGCAACATGAACAGCACTTCGGACATCTGGCCGATGGTCTGCTTGCCGGTGGCGTTGGCAACCTGTATTTCGGTGAGGAATTGGTTCGCGTTCTGATAGTAAAACGCGAGCGGTATGCAGATCAAAATTGAGGCGAGGAAAAACACCCGGAAGTTTTTTTGCTTCAGCAGCACCAGTGCATCGAATCCCAGCAGCCCCCCGAGGCTCCGGCCTTGCGCAAATCCGGATGCCGGTGGCGTACGCGGCAATGTCCAGCTGTAAACGGCGAGCGTCAGCGAGGCGAGGCAGCTCATGAGGAACGTGTTTTTGAGCAACCCCCGCGCCATGCCGGCAGCGGAGTCCCACGCGAAAAAGTAGCTGATGATGAGCCCCGCGACGATCCAACCGATGGAGCCCCAAACCCGGACGCTCGAAAAATACTTCGCGGGATCGCTCATTTTCCGCAAGGCAACCGAGTTGGCGAGGGCCAGCGTCGGCATGTAGAGAATCATGTAGGCAAGGAGGCAAGGATAGAAACCGGCAAAATTCCGGCTCGAGTAGAGCGTGTACATCAGGGTGGCTCCGCCCAGGTGGATGAGACCCAAGAGCCGTTCGGCATTGAAATAACGATCGGCGATCAGCCCCACGATGAAGGGCGCGATGATGGCGCCCCAGGACTGGGTCGAATAGGCGAGTGCGGTTTGGGCACCGCTGGCATGGAGGTTGGATGCCAGGTAGCTGCCCATGGTGACGAACCAGCTTCCCCAGATGAAGAACTGCAGGAACATCATGATGCAGAGGCGGATGCGAATGCCGGGAGTCACGGTGGTTGCTACAAATCCATCCAGACGGATCCGGCCTGAGAGCTTGCGACCGCCGTCGCGATGAATTTCAGGCCGCGCAGCCCGGCGTGCACACCGGGGTAATCGCCCAGCGGCGTTTGACCCGCGTCGACGCGCCGCACGTCCTCGATAAACCCGCGATAGACATTGGCGAAAGCCTCGAGATAGCCTTCCGGATGTCCGGCCGGCAGCCGTGCCGCAGCCTTGGCGGCAAGGCTCGAGTAGGCCTGACCCGTGCGCAATCGTTCCCAGGGCTTACCGGCGGGCTTCAGGATCAGCGTATTCGGTTCCTCCTGATTCCACTCCAAGCCGGCCTCGCATCCATAAACACGAAGCGACAGCCTGTTCTCCTCGCCGCACGCGATCTGCGAGCACACCAGCGTGCCTTTGCCACCGCCGCGCAGTCTCAAGAGGATGTTGCCATCGTCATCCAAGCGACGCCCCGGGACCATCGAGCTCAGGTCGGCGCACAAGGACTCTATTTGCAGCCCCGTCACGAACTCCAGCAGATTCTGCGCATGCGAACCGATGTCGCCGACACAGCCGCCGAGACCGGCGCGCGCCGGGTCGGTGCGCCAAACCGCCTGCTTGTTGCCGAGCTCCTCGAGCGGTGCCATCAGCCAGTCTTGGGTGTACTCGACCATCACCTTGCGGATCGTGCCAAGTCCTCCGGAGCGCACGATCTCGCGAGCCTCGCGCACAGCCGGGTAGCCGGTGTAGTTGTGCGTGAGTGCGAAGAGTGTCGGGCGGCCTTCGACCAGGCGACTGAGATCCTCGCCCTCGGCCACCGTCAGGCCGAGTGGTTTGTCGCAGACCACGTGGATGCCGGCAGCCAGGAACGTCTTCGCGACGGGGTGGTGCAGATGATTCGGCGTGGCGATGATGACGAAATCGATCCCCTCGGGGGCACCGGCTTCCGCCGCAGCCATCTGCTCGAACGAGCTGTAAGCGCGCTCGAGAAACCATGCAGCAGCACTGTCGCGAGCAGTTTCCGGGTTCGAGGACATGGCGCCGGCGACCACGAGCGCTTGACCGTCGAGTTCAGCGGCCATTCGATGCACCGAGCCGATGAATGAACCGTGCCCGCCTCCCACGATGCCGGCGCGCAGACGCCGGGTTGTCCGGGCTGGTTTCTCGTGACTCTCAGGCATGTCTCGCCCAACTTGGTTCACCCGGGGAGTACGGGACGCAGGGATCGAACCGGCCCGGCGTCTCGACGTAGCGCTGCGCCTGCACGCAGCCGATTTCGGACGTAAAGTAGCCGAGCAATGCGAGCTGTTTCATCATGCGAAAGAAATGTGGCGGCTGCGTTTTGTCGTCATCCGCTTTTGCAGCGCGCGCGTCCATCACACGCTTGGCCTCGCCGTCGAGCTCCACGAGAAGCGCGAGACGCTGCTCCGGTGTCGCCTTCATGAACGAGACGTGAGCCTGCTCGCGCATGGCGCTGTCGACTCGCCGCATGCCGTCACGGAATACGGTTTGTTCCTCGGGCCCATAAGCATCGGTGACCATGAGCGCCATGAATGCGCCCACCTTGGCAGCCTTCGCGCCGGGCGTTTTAGTGGCCGGCAGAATGGTCTCCGCGATCTCATCGAGGAAAGCGACGTGTTCCGCGGTGAAATCCCCGGCTGTCCTCGGGGTTGCGGCGCCGTCGCTTTCGATCGCGGCGAACAGACGGGCTCCGCCGGTGAACGCCACACCTCCCAGCAGGGCGCTCACGTACCGGATCGCCTCGCGACGATCGATTTTTCTCACCGGATCTTCCTTCGCAGACGGATTCATGGCGGCCTCAAAGGTTGCGGCGCTTCAGTTCGTCCACGGCGAAGTTCGCCGCCCGCGCCGTGAGCGCCATGTAGGTGAGCGACGGATTCTGGCAAGCAGATGAGGCCATGCATGAGCCGTCGGTGACGAACACGTTGGGCGCATCCCACACCTGGTTGTGCGCATTGAGCACGGAGGTCTTCGGGTCGCGACCCATCCGCGCGGTACCCATTTCATGGATGGCCATTCCCGGATAAGAACCCGTATCCCATGTTTTGACTTTCTTTGCGCCCGACTCCTCGAGCATCTCCGCGAGGTCCAGAACCATGTCCTTGCGCATCAGCCGCTCGTTCTCGCCCGTGGCACAGTCGATCTTCAAGACCGGCAATCCCCATTTGTCTTTTTTCGTCGTGTCGAGTCCCACAGTGTTGGCATGACTTGGAAGCATCTCGCCGAATGCCGTGGCGCCGAATACCCACGGACCTGGGGTGCTCATCTCGTCTTTGAACGCGGCGCCCAGTCCCAACTCCTTGACGGCACGCGCCCAACCGATCCGGTCTGCGCTGCCTTGGTAGCCGAATCCGCGCAGGTACTCGCGTTTGTCGCCGAAGAGATTGCGATACCGCGGGATGTAGAACCCGGTTGGCCGCCGACCGTAAAAGTATTTGTCATCCAGCCCCTCGAGGGTTCCCTCGGCGCCGCAACGGAAATGATGATCCATCAAATTGTGGCCAAGCTCACCGGAACTGCTGCCGAGACCTTCAGGCCACACGTCAGTCGCGGATCGCATCAGCAGCCAGGTCGAGTTGAGCGTCGATGCGCAGAGGAAAACAATTTTTGCTTGATAGTCGGTCCACTGATCGGACACGGCGTCGAGCACGCGCACGCCCGTGGCGCGTTTGCGATCCTTGTCATAAATGACCTCGGTCACGATCGACCAAGGCTTCAATGTGAGCCTGCCGGTTTTCGCGGCCGCCGGCAGCGTCGAGGATTGGGTGCTGAAATAAGCCCCGAACGGACAGCCCAGCCAGCAGGCATTGCGGTACTGGCAAGCGGATCGCCCTTCGAGCGCCTGGGTGGCATTGGCGGTTCGCCCGGGAATGATCCGCCGCATGCCGCCAAATTTGTCCTTGAGCCGGCCTGCAATGAGTTCCTCACCGCAATTGAGCGGCATCGCCGGCTGAAATTGCCCGTCGGGAAGTTGCGCCATCCCCTCGAGTGATCCCGAGATGCCGGCGTGTTTTTCCACATGGTCGTACCAGGGTGCCAATTCCTGGTAGCGAATCGGCCAATCCACCGCAATCCCATCCTTGGCGTTGGCCTCGAAATCGAAGTCGCTCCAGCGGTAGCTCTGTCGCCCCCACGTCAGCGAGCGACCCCCGACCTGATAGCCGCGAAACCAGTCGAAGCGCTTGACTTCCGTGTAGGGACACTCCTTCTCATTCACCCAGAAGGCGAGGTTTTTCTCATTGAGCGGATAGTCGCGCTTGAGCACCGGGTAGGCCTCTTCCATGGCGTGAGTTCGACCACCGCGGTGCGGGTACTCCCACGGGGCCTTCACGGCATTGACATAGTCCTTGATGTGCTCAACGTTGCGGCCGCGCTCGAGCAGTAGCACGCGAAGACCCTTCTCGGTGAGCTCCTTGGCAGCCCATCCACCCGATATTCCCGACCCGACCACGATCGCGTCGTATTTTGCGGCCTGCACCATGCCGGTAGTCCTCCCGATGTTGCAAGCATTCTAGCTCGGTTCCAAGTAGTACTATCGGGATCATTGGAATCGAAGATACCAAACGCATAGGAGAGCCCCGTGAACGCATCATCCCGCAGAAAGTTTCTGATGCGATCTGTTGCCATGGCCACTGCCTCGCTATCACCCACTTGGCTCTCGCGTTCTGTCTACGCCAACCCCTCGGGCCGTCCCGTTGGCTTGCAGCTCTATGCGGTCAATTCCCTGCTCCAAGCGGACCCTGAAGGCACCTTGAAGGCCGTGAAAGAAATCGGCTTCGGCGAGGTGGAGACAGCGGGTTTCGGCAGGCTCACGGCGAAGGAATTTCGCCGGCTGCTCGATGACAACGGATTGATGTGTCCGAGCGCGCACCTTGCCTTCGACCTCGCCAACCTGGGGCCCACCTTCGAGACCGCCCACGCACTTGGGGTGCACTACGTCACGAGTTCGGTCTTGCGCACGAGCTCGAGTCCGTCCTCGGGACTCGCCGCGGGAATGACCTTGGATCAGGCGAAGCAAACGGCCGAATTGGCGAACAAGATTGGCGAGAAGTCCACGCAGGCCGGGTTTCAATTCACTTATCACAATCACCACGTCGAATTTGCCGATCAAGGCGGCAGCATCGGCTATGACGTCCTGCTGCGCGAAACGGATCCGGAGCTGGTGAAATTCGAAATCGACTGCGGTTGGATGGTGGTGGGCGGCCGCAATCCCATCGACTATTTCAAGCGGTACCCCAAGCGGTTTCCAATGATCCACGTCAAAGATTTTCTGCCGCCTCGCGACCAGGAATCGAATGCGGGCCCTGAACATCCCGGCGCCGAACTCGGGCACGGCATCATCGACTACCCGCCAATATTTGCAGCGGCGGAAAAGGCGGGCGTGCAGCACTACTTCGCGGAGCAGGAGGGCCCGTTCGCGCGCATGAGCCAGTTGGATGCGGCGCGCGAAGCTTACGCGTACCTGCATGCATTGAAATGAAGAGCCGAGCGATGCCAGAACCACGTCAGTTCGTCACCCGGCGATGCGTCCTTGGTGCGCTCGGCGCGGTGGCCGCGATTCATCCGCTGCCGCCCGCCGTGGCGAACCCGGTGGTTTCAACCGGTCGGCTCAAGCAGTCGGTTTGCAGATGGGCCTATGGAAGCACGCCGCTGCCCGATTTCTGCCGCCGTATCAAAGAAATGGGATTCTCCGCCATCGATCTGTTGTTCGTCGAGGAGTGGCCCATCGTGCGCGATGCCGGGTTGACAGTCTCCATGGGATATCCGAGCCGACGCGATAAATTCATCGCGACCGGGTTCAACGACCCCGCGAACCACCCACTGCTGCTGCGGGAAATGGAATCCGCGCTGCCGCTGGCCGCCGCAGCACGAGTGCCGAACGTCATCGCCATGTTCGGCAATCGCGTCCCCGGTATCGACGATGAAGCAGCGGTCGCCAATTGCGCCGGCGGACTTTCGCGCATTGCACCGCTCGCCGAAAAATACGGGGTGACGATCTGCGTCGAACTGCTCAACAGCAAGGTCAACCACCCGGGCTACCAGGGAGATCACACCGCCTTCGGTGTCGAGGTCATGAAAAGAGTCAACTCGCCGCGCGTAAAATTGTTGTACGACATCTACCACATGCAGATCATGGAAGGTGATGTCATCCGCACCATTCGCGATAACTTGCAGTGGATCGGACACTTCCACACCGGCGGCGTCCCTGGTCGCCATGAGATCAATGGGAGTCAGGAACTGAACTACCACGCGATTGCCGCCGCCATCGCCGACCTCAACTATCAGGGATACATCGCGCACGAATTCCAGCCGACACGCGCTGATCCCTTCGTCTCCCTCGAAGAGGCTTTCACGATATGTACCGTATGACCGTCGACGCCATGCACGCCATGCATCGCGTTCTTGCCCGGACGATCTTGCCGGTCGCGCTGAGTGCGCTGCCGTGGGTACCGGCTGCCGCGCAATCGCCCGCGGCAGATCCCAAAGCCACCGAGCAGTGGACGCCGGTGCCGGCCGTGGTGTCGCCCGGCGCGACGCAGGGCGCGCCGCCGTCCGATGCCATCGTACTGTTCGATGGCCGAAACTTAAATGAGTGGGTGGCGAGCAAGGATCATTCGCCGGCCGCCTGGGCGGTGGATCATGGCGTGCTGACGGTCAACAAGGCCGCCGGCAACATCGAGACCAAACGCCAATTCAAGAATTTTCAGTTGCACCTCGAATGGCGCATTCCAGAGGGAATCACGGGCGAAGGCCAGGGACGCGGAAATAGCGGCGTCTTCCTGGCATCGACCGGCCCTGGTGACGAAGGATACGAAATCCAGATTTTGGATTCTTTTCAAAATCCGACCTATGTGAATGGACAGGCAGCGAGCGTTTACAAGCAGTCTGCTCCGCTGGTGAATGCCATGCGCAAGCCGGGCCAATGGCAACTCTACGACATCGTGTGGACGGCGCCCTCTTTCGATCCGGATGGCACTTTGCAGAGCCCCGCCTTCGTCACCGTCTTTCACAATGGTATTTTGGTGCAAAACCACTTTCAGCTCGGCGGCGAGACGCGCTACGTCGGCAGTCCCGTTTATCGGAAATACGAGCGCGCCGCGATCAAATTGCAAGCCCACGGCGATCCTTCTCCCCCCGTTTCCTTCCGCAATATTTGGGTTCGTGAGATCGAGCAATAACGCGCCGAATGCTCACCGACAGTGCAGCCATTGTCCTACGCGAAGACCCTGCGAGCGCGGGTAACCTTCGCGTGCGCCGCAGTAGTGAAATAGCACGGCTGCGCACGAGACATCACGGTGCCCTAAGACATGAAGCCCTTGTCAATTATTTTAATCCTCGCCACCGTGTGTGGCTGTGCCCCCGCGACCCATGTGCTGGTCGGCCAGGCGCGTCCTCCCATTGCGCCCGACCAGGTCAGGATCTACTCCCGCCCTCCCGCCAACTTCCAGGAGATCGCCGTGCTCGATGCCTCGAGCAAGAGTGCATTCGGGACCGGCGGCCAAAAGTCGGTCGATAAAGTCATCGAACGCCTGAAAATCGAGGCCGCCAAGCTCGGCGCCAACGGAGTTATCCTCGAAGGATTCCATGACGCTCAGACCGGCGCCATCGGTACCGGGGTCGGATCGGACTCCTATTCAGGCAATTCCGCGGTCGGCGTCGGCGTTGGCGGCTCGTTGGGCATTTACAAAAAGACCGGGCACGGCGAGGCAATCTACGTGCCCGATCCGCCGCCGGCCGGCTGACCGTTTCTCCAGAATGACCATTTTTTCCCGGACGGCGAGCCGCGCGTAAATCAGCGGGCGCGAGCGTCGAGCACCGGGAACGGCACGACCTTATCGGGGCTGACCGCGAACACCCGCTCTCCCGTCACCGGCGAGATCAAATACCCGCCGGTGAACAACCCGAATGAAGGCAATACCAGGCCATGCTGTCGCAGCCAGAAGACCGGCACTCGTGCCGAACGTTTGCGCAATCCCTTGAGCGAGATCACCGGGTGGGTATGTCCACTCAGCGAGAACGCGGCCCGCGCGTCCCTTGAATCCGGCCGGGAATCATCATGAACGAAGCGAAAGGGTGTCTCGACATAGTCGCCCGCAATCCAGTCGATCGAGCCTCGCCAGCCGCTCGATATGCCCCGATCATGATTGCCGGCGATCACTTGAATGCGGATACCGGCAAGCGAGTTACTCCACCGTTCCATGTCGAGCGCTTCCTGGCTGCCCGGATCCAGCGGCTGGTGCAGGAAGTCGCCGAGAACGATGAGCCTGTGGAGACCGAAAGCGTCAAGGAGACGGCTCAGTCGCGTGCGATCGGCCTCATCTGTGCCCGCGGGAACTGCCAGCCCGTTCCGGCCGAATACGCTGCTCTTGCCGAAGTGGGTGTCCGCGACGATGGCGGCATGTAAACGCGGCCAGATGACGGCGCGATCCGGATGCAGCAACAGCGTCTCGCCGCAAATCTCGAGCGGCTCCGCGCTCAAGATGCAAGCTTCTCCAGGCGGCGCGCTTCCCGTTCGATGCGCGCCCGCCAGCTTTCCGTCGACAACGTCTGCGTTTGCAGGCGATCGGCCCATAGGGGGAATGCCAGCGGCGTCATGCGCTGCGGCTGCCGCACGATCACGCGCAAACCTCCCAGTTTCACCAGCAGATCCCGAAGTTCTGCAAAGTTCAGCTGCGCCTCCAATACCTCGCGACGCGACTGCAGCAGCAGCATGTTTTCCGCATCGTGACGTTCGAGAACGTCGAACATCAATCCGCTGGACGCTTGCAATTGCTTCGAGGACTTGCGCTTGCCGGGCGTACCGGGATCCACCAGCCCCGCGATCTGCGCGATGTCGCGAAACTGCCTGCGGGCAAGATCCGACGCATTCACGCTCGCCAGCAGGTCGGGCAACAGCGAGTCGACGTTCATGAGGCGTTTGAGCATCGCCTCGTCCGTTTCGAAGGGTTCCTCGCACAGCAGTTCGAATCCATACTCGTTGCTGGTGATCGCGAAAGTCCGCGGTGTTTCCCGTGCCAGTCGGCACGCGATGATCGATGCGATGCCCTCGTTCAAGATACGCCCGGAAAATGGGAACATCGTCAGATGAAACCCCTCGCGGGTCCGATACGTTTCCACCAGAAGTGTACCGTGCGCGGGAATGGCGGACCACTCGGCCTGGACCCGCAACAGCGGCTCGAGCACACGCACTTCAGGTTCGGTAACGCGACCTGCCGCATAGTCGCTCAGCAAATCCAGCACCCCGTTGCCCAACGTGGCCGACAGCGCCATGCGCGCGCCCTGCCAGCGCGGCACGAAGCGGCTGCGGCGGACCGAGGCCCGTACGTAGGCCACGGAATCGCGCACGCGCGCCAGTTGCAAGGTGCGCCCGCCGAACACGAAGGCGTCACCCGGTCTCAAGCG
>Ga0116226_10000399_pt1 | contig 36706 bp, 27 predicted proteins | sample S1TSphfallax_FD_89692 | JGI IMG/M metagenome (GOLD analysis project Ga0116226, IMG submission 89692) | Host-associated microbial communities from peat moss isolated from Minnesota, USA - S1T2_Fa - Sphagnum fallax MG | ecosystem: Host-associated > Plants > Peat moss > Unclassified | place: USA...
AGGGTGAGGTGGGGGAAACTCCGAAGTTGTCGAGTGGCGCTACAAGTTTGCGACAGGGTAGCGGCCCGACCACCCACCTCTCCCTGACCCTCTCCCCCCGCAAGCGCGGGCGGAGAGGGGACGTTGCGGCTGATTTCCGCGCGAAACGGACACAAGCGAGATCTGTGAATCCCCTAGCCTTGTGGGAGGGGGCCTGGGGGAGGGGTGACACCGCACCAGATACGGAGCGGCACGGCCCCTCCCCCAGCCCCCTCCCACAAGGCAGGGCAATCACATTGCCGAAAAATGTTTCTTTTTCGTCATGGCCGCCCCCGGGCTGTGACCGGGGGTGACCCGGCCACCCACGCGGTGCCGTCCGTACGGGGGAAATCGCCAGTACGAGGGACCAACGTAGTGCGCACGGGAGAGGCGTGGGTGGCCGGGTCACCCCGGGTCACAGGCCAAGGGCGGCCATGACGAATTAACAACGATCCCGGCCAAATCCGATTGCCCTGCCCACAAGGGGAGGGGGGCTTCTCCAGGACCGAACGTAAGCATTGGCCAATCAATCAATTTTTGCTTAGCCGAAGCGTGCTGGCTCGACGGCGTGGATCAGGTCACGGCGCCACAACCGAATCGCACGGCTGTTCCATGTTAGGCATGACGTTATTACCACTTGACAACCCCCGCCGGTTGCGCTACATAACCCCCATGCCGCCTCCCACCCCGCTCCCCGTCATCGCCCAACTGATCGGCCTGTTCCGCCAGGGCTTCTGGCGGCGGCTCGTAGGGCGTTTTTTCAGGCGCGGCACCACCCAACAGGCGAACGATCCGGTCGAGGAGTTCATCCTTCCCATCCTGGAGGCGATCGCCAAGATCGCGGCAGCGGTCCAGGCGGGGACCTACCGGGAACCCGAACCCACCCCCTGGGAACCCGACGAGGCTCCCAAAACCTCCGTGCGAAAGCCGCCGCCAATCCGAGAACCGGAGTCGGAACCGGAGCCCCCGTGGCTCTGCGGCCCAATCCAGGCCAGGCCCCGAGCGCCCAGGCCCCCGCCCGCCCCAGAGCCGGCGGAGCAAACATCCCCCGCACCCCAAGCACCCAGTTCGCCCGAGCGGCAGCGCCCATCGTGGCCGCCCGCCCGCTCCGTCGCACGGCCACCGCTCCCGCCGCCCCGGGTTCACATCCGCTCAAAAAAAGCCCGATCGGAGCCTGTGAAGAAGCACGTCCATATTGTTCCGGTTCCGTAATCGTCGCCCGCCGTACCGCGCGTCCAGTGACACCGCGCATGGCGCCCCACACCGCTGCGCTAGGCTGGAACTATCCCCATCTGCCGCCTCCCCAGCGCGCTCAGCACCTCCGCCGTCGCGCGCCCCACAAAGTCCGTCTCCAGATGGTCCGGCGGAAAATCCGGCGGGCTGCGGCCGGCTTCGAACGCGGCGAACTGGCGGGGGAGGAAGGCGCGGTTGCGTGCGCAATCGGGGGCGGCGGGAATGTACATCACGTTGCTCGGGGTGCGGCCGGTGTGGGCCGGCTCGACGGCGTGGATCAGGTCCGGGTGCCACCACACCGAATCGCCCGGCTGAACCTGCGGGATCGGCACCAGCGCGCGCAGCAGCGGCGCGTGCCAGTCCGGCGTGATCCACAGTGCCGCCGACGCCTCCGCGCCGCACAGCGACCCGACGGGGACGTCAGCGGCGAACGGCCGCAGCAGCACCCAGGCGATGGCGCGGGTGATCGGGACCACCTGCAACGTCCCGTCGCCCGGCCCCTGCGCGGTCAGCGCCGTCCACCCCTGCCAGGAGCGGAACATGCCGCAAGCATTCGCGTCGGTCGGGTCGAGGGCGTCCGGGCGATGCGCCGCCTCGAACGGGTCGAACGCGGCGGGATCGCCGGCCAGCACCGCCCGATACGGCAGGCGCGCCGGCCCGATCCAGCGGCCGGACGTGCCGCCGTCGATATGCGGGCCGAGCGCGAGCGAGGTGTCGCCCGGCGTGCGGCGGCGGATGCGGTCGGCGTACGTGCATTCGGCGTCGGGGTCGAATGCGTCGCCGAAGCGCCACAACCGGTTGAGCCAGGCCCGCACGCCGGCGAGTGCCTCGGACTGGCGCGCCAGCACCTGCGGACGGGACCAGTAGACCGAATACATCTGCGGCGCCGCGTTGTCCCAACGGCCCGGGCGGCGGGCGCGGCTGACCGCATCGGCGTCGTTCTCGGCCAGATAGGCGCCGAGTTCGGCGTCCCAGGCGCTCGCCTGCGCCGGCGCAAACACCCCGCGCACCACCACGCAGCCGCGCCGCCGCACCAGGTCGGGCAGGCCGGGCGCGACCGTGCCGGCGGCGATTGCGGACCATTCCACGCTCGGCACCGGCGAAACCCCGTCCGCCGCCATCGCCGCGACCTCCTCCACCTCGGCGCGAACGGCCGCGTCCACGGCGGCAAAGCGCGCGGCGGCGTCGGAGAGGCCATGTTTCAGGGCGGCGATGTCGGGCGTCATGGGTCCATCCGTTCTTCGGATACAGAGCGGGCTTGCGCGCGGTGGCGTTGATGCCGGAATCATCCTACCGCATCTGTTCGTGCTCGACGTAAAGCTTCCCCCACTGTTACCAGGGCGCCGCCATGAACTACGTCTCCACCCGCGGGCAGGCGCCCGTGCTCGGTTTCTCGGGGGTCCTGCTGGCCGGGCTCGCCGACGATGGCGGCCTGTATGTGCCGGAGGCGTTTCCGACCTTCTCGGCCGCCGAGTTCCGGGCGATGCGCGGCCTGCCCTATGCCGAGGTCGCCGCCCGGGTGATCCAGCCGTTCACCGGCGCGGACCTGCCGTTCGAGACGCTGCGGGCGCTGTGCCAGGACGCCTACGCCGGCTTCGGCCACCCGGCGGTCGCGCCGATGGTGCAACTCGGCACCGATCTGTGGACGATGGAGCTTTTCCACGGGCCGACGCTCGCCTTCAAGGACATGGCGATGCAGTTGCTCGGCCGGCTGTTCGACCATTTTCTGTCGCAGCGGGACGAGCGGGTGACGATCGTCGGCGCCACCTCCGGCGACACCGGCTCGGCGGCGATCGAGGCGTGCGCCAATCGCGCGCGGGTCGACATCGTCATCCTGCACCCGCACGGCCGCACCAGCGAGGTGCAGCGGCGGCAGATGACCACGGTCTGCGCCCGCAATGTCGCCAACATCGCCGTCGAGGGCACGTTCGACGATTGCCAGGATCTGGTGAAGGCGATGTTCGCCGACGCGCCGTTCCGGCGTGACATGCGGCTCTCGGCGGTCAACTCGATCAACTGGGCGCGGGTGGCGGCGCAGGTGCCGTATTACGTCTACGCGGCGCTGGCGCTCGGCGCGCCGGAGCGGGAGGTGGCGTTCGCCGTCCCCACCGGCAATTTCGGCAACGTGCTGGCCGCCTGGGTGGCGGGGCGGATGGGGCTGCCGGTCGCGAAACTGGTGGTCGGGTCCAACCGCAACGACATCCTCTCGCGCTTTCTGGACGCCAACGACATGACCATCCAGGGCGTCGAGCCGAGCCTGTCGCCGAGCATGGACATCCAGGTCAGCTCCAATTTCGAGCGGCTGCTGTTCGAGATCCTGGACCGCGACCCGGCCGCGACCGCCGCGACGATGGCAGGGTTTCGCGCCACCGGCCGGATGGCGGTGCCGGATGCGGCGTGGCGGCGGGCGCGGCAGGTGTTCACCGGCTTCCGGCTGGACGACGCGGCGACGCTCGCGGCGATCCGGGATTTGCAGGCCGCCACCGGCTACCTCGCCGACCCGCATTCGGCAATCGGCATCGCGGCAGGGCGCGCCCACCCGGCGGCGGCGGGCGTGCCGATGGTGGCGATGGCGACCGCCCACCCGGCAAAGTTCCCCGATGCGATGGAAAAGGCCACCGGGGCGCGCCCCCCTCTGCCGTTGCGCCTCGCAGACCTATATGAACGTTCCGAGACTTACACGCGCGCCCCCAACGACCTCGCCGCCGTCGAGGCCGAGGTTCGCGCCACCGTTCTGAGGAATGCCGCATGACCGATCCATCCGGGGCCATCCGCCTCACGCGCCTCCCCTCCGGCCTGATCGTCGTCACCGAGCGGATGGACCGGGTCGAGACGGTATCGTTCGGCGCCTACGTCGCCTCCGGCACCCGCAACGAGGCGGCGGCGGAGAACGGGGTGTCGCACTTCCTCGAACACATGGCCTTCAAGGGCACCGAGCGGCGCAGCGCGACCGCGATCGCCGAGGAGATCGAGGCGGTCGGCGGCCACATCAACGCCTACACCGCGCGCGAACAGACCGCGTTCTACGTGAAGGTGCTGAAAGAGGACACCGCACTCGGCACCGACATCATCGGCGACATCCTGACCCACTCGACCTTCGACCGGGATGAGCTGGAGCGGGAGCGCGGGGTGATATTGCAGGAGATCGGGCAGGCCAACGACACGCCGGACGACATCATCTTCGACCATTTCCAGGAGACGGCGTATCCCGGCCAGCCGATGGGCCGCCCGGTGCTGGGGACCGAGGACATCATCCGCACGATGCCGCGCGACGCGCTGATGACCTACATGCGGCGCCACTACACCACCGGCAACACCGTGGTCGCCGCCGCCGGCAATCTGCAACACGACCAGATCCTCGATCTCGTCCGCCGCCATTTCGCCGACCTGCCGACCGACCCGCTGCCGCGCGTCGAGCCCGGCCTTTACGAAGGCGGCGAGTTCCGGGAGGAGCGTGACCTCGACCAAGTGCATATCGTGCTGGGCTTCCCCTCCGTCGGCTACGGGCACATCGACTATTACCCGACGATGCTGCTGTCGACGCTGCTCGGCGGCGGCATGTCGTCGCGTCTGTTCCAGGAAGTGCGGGAGAAGCGGGGGCTGGTCTACTCGGTCTATTCCTTCACCGCGCCGGCGATGGATGGCGGGCTGTTCGGCACCTATGCCGGCACCGGCGAAAGCGAGGCCGAGGAACTGATGCCGGTCACGCTGGAGGAACTGCGGAAGGTGCAGTCCGACGTGACCGAAGCCGAACTCAGCCGTGCCCGCGCGCAGGTGAAAGCCGGGCTGCTGATGTCGCTGGAGAGCACCGGCAGCCGCTGCGAGCAGCTCGCCCGCCAGATCCAGGTGTTCGGCCGCATCGTGCCGACGGCGGAGACGGTGGAGAAGATCAACGCGGTGACCATCGCCGACGTCCAGGCCGCCGCCGCCCGCCTGTTCCGCGCCCCGCCAACCCTCGCGGCCCTCGGCCCGGCCGGTCGCGTGCCCTCGGTGACGGCAATCATCGACCGGCTGGCGGCGTAGTTTCGAATCGGCCGGGCCTACCCAGCGAGCACCAGCCGCGCCTCGACCAGCCCTTCCTCCTGCGGCATCCGGTGCAGCGTGAATCCGAGGCCGCGCACGAACGCCAGCATCGGCGTGTTGTCGGCGAGCACCTGCCCGACGACGGCGGACATGTTCCGCGCGCGCGCCCAGTCGATCAGCCGCTGCATCAGATGCCGCGCGAGGCCGCGCCCTTTCACATCCGGCTGCACCACGACGGCGAACTCGCCCTCCGCGCTGCCGACTTCGCAAACCAGCCGGGCGACGCCGACCGTCTCGCCGGTCGCCTCGCGCACCGCGATGAACGCGATCTCCCGCTCGTAATCCACCTGCGTCATGCGCGCCACCTGCTCGGCGGAGAGTTCGCGCATCGCGCTGAAGAAGCGATAGCGCACATCCTCCGGCGACAGCCGCTTGAAGAAGGCGCCGTGCGCCTCGGCATCCTCCGGGCGGATCGGCCGGATCGTGAATGTTTCGCCCTTCCCGGTGTAGCGGCCGATCAGCTCCGCCGGATAGGGCGGGATCGCCAGTTTGCCGGGAGCCTCCCCGGCCGCGCGCAGCCGTATCCACGCATCCGCGACGGCCACGCCGTCGGCATCGGCGAACAGCGGGTTGATGTCCAGCTCGGCGATTTCCGGGAAATCGACGATCAACTGGCTGACCCGCACCAGCGTCTTCGCGACATCCTCGACATGCGCCGCCGGCTGGTCGCGCAGCGGCCCGAGCGCCTGGGCGACGCGGGTGCGGGCAATCAGGGCGCGCGCCAGCGGCAGGTTCAGCGGCGGCAGGTCGAGCGCCACGTCGTGATACGCGGCGGCGGCGGTGCCGCCCTGGCCGAAGCCGATGGTCGGGCCGAACACCGCATCCTCGGCCACGCGCACCAGCAGCTCGCGCACCCGGCCCACCTGGCGCTGCACCAGCAATCCGGTGTCGCCGGATGGCGAACGGCGCCGTTGCAGCATCGCGAATGCATCGGTCAGCGCCTCCGGGTCGCGCAGATCGAGCGCGATGGCGCCGCGCGTGCCCTCCTCCGGCCGCGCCGAGCGGCGCCGCTTCAGCACCACCGGGTAGCCGATCGCGGCGGCGGCCTCCATCGCCTCGATCACATCGGCGACGCGGCGGGTCGGCACCTGCGCGATGTGATAGGCGGCCAGCACCGCCATCGCCTCGTCCTGCGTCAGCGTCAGCCGGCCGTCGGCGCGGGCGCGGGCCAGCGCGGCGCGGGCGGTCTGCTGGTCGGGCGCGATGCTCAGCACCGCGCTCGGCGGCAGTTCCCGCGCGGCGGCCCGGTTGTGCCGATCCTGCACCAGATGCCGAAACCCCCGCACCGCCTGCTCGGGCGTCGCGAACACGGCAACCCCGGCCGCGCCGAGACCATGGCGATGCGGCGCGCCGGTTGTCTCGCCCATGGCGCAAACCAGCAACGGCACGCGAATGGTTTTCGCGGCGGCGGCGATGGCCGCCATCCCCGCCTCGTCCTCCGGCCCGGTCGGCGCATGGACCAGCAGCACGCCGCCCACCTCCGGCGCGCCGGCGAGCAGCGATGCCATCTCCGCCAGCCGAATCGGATGTTCGACGCCGGTGAAGACGATGTCGCCGCCGCTGCCTGCGTCCGGCTCATGCAACAGCGACGGCCCGCCCGCCGGCACCACGCCCGCCAGCACCGTCTTGGTGGCGGCGGTGAGCTCGGCGAGGCTCAGCCCCTCCCGCAACGCCGCGTCCGCCGCCATCCAGGCCGGGCCGATCGCGTTGGTGACGATCGCCAGCGACTCCGACCGCACCGGCCGCGCCCGCGTCAGCGTCTCGGCGGCGGCGAGCAGATCCTCCAGTTGCGTCACGCACAGCACGCCGCATCGCCGCAACGCCGCCTCCAGCGTCGCGTCCGCCTCGCCGCTCGGGTCGAGCAGCCGGCCGCCGGCGCGGATCGCGACCACCGGCCGCAGCCGCGCGGCGGCACGGGCGGCCGAGAGGAACACGCGCGGGTCGCGGATGCGCCGGATGTCGAGCAGGATCGCGCCGGTGCCGGCATCGCGGGAGAGCCAGTCGAGCACCAGCCCATAGCCGATGTCGTCGTTGCCGCCGATGCCGACGATGTAGCTGAAGCCCACGCCGTTCGGCTGCGCCCAGTCCAGCACGGAGCGGCAGAGTGCCGCGGACTGGGAGACCAGCGCGACCCGTCCGGCGCGCGGCGGCAGGTGGCCTCGGCTGGCGTTCAGCCCGATGCCGGGGATGGCAACCCCGAACGAGTTGGGGCCGAGCGACCGCACGCCGGTTGTCGCGGCAAGGTCGCGCAGGCCGCTGCCCATGCCGACGACGACGGCCGCATGAACGCCGGCGCGGCCGAGCGCCGCAAACGCCTCGGGCACGGCGGCGGCCTCGGTGCAGACGATCGCGAGATCGGCCGCGCCCGGCAGCGGTTCGCCGGTCGCGGCCGTCAGGATCGGCCCGTGGAACCCGCCGGCCTGCACGTTGGCCAGCACCTGCGCGCCTGCCGCCGTCTCCGTCCCGAGCACGAGCACGGACGCCGGATGCAGCAGGTGCTCGGGGCGGAAGCGGCCGGGCTTGGCGGAGCGGGGGACGGTCATGGTGCGCCGCAGCGTAGACCGCGCCGCGCCGGTTTGGCCAAACAAAGTGTCGGCGCGCCTACAACCCCAGCCGCAGCCGCGCGCCGACCTCGCCGACGATTCCTCGCCGGAACGCCAGCACGCAGAGAATGAAGATCGCGCCTTGCGTCACCGTCACCCAGTCGCCGAACTGCGCGAGGTAAGTCTCCAACCCGCCGAACACCAGCGCCCCGATCACCGGCCCGAAGATCGTCCCGATGCCGCCGAGCAGCGTCATCAGCACCACCTCGCCCGACATCGTCCAGTCGACATCCGTCAGTGTCGCGATGCCGAACACCTGCGACTTGGCGGCGCCCGCGATGCCGGCGAGGAAGGCGGAGAGCACGAACGCGAGCAGCTTGTAGTCGTCGACGCGATACCCGAGCGAGATCGCGCGCGGCTCGTTCTCGCGGATGGCTTTCAGCACCTGGCCGAACGGGGAATGCACGATGCGATGAATGGCGAGGAACCCGGCGAGGAAGATCCCGGCGATCAGCCAGTACAGCGACATGTCGTCCTGCATCGAGATCAGCCCGAGCAGCGGCGCGCGCGGCACCTGCTGGATGCCGTCCTCGCCGCCGGTGAAAGGCACTTGCAGGCAGAAGAAGAAAACCATCTGTGCCAGTGCGAGCGTGATCATCGCGAAATAGATGCCCTGCCGCCGGATCGCCAGCCAGCCGAACACGAGGCCGATGGCGGCGCCGACGATGCCGCCGGCGAGAATTGCAAGTTCGGCGGACAATCCCCAGCTTTTCGCGGCATAGGCGGCGACGTAGCTGCCCATGCCGAAGAACGCGGCGTGCCCGAGGGAGAGAAGGCCGACATAGCCGATCAACAGGTTGAAGGCGCTGGCGAACAGGCCGAAGCACAGAACCTTCATGACGAAGACAGGGTAAAGCAGCGCGGGGGCGACGATGATCACCGCGACCATCGCCACCAGCGCAACCGCCTGGGCACGGCTGAAACCGAAACTCATGCTCAGGCGGCCTTGCCGAACAGGCCGGCGGGGCGGATCAGCAGCACGATCACCATGACGACAAACACCACCGTCGCCGACCCTTCCGGGTAGTAGACTTTCGTGAGTCCCTCGATGATCCCGAGGCTGAAGCCGGTGATGATCGAGCCGAGGATCGACCCAAGTCCGCCGATCACCACGGTCGCGAACACGACGACGATCAGGTTGGAGCCCATGTTCGGGTTGACCGAATTCATCGGCGCCGCCAGCACGCCGGCGAAGGCGGCGAGGCCGACGCCGGCGCCGTAGGTCAGCGTGACCAGTCGCGGCACGTTGACGCCGAACGCCTGCACCAGCGGCGCGTTCTCGGTCGCCGCCCGCAACGTCGCGCCGAGGCGGGTCTTCTCGATCAGAAGCCAGGTGACGAGACACATCGCAGCCGCCGCGATCACGACCCAGGCGCGATAGAGCGGCAGGACCATGAACCCGAGATTGAGCGGGCCTTGCAGCGCGTGCGGGATCGCGTAAGGCACGCCGGAACTGCCGAACTGGCTGCGCATCAGCCCCTCGATCACCAGCGCGCAGCCGAACGTCAGCAACAGGCCGTACAAGTGATCGAGCCCGTGCAGCCGCGCGATCAGCAGCTTTTCGAGCGCGACGCCGAGCGCGCCGACGACGATCGGCGCGATGACCAGCGCCGCCCAGTAGCCGATGCCCAGATAGGTCAGCAGCCCCCAGGTCACGAACGCGCCGAGCATGAACAGCGCGCCGTGCGCGAAGTTGATGACGTTGAGCAGCCCGAAGATCACCGCGAAACCGAGCGAGAGCAGCGCATAGAACGCGCCGTTGATCAGCCCGAGCGTGAGCTGGCCGTACAGCAGCAACAGCGGCTTGCCGAAGATCATGACCATCCGGCGTCGCTCACGTCTTGATGAAGGCACAATGGCCTTCGGACAACGGCCGCCACGCCTGCTCCGGCGGGAACGATGAAATCTGCTTGTAGAAATCCCATGGTCCCTTGCTCTCGCCCGGTGTCTTGACCTGAAACAGATAGCTCGGGAACATCCCGCGCCCGTCCTCGCGAATGCTGCCGTGGCCGAAAGCGTCGTCGTCGGTCGGCATCGCTTTCATCGCCGCGACCGCTGCGGCGCCGCTCGCCTTCGCCTTGTCGACGCCGATCTGCTGTACCGCCTTCAGGTAATGCAGTGCTGCGGCATAGCAGCCGGCCTGTGTCATGTTCGGCCAGTTGTTCGGCGTGCGCGGCTTGACCCGGTTGGTGAAGGCGCGGGTGCGGTCGTTCAGATCCCAGTAGAAGCTTTCGGTCAGCGTCAGTCCCTGTGCGATATCGAGGCCGAGCGCATGGACGTCGCTGATGAACATCAGCATTGCGGCGACGCGCATCGGCACGCCGAACTCCTTGGCCTGCTTGATGCTGTTGACGGTGTCCGCACCGGCGTTGCACAGCCCGAGCACTTTCGCCCCGCTCGCCTGCGCCTGGAGCAGAAAGCTGGAGAAATCCGTGGTGCCGGGGAACGGGTAGACCGACGCGCCGAGCACCTTGCCGCCCGCGTCGGTCACGAAGCGCGTCGTGCTCTCCTGCAACTGGTGGCCGAACACGTAGTCTGCCGTGAGGAAGTACCAGGAGTCGCCGCCGGAGCGAACGGTGGCGCCGCCGGTGGATTTGCCGAGCATGTACGTGTCGTACGACCAGTGAACGATGTTCGGGCCGCACTGCTTGCCGGTCAGATCGGCGGTCGCGGCGCCGGTGTTCAGCAGCACCTTGTCCTTTTCCTTCGCGACGCCGGCCACCGCCAGCGCCACCGAGGATGTCGGCACGTCGAGGATCGCATCGACGCCCTCGCGGTCGAACCATTGGCGGGCGATGCCGGCGCCGATGTCGGGCTTGTTCTGATGATCGGCGGTGATGACATCGACATCGAAGCCCTGGGCGGCAAACTCGGCGACCGCCTGCTTGGTGCATTCGAACGAGGTCAGGCCGCCGGTGTCGCGATAGGGACCGGACTGGTCGTTGAGTACGCCAAGACGGATCTTGCCCTTTTCCTGCGCGCGCGGGCGACGGCCCGGCAGTGTCACGGCAGCGGCGGCGGCGCTGCCCAGCAGCAGACGGCGCGTGATGTTGTTCATTGGTTTCCCCCCTTTGTTTTTCAGGCTTTTATCAATGGGCACCCGCCGTCCTTGAGCGGGCGGAACGCCTGATCGGCCGGAATCGTCGCCAGCAGCTTGTAGTAGTCCCACGGCTTCTTGCTCTCGGCCGGCGCCTTGACCTTGAACAGATAGCAGGGATGCAGCTTGCGGCCGTCGGCCCGGATCGAGCCTTTGCCGAACGCATCGTCGTCGGTCGGCATCGCCTTCATGCGCGCGACCGTCGCGGCGCCGTCCGCCTTCGCCTGGACCGGCCCCATCTCCGTCACCGTTTTCAGATAGTGCAGCGTGGCGGAGTAGTTGCCGGCGTGGCCCATGCCGGGGCGGACGTTCGGCGCTTTCGCCCACAGCCGATCCGCAAAGGCCCGCTTGCGGTCATCGAGATCCCAATAGAACGGCGATGACACCACCAGCCCCTGCGCGGTATCGAGGCCGATGCCATGGACGTCGGAAATGAACACCAGCAGACCGGCGAGCGTCTGGGTGATGCCGAATTCCTTGGCCTGCTTGATGGTGTTGACGGTGTCGGCGCCGGCGTTGGCGATGCCGATCACCTTCGACCCGCTCGACTGCGCCTGCAACAGATAGCTGGAGAAATCGCTCGTGCCGGGGAACGGATAGGCGGACGCGCCGAGTACCTTGCCGCCGGCTTCCTTGATGAACTGCGTGGCGTCGCGTTCCAGCGCGTGGCCGAAGGCGTAGTCGGCGGTGATGAAATACCAGGTGTCGCCGCCGGTTTTCACGAGCGCGCCGCCGGTGGAGTGCGCCAGCATCCAAGTGTCGTAGACCCAGTGGATGGTATTGGCGTTGCACTTCTTGCCGGTCAGGTCGGAGGTTCCGGCGTTGCTGACCAGGAAGATCTTGTTCTTCTCGGCGGCGACGCCCGACACCGCCAGCGAAACGCCGGAGTTGGGCACGTCGAGGATCACATCCACGCCGTCACGGTCGAACCATTGCCGAGCGATGCCGGCCCCGATGTCGGGCTTGTTCTGATGGTCGGCAACGAGGACTTCGACATTGAAGCCCTTAGGCGCGAACTCGGCGACCGCCAGCCGGGTCGCGTCGGCCGAGAGCGGGCCGCCGATGTCCTTGTAGGGGCCGGACAGATCGGTCAGCACGCCGAGCTTGATCGTCGGCGCGTCTGCCCGCGCACGAACGAGCGGTGCGATGCCGGTGAGGGAGGCGCCGGCGGCGCCGAGCAGAAGGCGGCGGGAGATGGTCATGTCAGTCTCCTCCGATACATTTACGTTCTGGGCAGGTCAGACACCGAGATAGTCGTGCAGCTTGTCCATCGAGTCCGCGAGCGCCGCATTCGGGATCATGTCGATGACGTGCCCATGTTCCATCACGTAATGGCGGTCGGCGACGGTGGCGGCGAAGTGGAAGTTCTGTTCGACCAGCAGAACGGTGAAGCCGCGCTGCTTGATCTCGCGGATCGTCCGGCCGATCTGCTGCACGATCACCGGCGCCAGCCCCTCGGTCGGCTCGTCGAGCAGCAGCAGCCGCGCGCCGGTGCGCAGGATGCGCGCGATCGCCAGCATCTGCTGCTCGCCCCCCGAAAGCCGCGTGCCCGGACTGCGCGACCGCTCCTTCAGGTTCGGGAACAGGTCGTAGAGCGTCGGCACATCGAGTCCGCCGGCCGCTATCACCGGCGGCAGCATCAGATTCTCGAACACCGACAGCGACGCGAAGATGCCCCGCTCCTCCGGGCACAGCGCGATGCCGGCGCGGGCGATCAGGTCCGGGCGCAGGTCGATCGTTTCCTCGCCGCGAAAGCGCACGCTGCCGGCGCGCCGCCCGACGAGACCCATGATGGATTTCAGCGTGGTCGTCTTGCCGGCGCCGTTGCGGCCGAGCAGCGTCACCACTTCGCCCTCGGCGACATCGAAGTCCACACCTTGCAGGATGTGGCTTTCGCCGTACCACGCATTCAGCCCGCGCACCTGCAACAGCGCCTCAGCCATCGGCGCTGCCGAGATAGGCGCTCACCACCTCCGGGTTGCGCGAGACGGCGCCATAGTCGCCCTCCGCCAGCACCCGCCCGCGCGTGAGCACCGTGATCGTGTCGCAAAGACCTTCGACCACCGACAGGTTATGCTCGACCATCAGGATCGTCCGGCCCTGCCGGATGCGCCGGATCAGGGCGACGATCCGGTCGACATCGGCGTGCGTCATGCCGGCCGTGGGTTCGTCGAGCAGCATCACCTCCGGCTCCAGCGCCAAGGTCGTTGCGATCTCCAGCGCCCGCTTGCGGCCGTAGGGAAGCTGCCCCGCCGGAGTCTCGGCATAGGCGCTCAGGCCGACGGCATCCAGCAGCTCCAGCGCGCGGGTGTTGTAGATGTCGAGAGCGCGCTCGGAGCGCCAGAAATCGAAGCTGCCGCCACGGCCGCGTTGCAACGCGATACGAACGTTCTGCAACGCTGTCAGCGTGGCGAACACGGCCGAAATCTGGAAGCTGCGCACGAGGCCGAGGCGCGCCACCTCGGCGGGCCGGCGGCCGGTGATGTCGTGGCCCTTCAGGCGGATGGTGCCCCGCGTCGGCTGCAAGAACTTGGTCAGCAGATTGAAGCAGGTTGTCTTGCCGGCGCCGTTCGGGCCGATCAGGGCATGAATTGTGCCGGTCCGCACTTTCAGGTCGACTCCGTTGACCGCCACGAATCCCCGGAACTCGCGCGTCAGCCCGGTTGTCTCAAGAATCGTGTCGGACACGCTTGAACTTTCCCCCATGTGCTCGTTAAAGGTCTGATTTGCATATAGTGCGCGGGGGCACAAGGTCGGGTACGATCGCCTTCACCACCGATGTTGTGACGTCGCTGCAATCCGGGTGTCATGGCCGTATCGGGGCGCGTGGCTTATATGCGGTTCACGATGATGCGAGCCCCGCACGTTTCCCGCCTCGCCCGGTTCCTGTCGCGCGGCGGGGCGATCGCTGCCGCATTGCTGCTCGTCGGCTGCCAGGTCGGACCACCGTATGCGAAGCCCGCGCCGGAGATTCCCGCAAGCTATCGCGCGGCCGACGCGGCGCTGCCGGCAGCCACGGCGATCGCACCCGATTGGTGGGCGGGGTTCCACTCCCCCACCCTGAGCGCGTTGATGGCGGACGCGGCGACGAACAGCTTCGACGTGCGGGCCGCCGTCGCGCGGATCGGGCAGGCGGACGCGCAATTGCGTGCCGCCGGCGCCGCCCTGCTGCCGGAAGTCGACGGCAGCGCGAAAGCAAGCTGGACCCGCAGCACCGCCAGCACGGTCGGCATCGCCAACGGCCCGAATGGCCTGAACCTGACCACCGGCCAGCGCGCGACCGAACAGCGCGTCTACAGCCTCGGCCCCAACGTCAGTTACGAACTGGATTTCTGGGGCGCCATCCGCTCCGGCCAGCAAGCCGCCGCCGCCAACGCGCTGTTCAGCCGCTACGATCGCCAGACGGTCGCGCTGACGACGCTCGGCGCCACCGCCACCACCTGGTTCACCGCGCTCGCCTACCAGGACAGGCTGGCGGTCGCCCAGAACAACCTGAAGGACAGCGAGGACATCCTGGCCGCGATCCGGGCACGGCTGGATGTCGGCACCGCCTCCCTGCTCGATGTCGCGGAGGAGGAGGCGCTGGTCGCCGGCATCCGCGCCACCATCCCGAACCTGCGCAACCTGCGGGACCAGGAGGTCGTGGCGCTGGCGATCCTGGTCGGGCGGCTGCCGGAAGCGGTGCCGCTGCCTTCAGGCACGCTGACATCGCTGGAGTTGCCGGCGGTGTCGCCCGGCCTGCCCTCCACCCTGCTCGCCCGCCGGCCGGACGTGGCCTCGGCGGAGGCGCAACTGATCGAGCAGAACGCCAACATCCGCGTCGCCCGCGCCGCGTTCTTCCCCACGATCACGCTGACCGGCTCGGCCGGCTGGCAGAGCACGGCGCTGCAATCGCTGCTGAACGGCCAGTCGCTGCTGTTCAGCGCCGCCGCCAACGCGGCCCAGACGATCTTCGACAACGGCAAGCTCGCGGCCCAGTACGACCAGGCGAAGGCGCGCTACGACGAGTTGCTGGCCGACTACCAGAAGGCGGTGGTGCAGGCGTTCACCGACGTCGAGACCGCGCTGATCCAATGGCGCGAGACGACCGAGCAGGAGAAGCTGGAGGAGGACGCGGTGCGAACCGCCCAGCGCGCCGCCGATATCGCCCGGGCGCAGGTGGAGGCCGGGACGCTCGATATCGTGACCGCGTTGCAGACGCAGTCCACCCTGTACGGGGACCAGGACACGCTGGCGCAGGTGCGGCTCGCGCGGGTGCTGGCGCTGGTCAATCTCTACAAGGCGCTCGGCGGCGGCTGGTCGGCCACCGATGTCATGCCGCCGGCCGCCCCCATCTTCAACGGGGTGCTATGACCCGCGCTGCCGCACACCGCGCCAGGAGAGCAATGTGATGCGCCGGACCGTGCTGATCGTGGTGCTGCTGGCGGTGGCCGTGGGCGGCGGCTGGTGGTTCAGCCACCGCAACGCCCGCGCCAAGACGGACACCAGCGGCACGGACCCGATCCCGGTGCTGGTCGCGACCGCCGAGGCGCGCGACGTGCCGATCTGGCTGGAAGGGCTGGGCACCGTGCAGGCCAGTGCCACCGTGACCGTCAAGGCCCAGGTGGACGGGATGCTCAGCGAGGTCCGCTTCCGCGAGGGGCAGGACGTTCATACCGGCGACATCCTGGCGAAGATCGACCCGCGCACATACCAGGCCGCACTCGACCAGGCGACCGCGAAGAAGGCGCAGGACGCGGCGAACCTCGCCAACGCGCGCGTGGACCTCACGCGCTACACCAAGCTCGCCGCCACCGCCTACACCTCCGCCCAGCAGGCCGACACCCAGCGATCGACGGTGGCGCAGTTGGAAGCGCAGGTGGCGCAGGACCAGGCACAGATCGACAGCGCGCGCGCGCAACTCAGCTACACGACCATCACCTCGCCGATCGACGGGCGCACCGGCATCCGGCAGGTCGATCAGGGCAATCTGGTCCACGCCGCCGACACGACGGGTATCGTCGTGATCACCACGCTGCGGCCGATCGCCGTGGTGTTCACGCTGCCGCAGCAGGCGCTGCCGGACGTGGTGGCGGCGCAGGCGCACGGCGCCCCGATCGTCGAGGCGCTGCCGCAGGGCGCCGCCGGCGCACAGCCGCTCGATGTCGGTACGCTCGCGGTGCTCGACAATCAGGTCGACCCGACCACCGGCACGATCAAGCTGAAGGCGACGTTCCCGAACGATGCGATGAAACTGTGGCCCGGCGGCTTCGTGACGGTGCGGCTGCGCGTGGACACACGGCGCGACGCGATCGTGGTGCCGCCGGCCGCCGTGCAGCGCGGGCCGCTCGGCGCCTATGTCTATGTCGTCGGCGACGCCATGACCGCGAGCCGCCGCCCGGTCTTGGTCGGCCACGAGGACATGCGCGCCAGCATCATCGACAGCGGCCTGCACGCCGGCGAGCGCGTCGTCGTGGACGGCGCCGCCCGGCTCACCGACGGCCGCGCGGTGACGATCGTCGATCCCGCCGGCACGACACCCGCAACGGCCAGCGGCCCGGCCGGCGGCGGCCCCACGTGAACATCTCGGCCCCGTTCATCGCCCGCCCGATCGCGACCGGGCTGCTGGCGATCGCGGTGCTGCTCGGCGGGCTGCTCGGCTACCGGCAACTGCCGGTCTCGGCGCTGCCGCAGGTGGATTTCCCAACGATCCAGGTGACGACGCAACTGCCGGGCGCCAGCCCAGACACCGTCTCCACGCTGATCACCGCCTCGCTCGAACGGCAGTTCGGGCAGATCCAGGGGCTGACCGAGATGACGTCGGTCAGTTCCGAGGGCACCAGCGCGATCACGCTGCAATTCGCGCTCGATCGCAACATCGACAGCGCGGCCGAGGACGTTCAGGCCGCGATCAACGCCGCCGCCGGCACGCTGCCGGTGAACCTGCCCTATCCGCCGGTCTACGCGAAGGTGAACCCGGCCGATACGCCGATCCTGACGCTGGCGCTCGAATCGGACGCGATGACGCTGGACCGCGTCAGCGACGCCGCCGACACGCTGCTGCTGCCGCGCCTCAGCGAGATCGCCGGCGTCGGCAAGGTGACGGTGCAGGGCAACATGCGCCCCGCCGTGCGCGTGCGCGTCGATCCCGCCCGGCTCGCCGGCTACGGATTGTCGATGGAGGACGTGCGCAGCGCCATCGCCGCCGCCAACGCCAACGGTGCCAAGGGCGGCTTCGACGGGCCACGCCAGGCGATATCGCTCGGCGCCAACGACCAGCTTGTCTCGCCCGACGCCTACCGGGCGCTCGTGCTGGCATGGCGCAACGGCGCACCGGTACATCTGAGCGATGTCGGCAACGTCGCCGGCGGGCTGGAGAACGATCGCGTCGCCGCCGCCTATCAGGGCCGCCCGGCCGTCGTGCTCGACATCCAGCGCCAGCCGGGTGCGAACATCGTGCAGACGGTCGATCGCATCAAGGACGAGCTGCCGGCGCTGCAAGCGGCGATGCCGTCCGGCATCCGCATGAATATCGTCGCCGACCGCACGCAGACGATCCGCGCCAGCGTTGCCGACGTGCAGGGCACGCTGATCCTGTCGGTGGCACTGGTGGTCGGCGTTATCTTCCTGTTCCTGCGCACATGGCGCGCGACCATCGTGCCCGCCGTGGCGCTGCCGCTGTCGCTGATCGCGACCTTCGCCGTGATGAGCCAGCTTGGCTACGCGCTCGACAATCTCTCGCTGATGGCACTGACGGTGGCGACCGGCTTCGTCGTCGACGACGCGATCGTGATGATCGAGAACGTCGTCCGCTACATCGAGCAGGGCGTGCCGCCGTTGCAGGCGGCATATCGCGGCGCGGCGCAGATCGGGTTCACCATCGTCTCGCTGACCGTCTCGCTGGTCGCGGTGTTCATCCCGCTGCTGTTCATGTCGGGCGTGGTCGGCCGGCTGTTCAGCGAGTTCGCGATGACGCTGTCGATTTCCGTCGTCGTGTCCGCCGTCATCTCGCTGACGTTGACGCCGATGATGTGCGGGCGGCTGCTGCGCGCGCCCACCGGGCAGATGCCGGGCCGCATCGCGCGCGGGATGGAACGGGGTTTCGAGCGGCTGCTGGCATTCTACCGTCGCACGCTCGCGTGGTCGTTGCGGCATGAAAGCCTGATGCTGGGAATCGCGGTGGCGACGCTGGTCGGCACGGTCCTGCTATACGTCGCGATCCCGAAAGGCTTCCTGCCGTTGCAGGACACCGGCCTGATCGTGGCCGTCACCCAGGGCGAACAGAGCGTCTCCATCCCGCACATGATCGAATTGCAGGCGCGCGCGGCGGCGATCGTGCAGCAGGACCCGGACGTGACCGGCGTCGTCAGCCTCGTCGGCGCCGGTGCGATCAACCCGACGCCGAACACGGGGCGGCTGACCATCGTGCTGGCGCCGCGCCGGCAGCGCAGCGCCGACGCACAGGCGATCGCCGCGCGCTTGCAGGCCAAGCTGACCGCGATTGCGGGACTTTCCGTGTTCATGCAGCCGGTGCAGGACATCCAGATCGGCACGCGCGTCAGCCGCACCCAGTTCCAGTATACGTTGATCGACACCGAGACGGCCGAACTCGACACCTGGGCGCCCCGCCTGCTGGCCCGGCTGCAAACCTCGGCACCGCTCCGCGATGTGGCGAGCGACCAGCAGAACGAGGGGTTTCGTACCTTCGTCCGCGTCGATCGCGACGCCGCGATGCGGCTGGGCGTGACCATGCAGGCGGTCCAGGACGTGCTGTATGATGCGTTCGGTCAGCGCCAGGTCTCGACGATTTTCGGCCAGGCGAACCAGTATCGCGTCGTGCTGGAGGCCGATCCCGCGTGGCTGCGCGACCCTGGCACGTTGTCGCAACTCCGCGTGCCGGGCAGCAACGGCGCGCAGGTGCCCCTCGCGGCGATCGCAACGATCGAGCGGACGACGGCGCCGCTGGTGATCACGCACGATGGCCAGTTCCCCGCCGTCACGCTGAGCTTCAATCTCGCACCCGGCGCATCCCTCGGCGATGCGGAGGCCGCGATCGCGGAGGCCGGTAAGCAGATCGGGCTTCCTGTCACGATCATTGGGCGTTATTCGGGAGACGCGGAGGAATTCCGCCAGTCGCTCGCCAGCGAACCGTGGCTGATCCTCGCGGCCGTCGCGGTGATCTACATCGTGCTCGGCGTGCTCTATGAAAGCGTGATCCACCCGATCACGATCCTGTCGTCGCTGCCGTCGGCGGGGATCGGCGCGTTGCTGGCGCTGATGGCGCTCGGGCTCGACCTCTCATTGGTGGCGCTGGTCGGCATCGTGCTGCTGATGGGCATCGTCAAGAAAAACGCGATCATGATGATCGATTTTGCCCTCGTCGCCGAGCGGGAGGATGGCAAGACGCCGCGCGAGGCGATCACGGAGGCCTGCCTGCTGCGCTTCCGCCCGATCATGATGACGACGGCCGCCGCCCTGCTCGGCGCGCTGCCGCTGATGCTCGGGCACGGCACCGGCAGCGAACTGCGCATTCCGCTCGGCGTCACCATCGTCGGCGGGCTGCTGCTGAGCCAGTTGCTGACGCTCTATACGACGCCCGCGATCTATCTGGCGCTGGAGCGGGTGCGGCTGCGCGTCGCCGGGCCGGCGCGGCAGATCGTCGTGGCCGAATAGGCCATGGGTTTCTCGGCGACGTTCATCAACCGGCCGATCGCAACCGGACTGCTGTCGCTCGGCCTGCTGATCACCGGCATCGTCGCCTATTTCTTCCTCCCGGTCGCCTCGCTGCCAAGCGTGGACATCCCGACCATCGTCGTGTTCGCGAGCCGCCCCGGCGCGGACCCGGAGAACATGGCGAGCGCCATCGCCGCTCCGCTGGAGCGCAGGCTCGCCGAGATCTCCGGCGTCACCGAACTCACCTCGATCAATGCCACCGGCAACACCTCGATCATCGTGCAGTTCGACATCTCCCGCGATGTCGATGCGGACGCGCACGACGTGCAGGCGGCGATCAACGCGGCGACGTCGGATCTGCCGTCCGACCTGCCGGTGCGGCCGTTCTTCAAGAAGTTCAATCCGGCGTCGTTCCCGATCATGACGATCGCCCTGACTTCCGCCACGCTGCCGCTGGCGCAGATCTACGACGCCGCCGACAGCGTCCTTGCGCAGCGGCTGTCGCAGGTCGAGGGCGTTTCCCAGGTGCAGATCAACGGCGCCGAGAAGCCGGCCGTGCGCGTGCGCCTCAACCCGGCGGCATTGGCGGCCGCGCATCTGTCGGCGGAAGACGTGTACACCGCGATCCGGGGCGCCAACGTCGCCGGCCCGACCGGCGGCTTCGAGGGCGCCGGCCGCGCCGAGTCGATCGGGCTGAACGGCCAGCTTTCCACCGCCCGCGACTATGCGCCGCTGGTGCTGAAAACCGCGAGCGGCGCGGTCGTGCGGCTGACGGATGTGGCCAGCGTCGTCGACGGCGTCGCCAACACCCGCCTCGCGGCCGATTTCAGCGGCAAGCCGGCGATCCTGCTGTACGTGTCCCGCTCCACCGGCGCCAACGCGGTCGAGACGGTCGATCGTGTGCGCGAGATGCTGCCGCTGCTGCAATCCTGGATCTCGCCGGAGATCAGGCTGACGATCCTGTCCGACGGCACCTCGATGATCCGGGCCAGCATCGCCGACGTGCAGTTGACGCTGCTGATCACCATCGCGCTGGTGATCCTGGTGGTTCTGCTGTTCATGCGGCGCCTCGTGCCGACCATCGCCGCCGGCGTCACCGTGCCGCTGTCGATCGCCGGCACGCTCGCGGTGATGTGGTGGGAGGGCTACACCCTCGACAACTACTCGCTGATGGCGATCACCATCTCGGTCGGCTTCGTTGTCGACGACGCGATCGTCATGATCGAGAACATCGTCCGGCATCTGGAACAAGGGCACACGCCGCTGCGCGCGGCGCTGCTGGGCGCGAAGCAGATCACCTTCACCGTGCTGTCGATCAGCGTCTCGCTGATCGCGGTGTTCATACCGGTCCTGTTCCTCGGCGGCATCATCGGGCGGATGATGCATGAATTCGCGATGACGATCACGATCGCCATCGTCGTCTCCGCCATCGTCTCGCTGACGCTGACGCCGATGCTGTGCGGGCAGTTGATGACGCGGGCATCGCTGCGGGTCGGCAAAGGGCCTTGGGCCCGCATCGACGCGGCGGTGCAGCGCGTGTTCGACCGGGCACTGGGCTGGTATGCCGGAACGCTCGGCTGGGCGTTGCGCTACCGGTGGCTGATGCTCGGCGTGACGGTCGGCACGCTGGTCCTGACGATCTGGCTCTATACCGTCGTGCCGAAAGGCTTTCTGCCGGACGAGGACACAGGGATCATCCAGGGCGTCATCGTCGCGAGCCCCGACGTGTCGTTCGCCGCCGCCCGCGCGCGGCAGAAGGCGGTGGTCGACGTGATCACCGGCGACCCGGCCGTGGCGGCCGTCGCTTCCACCATCGGCGTCACCTCCGGCTGGGCCTCGCTGAACCGGGTGAACCTGACGATCGCGCTCAAGCCGCTGAGCGAGCGCGGGCTGTCGGCCGATGCGATCGTCGAACGGCTGCGCCCGAAGCTGGCAAACTTCGGTGGCACGCCAACGTATCTTTGGTCGGCACAGGGTTTGCGCCCCGGTGGGCGGCAAGGTGCCAGCAACCAGTTCGCGCTGATCGACCAGAACCTGTCCGAGTTGCGCGCGTGGACGGTGAAGGTGGAGGACGCGCTGCGGCGCACGCCGGGCCTGCTCGACGTCACCAGTGACGAGGATGCGGCATCGCCGCAGGTCAACATCGAGATCGACCGGGAAGCGGCGGCCCGACTCGGCGTCAGCGTCGCAGCGGTTGACGACGCGCTGAACAACGCCTTCTCCCAACGCGAGATCTCGGTGATCTACACGCAGCGCAACCAGTACTGGGTGGTGCTGGAAACCGATCCCGCGCTGCAAACGGACCCGGCGCGCCTGGACCGCGTGTTCGTCGGCGGCAGCAACGGTACGCAGGTGCCGCTGCTCAGCGTGGTGCGGGCCTCGCGCGGGACCGGCCCGGTATCGGTGCGCCACCAGGGCCAGTTCCCCGCCACGACGATCAGCTACAACATCGCGCCCGGACTGGCGCAGAGCGAGGCGCTGGCGCGCCTGCAACACACCGTCGCCCAACTGGGTCTGCCCGACACGATACGGACCGACACGGCGGGCAACCTGAAACTGTTCGCCGACAGCGGGAAGGCGCTGCCGATGCTGCTGGTTGCCGCGTTCCTCGCGATCTACGTCGTGCTCGGCGTGCTGTACGAAAGCCTGACGCAGCCGATCACCATCATCTCAAGCCTGTTCCCGGCGGGGCTCGGCGCGCTGCTGGCCCTGCTGATCACCAATACCGACATGTCGCTGATCGCGATCATCGCCATTCTGTTGCTGATGGGCATCGTCAAGAAGAACGCCATCATGCTGGTCGATTTCGCACTGGAGCAAGAACGGCATTTCGGAAAGACGCCGCTGGAGGCGATCCATGCCGCGTGCCTCGAGCGGTTCCGGCCGATCATCATGACGACGCTGGCCGCCTTGTTCGGCGCGGTGCCGCTGGCGTTCGCCTTCGGCGCCGGCGCCGAGACGCGGCGGCCGCTCGGCATCGCCATCATCGGCGGCCTTATCGTCTCCCAGGCGCTGACGCTCTACACGACGCCGGTGGTGTATCTCGCCTTGCAGGGGCGGCGCGGAGGCAAGCGCCGGGCGATCGCCAATATGCCGCCCGAGCCAGCCTGACGGCGGTGGAGGTCGCCCGCCGTCTCAGCCCACCTTGCCGCCGGTGCGTCCGGTATTGGTCGGGCAGGAGCAAGGACCGCCGACCGGGGAGGGCGCGTTGAGCGGGCACACGTACGCCCCGGCATAACAGGATTGCCCGGCCGCCGGCGCCGGCTGCTCGTACACGACCGGTGGCGGCGGCGCGTAATAATACGGCGGCGGATAATAGTATGCCGGCGGCGGTCCGACATACACGGGTGGGAAGCCAATGAAGAAGCCACCACGCCACCATGCGTGCGCCGGGGACGGAGCCGCGAGGGCGGCGCCCACGAGCAGGAAGGCGAAGGCAGCGCGTGCCATTGTTTTGCGTGTCGTTGTCATTCTCAAGCTCCCGAAACAACGCCATAGGTCGAGTCGAGCACACCCTCGTGGCGGATATATGGCGCGGGACCGCCAGAATGTATCCCCGCCCACGATTTTAGCCGTTGCCGAGCCAGTGCAAACGCACATGGCGCCCCCGCGTGTGAAATCGCTGCCGCAAATGGCGGCAAACGGCCGCTCGTTCTTGACTTATGGCTGTGCTTTGCGGATATGGCGCCGCAGCGCGCGCATTTGACGCGCGTTCGGCGTGCGCACACGGCGCCGCCGCAGCGGCGACACCCTGGAAGCACACACGTTTTGACCGATACCGTGCCGTTCCCCGATACCGTGCCGGCCCAACCGGAGCCATCCGAGCCCGTGGCGCCGGCCGGGCACCTGCCCGACGAACCCGATCACCTGGCGGCGGCGTCGCCCGAGAGCATGGAATCCACGCTGGTAAAGGAGCCAGGCGAACTGCCCGGCTTCGAAGCCCTGGGCCTGTCCGAGCCGATCCTGCGCGCCATCGCCGAGAAGGGCTACAAGAGTCCGACGCCGATCCAGGCGCAGGCCATCCCGGTTGTGCTGATGGGCCGCGACGTGCTCGGCGTGGCACAAACCGGCACCGGCAAGACCGCCGGCTTCACGCTGCCGATGATCGATATCCTCTCCGGCTCCCGCGCCCGCGCCCGGATGCCGCGCAGCCTGATCCTGGAGCCGACCCGCGAGCTGGCCTTGCAGGTCGCGGAGAATTTCGTCCAGTACGGCAAGTACCTGAAGCTCAACCACGCGCTGATCATCGGCGGGGAGAGCATGTCCGACCAGCGCGACCTGCTGAATCGCGGGGTCGACGTGCTGATCGCCACCCCCGGCCGGCTGATCGACATGTTCGAGCGCGGCGGATTGCTGCTGACCGACACCCGCGTGCTGGTGATCGACGAGGCGGACCGGATGCTGGACATGGGGTTCATCCCCGATGTCGAGCGCATCGTCTCGATGCTGCCTGCGAACCGGCAAACGCTGTTCTTTTCGGCCACGATGGCCCCGGAAATCCGGCGGCTGGCGGATGCGTTCCTGCAAAACCCGAAGCTGATTACCGTCAGCAAGGCGGCCAGCGTCGCGCCGACGATCACGCAGAAGATCACGCTGGTTGCCGAGCACGACAAGCGCGAGGCGTTGCGCCGGCTGATCCGCAGTGAGGACGTGCAGAACGCCCTGATCTTCTGCAACCGCAAGCGCGATGTCGATATCCTGCACAAGTCGCTGACGCGGCACGATTTCAGCGTCGGCGCGCTGCACGGCGACATGGCCCAGCCGGTGCGCTTCGCGACGCTCGAGAAATTCAAGGCCGGCGAGATCCGCCTGCTGTGTTGCAGCGACGTTGCGGCGCGCGGCATCGACATCGGCGGCCTCTCGCACGTCTTCAACTTCGATGTGCCGATCCATTCGGAGGATTACGTCCATCGCATCGGCCGCACCGGCCGCGCCGGGCGCGAGGGGCGGGCGTTCATGCTGGCGACACCCGAAGATCGGCTCGCCGTCGAGGCGATCCAGAAATTGACCGGCGGCGGCGTGATCGAGCGCATCCAGATCGAGGGGCTCGACCCCGTCGAATGGGCCGAGGACGGCGGGCGCCGGCGCGGTCGCGGGCGCGGCAAGCCGCCGGCGAAGGCCGCCCCCGAACGCAAGCCAGAGGCACCGAAACCGGAGGCGCGCAAGGCGGAGCCGCGCAAGCCGGCGGCGAAAAAGCCGGAGCCCGTCCCCCCGCCGATTGCCGAGCCGCAGCCCGATATCGTGCGGCCAGAGCCCGTCGCGCGCGCCGAGCGGTCCGACCGCCACAGAAATGACGATCGCGGTCCGCGCCGAGAGCCGCGCCATCGCGACGACGATCACGGCGCCAGCGTCCTCGGCTTCGGCGAGGACACGCCCGCCTTCATGCTGGTCCCGGCCCGTCGGCGGCAAGCGGTGGCGCATGTGGAGGAAGCGGAGATCGACGCATGAACGTCATGCCGGCAAAACGCTCGCTGCCTGCGTTCAAGTGGGACGACGCGCTGCTGCTTGACGATCAGCTCAGCGAGGACGAGCGCGCCATCCGCGACACCGCGCGCGACTACTGCCAGGAAAAGCTGTTCCCCCGCGTCTTGCTCGCGCATCGCAACGAGACGTTCGACCGCGCCATCATGACGGAAATGGGTGCGCTCGGATTCCTCGGCCCGACGCTCGACAGCCACGGCTGCGCCGGCGTGAACTATGTCAGTTACGGCCTGATCGCGCGCGAGATCGAGCGCGTCGATTCCGGCTACCGCAGCGCCTTCTCGGTGCAGTCGTCGCTGGTGATGTATCCGATCCACGCTTTCGGCTCGGACGCCCAGAAGGACAGGTATCTGCCGAAATTGTGCAGCGGCGAATGGGTTGGCTGCTTCGGCCTTACCGAGCCGGACGCCGGTTCCGACCCGGCTTCCATGCGCACGCGCGCGAAAGCCGTTGATGGCGGCTTTGTGCTGAACGGTTCGAAAACCTGGATCAGCAATTCCCCGATCGCCGATGTTTTCGTCGTCTGGGCCAAGGACGATGCCGGCGACATTCGCGGGTTCGTGCTCGAGAAGGGCGCAAAGGGCCTGAGCGCCCCGAAGATCGAAGGCAAATTCAGCCTGCGGGCGAGCGTGACCGGCATGATCATGATGCAGGACGTGTTCGCGCCGGCGGAGGCGATGCTGCCTGGCGCGAAGGGCCTGCGGGGCCCGTTCTCCTGCCTCAACAACGCGCGTTACGGCATTTCCTGGGGCGCGCTCGGCGCCGCCGAATTCTGCTGGCACGCGGCGCGTGACTACACGATGCAGCGCATGATGTTCGGGCGCCCGCTGGCGGCGACGCAACTGATCCAGAAGAAGCTCGCGGACATGCAGACCGAGATCACACTCGGCCTGCAATCGGTGCTGCGCCTCGGCCGGCTGCTCGACGAGCACCGGGCGGCGCCAGAAATGATCAGCCTGTGCAAGCGCAATTCCTGCGGCAAGTCACTGGACATTGCTCGAATGGCGCGCGACATGCACGGCGGCAACGGCATCGCCGACGAATACCACGTGATCCGCCATGTGCTGAACCTTGAAGCTGTGAACACGTACGAGGGCACGCACGACGTGCATGCGCTGATTCTCGGGCGGGCGCAGACGGGGCTGTCGGCATTCGGCGCCTGATCGAGGTCGAGGTCGCGCGCGTCGGCGCCGAGGGCGACGGAGTCGCCACACTTGGTGATGGCAGCGCGCTTTTTCTGCGCGGCGTGCTGCCCGGCGAGCGGGTACGGGCGGGCGTGACCGTTAAGCGCGGCGACGGATTCGCCGGCGAGGTGGATGCGGTGTTGTCCGCCAGCCCCGAGCGGGTCGCGCCGCCCTGCGCGCACGCTGCCGAATGTGGCGGGTGCGCGCTGCAACATTGGCGCTTGGACGCGTATCTCGGCTGGAAGTCGGCGCTGTTGGAAGCCGCCTTGCGCCGCGCCGGGTACACAACTCAGATCGCGCCCATCGTCGCCACCCCGCCGCGCACCCGGCGCCGGATCGACCTCGCGGCGCGGCGCGAGGGCAGCGTGCTGCGCCTCGGCCTGCACGCGCCGCGCAGCCGCGACATCGTCGATCTGCACGACTGCCACGTGCTGCACCCGACACTCGCGGCCCTGCTGCCGCCGTTGCGACGCACGCTGCTGACGCTCACCGCACTACGGCGCGAAGCAGACATCGTCTGCAATCTGCTCGACACCGGGCCGGATTTGCTGCTGCGCACCGACGCCGAGCCGACCGCGCCGGATCGCGCGCGCCTCGCCACGTTCGCAGCCGGGCACGGCATCCGCCGCATCATGTGGGCACGCGGCGACGGGCCGCCGGAAACCGCCGTGCTCACGGCTCCGCCGACGATCCGCTTCGCCGGCAGCGACGTCACGCCGCCACCCGGCGCGTTCCTGCAAGCCAGCGCCGAGGGCGAGCGCGCCATCGTCGCCGCCGTGCTGGCGGGACTGCCGGAGAAGCTGGCGCCCCGCGCCCGCATCGCCGACCTCTACGCCGGCTGCGGCACGCTGACATTCGCGCTTGCAGCGCGGGCGCGCGTCGCCGCGTATGAGGGCGACGCGGCGGCGCTCGGCGCCTTGCGCGCCGCCGTCAACGCCGCGCAACTCGCGGGCCGGATCGAGCCGGTGCCGCGGGACCTGGTGCGCCAGCCATTGAGCGCAAAAGAACTCGCGGCGTTCGCGGCGGTCGTGCTCGACCCGCCGCACGCGGGCGCCGCCGTGCAGATCGCCCAGATCGCGGCGAGCAACATCGCCCGCGTGATCTATGTCAGTTGCAATCCCGCCGCATTGTCGCGCGATGCGTCCGTGCTGCGCGGCGCCGGCTCCGCGCTGGTCGCGGCGACGCCGATCGACCAGTTCCTGTGGTCAGCCCGGCTCGAAAGCGTTTGCGTGTTCGCGCGTCAGACGTGAAAGCTTTCGCCGCAGCCGCAGCGGCCCTTCTCGTTCGGATTGGTGAAGGTGAAGCCGGCTTCGAGGGATTTCACCTCGTAGTCCATCACCGTGCCGATCAGGAACAGGCTCGCCTTGCGATCGACCAGCACCGTCACGCCCTTGTCGTTGACCACCTCGTCACCGGGACCGGCGGCATCGACCCAGCTCATGTCGTAGGACAGGCCGGAACAGCCCTTGGTGCCGACGCCGATCCGCAGCAGCTTTCCCGCCTGACCCTGGGCATACAGCTTGCCCAATCGCGCAGCGGCGGCATCCGTCAGCGCCATCAGCGGCGGCAAGGCCCGGCGCGCGGGCCGCGTTGTCGTGACAGTGTTGCTCATGCGTCTGTCCCCCGCATCAAAACATGTTCATGGAAAGCCGCGCGTCTTCCGTCATGCGGCTCGGGTCCCACGGCGGGTCCCAGACCACATCGACGTCGCAGCGGCGCACGCCCGGCACGGCCATGATCGCCTCGCGCACCTGCACCGGCAATTCCTGCGCGCTCGGGCAGCCGGGCGCGGTCAGCGTCATTTCCACCTGCACCGCGCCGTCATCCTCGATCCCGATCGCGTAGACAAGCCCGAGCTCGTAGATATTCACAGGGATTTCCGGGTCGTACACGGTGGCGCAGGCGGCGATCACCGCGTCCTCGGTCGGGCGCGGCTCGGTCTCGCCATCCGGCGTCCAGCCTGCCACGGTCGCGGCCGGCGCGGGCTGCGGTGCTTCGAGTTCGTCACTCACTCGTGGCATCTCCCTGTCTGTCCAGCGCCGCCAGCAGCGCGTGCCAAGGCAGCGTGGCGCACTTCACGCGCGACGGATACTCATGGACGCCTGCGAGCGGCCGCAGCCTGTCCATCGCCGCGTCACCGTCCGGCGCCTCGCCGCTGCGCGCCATCGCGCGGAAAGCATCGGCCAGACCACGGATATCGGCATCCGAGCGGCCCGCCACAACCTCCGCCATCAGGTCGGCCGAGGCAATGCTGATCGCACAGCCGCGCGCCTCGAAACCCGCCTGCGCGACGCGGCCGTCGTCGTCGTGCCGCACCCATACCTGCACGCGGTCGCCGCACATCGGGTTGTCGCCCTTCGCGGTCGCATCGAACGCGGCCAGTCGCGACCCGTGGCGCGGGCGACGGCCGTGATCGAGAATCACCTCCTGATACAGATCGCGAAGATCGTCGAACATCACGCGAAGAATTCCCGCACCCGCACCAGCGCCGTCGCCAGCGCGTCGATCTCCTCGTGCGTCGTATAGACGCCGAAACTCGCGCGCGCGGTGCTGTCCAGACCGAGCCGATGCATCAACGGCTCCGCGCAATGGTGGCCGGCCCGCACCGCAATACCCTGCCTGTCAAGCAGCGTCGCCACGTCATGCGCATGGGCGCCATCGACGGTGAAGCTGATGACCCCGCCACGATCCTGCGCGCGCCCGATCACGGTAACGCCGTCGATCTCCGCCATCCGCGCCAGCGCGTGGTCGGTCAGGCTCGCCTCATGCGCTGAGATCGCGTCATAGCCGATCTCGTTGACGAAGCCGATCGCGGCCCCGAGCCCGATGCCTTCGAGAATCGCGGGCGTGCCGGCCTCGAACTTGTGCGGCACGGCGGCCCAGGTGCTGCGCTCGTACGTCACCGACCCGATCATGTCGCCGCCGCCCATGAATGGCGGCATCGCCTCCAGCAACTCGCGCCGTGCCCACAGCACGCCGATGCCGGTCGGGCCGTACAATTTGTGGCCGGTGAACGCATAGAAGTCCGCATCCAGCGCCTGCACGTCGACGCGACGATGCACGACGGCCTGGCTGCCGTCGAACATCACCTTGGCCCCATACGCGTGCGCCGTCGCGGTGATGCGCGCGGCGGGCGTGTAGGTGCCGAGCACGTTCGACATATGCGTGATCGCGACGAGCCCGACTCGCCCGTCTCGCAGCAGATCCTCGAACGCCGGAAAATCGAGTTCGCCGGCGTCGGTGATCGGTGCCACGCGCAGTTCGATTCCGTGCGCATCGCGCAGCATCTGCCATGGAACGATGTTGGAATGGTGCTCCATCGCCGAGATCACCACCGCCTGGCCCGGGTTCAGCACGCCTCGCCCGTAGCTGTGCGCAACCAGATTGATCGCACCCGTGCTGTTGCCGGTGAAAACGATCTCGTGCCGATCCGGCGCGTTGATCAGGCGGGCGGCGAGATCGCGCGTGCCCTCGTACGCTTCGGTGGTGCGCTCGCTCATCCAGTGCAGGCCGCGATGGACGTTCGCGTACTGGTGCTCCATCGCCTGCACCATCGCGTCGATCACCGCGCGTGGCTTCTGCGCGCTCGCGGCACTGTCCAGGAACACCAGCGGCTTGCCGCGTACCGTCTCGCCAAGGATCGGGAACTGGGCGCGGATTTTCGCGATGTCCAGGCTTCCGACGCGATGGATGGCGTTCATGCCTCCAACCCTTCCCAACGTGTTGCGATCGCCGCTTCCAGCGCTTCGCGTGTCCGGGCGTATGAAACGAGATCGAGCGCCTCGGCCAGAAACGCGCGCACCAGGATCGACCGCGCTTCGACTGCCCCGATCCCTCGGCTGCGCAGATAGAAAAGCTGCTCGGCGTCCAGTTCGCCGACGGTCGCGCCGTGGCTGCATTTCACGTCGTCGGCAAAAATCTCCAGCTCCGGCTTGCAGTCGATCTCGGCATCGGCGGATAGCAACAGGGCTTGGTTCATTTGGTAGCCGTCGGTCTTCTGGGCGCCGCGCGCGACCTCGATCTTGCCCTGGAACACGCCGCGCGACCGGCCGGCGAGGACGTTCTTCACCGTCTGGCGGGAGGCGCAATGCGGAGCGTCGTGCGTGACCACCGTGGTGAAATCCGCATGCTGGATGCCGTCCAGCAGTTGCGCCGCATTCAGATGCGCGCTCGCGCTTTCACCACCCAGCCGCGCGTGAACTTCCATTCGCGCCAGCCGTCCGCCGAGCGTCAGCGCGAAGCTGTCGTAGGTGCCGCCCGCCGCGACATCCGCATACAGCGTCGAGACATGGAACGCCGCCTGTGACTCGTCCTGCAAGCGCAGATGCGTCAGCGTCGCACCTTCCTCCAGCGTGATCTCGAACACCGGGTTGTGCAGATACACGCCCTCGCCCACCGACACATCGAACAACGTCAGCGACGCGCCTGCGCCGACGCGCACCGCATGGCGCGGATGGAACGCGACCGGGCGTTCGGGCGAACCCGCGCCGAGACTTGCCAGCACCAGCAATCCGCCATCCGTTCCCGCCGGCACGTCGATACTCGCGCCGTCCTCGGCGAGCATCGTGTTGAGTGCGACCATCCGGTCCCGCTCCGGCCGCGCCAGTCCACCGAATGTCGGCGCGCCGACGCGCACCGCCGTCAGCGGCGGCACCACGGAAAGGTCGTCGCGGAAACGTCCGTCGACGAACACCAGTCGTGGCGCGTCCAGCGACGGCAGCCGTGCCATCAGCGCGGCACAGTCGGCAACCGGCGTCAGCGGTTCGGAAAACCGGGTCTCGGCGATCGGGCGCAGACTGGTGTAATGCCACGCTTCGTCGCGCATCCCGGGCAGACCGTGATGGCGAAACAACTCGGCGCCGGCCTCGCGCGCCACCGCATCACCGGGCAGCCGAGCACGCAGCCCGTCATAGCGCGACAGAAATGCGCTGGCAGCCTGTGCAAGCCATGCCGGCTGCACACGAACGGGGGGCGTCAGCGCGTTCATGCCGCGTCCGCCACCACGCCGGCATAACCGTCGGCTTCCAGTTCGTGCGCGAGTTCCGGGCCGCCCGATTTCACGATCCGCCCGGCGGCCAGAACATGCACGCGGTCCGGCACGATATGGTCGAGCAGCCGCTGATAATGCGTGATCACCAGGGCCGAAAACGCGGGCCCGCGCTGCGCGTTCACCCCGTCGGCGACGATCTTCAGCGCGTCGATGTCGAGGCCGCTGTCGGTCTCATCGAGAATCGCCAGACGCGGCTTCAGGATCGCCATCTGTAACACCTCGTTGCGCTTCTTTTCGCCGCCGGAGAAACCGACATTGACGTTGCGCTTGAGCATGTCGTCCGGCATCGCCAGCCGCTTCGCTTCCGCGCGCGCCAGTTTCAGGAACTGCACCGCATCCAGTTCCGCCTCACCGCGCGCCCGGCGCAGCGCATTGAGCGCGGTGCGCAGGAAATTCGCATTGCCGACGCCCGGCAGTTCCACCGGATACTGGAACGCGAGGAACAGCCCCGCCGCCGCGCGTTCCTCCGGTTCCATCGACAGAAGATCGCGGCCGTCGAGCGTCGCCGTCCCGCCCGTCACCTCGTAGCCATCGCGGCCGGACAGGACATAGGACAGCGTCGACTTGCCGGACCCGTTCGGCCCCATGATCGCGTGAACTTCGCCGGTCGGCACCACCAGGTCGATCCCGTGCAGGATCGCCTTGCCGTAGATCGCAGCCGTCAGCCCCTTGATCTCCAACATGTCAGCCCACCGAACCTTCGAGGCTCACGGCCAGCAGTTTTTGCGCTTCCACGGCGAACTCCATCGGCAATTCCTTCAGCACGTCCTTGCAGAACCCGTTGACGATCAGGTTCACCGCGTCCTCCTCGGACAAGCCACGCTGGCGGCAATAGAACAACTGGTCGTCGGCAATCTTCGAGGTCGTGGCCTCGTGCTCGATCTTCGCGGTCGGGTTGCGGCTTTCGATGTACGGCACCGTGTGCGCGCCGCAAGTCTCGCCGATCAGCAGACTGTCGCACTGCGTATGGTTGCGCGCCCCGCTCGCGCGCGGCATGATCCGCACCTGCCCGCGATAGGTGTTGTTGGAGCGCCCGGCGCTGATGCCCTTGCTGACGATCGTGCTGCGCGTGTTCTTGCCGATATGAACCATCTTGGTGCCGGTGTCGGCCTGCTGGCAGTTCGTCGTCACCGCCACCGAATAGAACTCGCCGACGCTGTCGTCGCCTTGCAGGATGCAGCTCGGGTATTTCCAGGTGATCGCGGAGCCGGTTTCGACCTGCGTCCAACTGATATGGCTGCGCGCACCCCGGCAGGCGCCGCGCTTGGTGACGAAGTTGTAGATGCCGCCACGGCCTTCCGCGTCACCGGGATACCAGTTCTGCACCGTGCTGTATTTGATCCGCGCGTCGTCGAGGGCGACGAGTTCGACGACCGCCGCGTGCAACTGGTTCTCGTCGCGCTGCGGCGCCGTGCAGCCTTCGAGGTAGCTGACCTGGCTCCCCTCATCGGCGATGATCAGCGTCCGCTCGAACTGCCCGGTGTTGCGCGCGTTGATGCGGAAATACGTCGACAGTTCCATCGGGCAGCGCACGCCCTTCGGGATGAAGACGAAGCTGCCATCGGTGAACACGGCGGAGTTCAGCGCCGCGAAGAAATTGTCGCCCTGCGGGACGACGCTGCCGAGCCATTTGCGCACGAGGTCGGGATGGTCGCGGACGGCTTCGCTGATCGGGCAGAAGATCACGCCCGACTTCTGCAACGTCGCGCGGAACGTGGTTGCGACGGAGACGCTGTCGAACACCGCGTCCACCGCGATCTGGCGCGGCTCGTCCTCGCCTGGCTCGACGCCCGCCAGGATCGCGCGCTCGCGCAGCGGAATGCCGAGTTTCTCGTAAGTGCGCAGCAGTTCGGGATCGACCTCGTCCAGGCTCTTCGGCCCGGTCTTCTTCCTTGGCGCCGCGTAGTAATGCAGATCCTGGTAGTCGATCGGCGGATGCTCCACCCGCGCCCAGTGCGGCTCCTCCATCTGCTTCCAGGCCGCAAACGCTTGCAGGCGCCAGTCGAGCAGCCAGGACGGCTCCTCCTTGCGGGCGGAGATCAGGCGGATGATGTCCTCGTTCAGGCCCTTCGGCGCGAGGTCCATCTCGATGTCCGTCGTGAATCCCCACTTGTACGGATTCGTCGTGGCATCGTGGACGGCTTGCATCGTGTCGGCGACGTCGGACATGCGAAATTCCTATTCTGCGGCGGCGGTCACGCGGACCGACGGCTCCGGCAATCCACGAAAGGCATACGGAATCGAGGCCTCGCGCATGTCGGCGAGCGTGATGCCGGCCAATGCCGAGCGGATCGCCTCGTTCACGAGGTCCCAACGGCCGCGCACGGCGCACAGACTCTCCATGTCGCAACCGCCGCCGCCGCCATCGACGCAGGCGGTCAGCGCGATCGGGCCATCGACGGCGGTGATCACGTCGGCGACCGCGATTGCGCCGATCGGCCGCGCCAGCCGGTAGCCGCCGCGCGCGCCACGGTGGGAGACGACCAGGTTCGCGCCCGCCAGCGCCTTCAGCACCTTCGCCACCGTCGGCTCCGGCACCCCGGTCGCGGCGGCGATGCCGGGCGAGGTCTGCACCGCCTCGCCGCACGGGAAGCTCCCCGCCGCCCGTTCGGTTTCCGCCAGACGGATCAGCACCACGACGGCGTAATCGGTCAGCTTGGAGAGCCTCAGCATCGTCCGTTGATCCTTGCCCGGCCCGGTATCCGTACCAGTTGGGTCCTGTATGGGGCAAATGGGCTATCGCGTCGGCAGGGTCAAGGGATGATTGGAGGCCCGACGCGCGGCTGACAGGGCGACGGCGCGGCGCCTATAGGCTGTTCCGATGCAACAGCCCGCGATTCCCAGACCCGCCGCCAGCCTGCTGGTGCTCCGCCATACCCCGGCGGGGCCGTCGGTGCTGATGGGCCTGCGCGGCGCGGGGCACAGTTTCATGCCGAACCGTCTGGTGTTTCCGGGCGGAGCGGTCGATGCGGCCGATCACGGCGCCCCGGTCGCAACGTCGCTGCCCGCGCATGTCCTACGGCGTCTGCAAGCCTCGTCCGATCCGTCGCTGGCGGCCGCCCTCGCCGTCGCCGCCGCGCGCGAGCTGGCCGAGGAGACCGGGCTGACGCTCGGGACACCGCCGCACGTCGGCGGGTTCGACTATCTGTGCCGCGCCGTCACCCCGCCCGCCTCGCCCAAGCGGTTCGACGCACGGTTCTTCACGGTCGATGCCGCCGCCGTCTCCGGGACGCTCGCGGGCTCGGGGGAGCTTGAGGATTTGCGGTGGTTTTCGGTTGCCGAGGCGCTCGCGCTCGACCTCGCGGGCGCGACGCGGGGGGTGCTGGCCAGGCTGCTGGACTGGCTCGCCTGGACGCCGGAGCAGCGCGCCGCGCGCACGCGGACCCCGGTGATGGTCGAGCGGACCTGGCTGGAGGAATAGGCCACCGCCCGCAACCGCGCCCGCGCGCGCTCAAGGCGCGGCCCGGCGAGGACCAGCGGCGCGCAGGCGTCGCCGTCCCAGGACCGCTGGGAGAAATCCGGATGCAGTTGCACCGCCGCCCCCGCATTCCCGAACGCGCTGCGATTGCCGGTGTCGAGGAAGCTTTCGCACGGCAGCCCCTCCGCCAGGATCACGTCGTGCCGGGCCAGTTCGACGTGCCAGTAGACCACCGAGTCGGCTGGCTGCTGCACGATGCGCGCCGGGTCGAGCAGGCAGCGGACCGGAATCAGCACGCCGTCGAGAAACAGCGCGTGGTCGGGCGAGAGGAACAGATCGCGGCCTGGCAGCCCCGGCCCGAACGCACCGGCCGCGACCCGTACCGGCCAGACCGCAAGCGGGTTCGGGTGGCGCCGGCAATCGACCCGGCGGTGCCCGAGCCAGACGATCGGCCGCGCCGCCCCCGATGCGGTCACGACGAGGTCGCCGACCGCCAGCGCCTCGACGGCGCGCTCGCCGCGCGGCGTGGCGATGCGGGTGCCTCGCCGGAAGCAGGGCATGAAGCCGGTGTTGGTGAGCTCGAAGACGGTGCCGTCGCCGAGGGGGCCACCGACGCTTGTGGTGCCGAATAGGTTGCCGGCGCCGTCGGCGATCAGGCCGGCGGACGGGTTGGCGCCGTCGGTGTTGTTGAAGCTGAAAACCCAGGTCGGGGTGCTGGCATACGTCGGGTTGGATGTCGGGCCGGTGTTGGCGATTTCGAACGCCGTCCCGTACCCTCCCCCGGTTCCGCCATATTCCGTCGTGCCGAACAGGTTGCCCTTGTTGTCGATGAGCAGGCTGCCCTGGGGGTCTTTCCCATCGGTGAGCGGGCTGCCCTCCGGGTTTTGCCCATCGGTGCCGTTGAAGGTGACGAGTGTCGTCGGCGCGTTGGAGTATCCTGTAGCGGTCTTCGCAATTTCGAACACCGTGCCGTCACCGAACGTGCCGCCGGAAGATGTGGTGCCGAACAGGTTCCCAGTATGCGGATCGATGACCAGTCCGCCCTCGGGCTGCGCTCCGTCCCCGCTGCCATTGAAACTGAAAAGCGGATGCAGGGTGTAGGTGCCGTTATTGGGGACCAGTTCGAAAGCCGTGCCATCGCCGAGCCCAAGCGAGCTTCCCGTGACGTTGGTGCCGCCGTACGTCGTCGTGCCGAATATATCTCCAGAACTGTCGATGGCGAGAGCGCCTGCCGGCAGTTGCCCATCAATCCCGTTGAAATGGATCAAAGGCGTCAACTGGTTGCTGTAACCTCCCGACGTCTTTGCGATTTCGAAGACCGTGCCATCTGCATCGCCGCTGCCTATACTGCCGGATGTCGTCCCAAACAGATTTCCCGCGCTGTCGATGGCTAGCTCGGAGCCAGGTGATGCGCCATTGGTCCCGTTGAAGCTGGCCAGAGTGGTCGCAGACGGATTGTAGACGCCGTTGTTTCCCTTGATCTCGAAGACCGTGCCGTAGCCGTTCGTGCCACCCGTTGTGCCGAGCAGGTTGCCTGACGCGTCGATGACCAGTGCGCTGGGGTAGATGCCGCCAAAGAACGGGACGAGCGGCAGAGGCGTGGGCGAAAAGGTGATCCCATTGCCGAGAAGTTCGAAGACGCCGCCACCGCCCTGTGTCCCGACCGACTTCACCGTGCCGAGCAGTTCGACAGCGTTGTCTTCGACTTCCTCGACGAGACTGCCGGGAACTTCCCCGTCATTGCCGTCGAACGTTGCCAGCGTCGTCAGGGTCGGCTGCGTGGGGGGCGGCATCCGCGGTTCCATCGGTGGTCGCGACCGGGAGCGTGCATCCGGTTGCCGCCCGCATCGAACGCGAAGCAAACCAATCCTTATCCTGCAACGAGCA
>Ga0116226_10000400_pt1 | contig 36616 bp, 26 predicted proteins | sample S1TSphfallax_FD_89692 | JGI IMG/M metagenome (GOLD analysis project Ga0116226, IMG submission 89692) | Host-associated microbial communities from peat moss isolated from Minnesota, USA - S1T2_Fa - Sphagnum fallax MG | ecosystem: Host-associated > Plants > Peat moss > Unclassified | place: USA...
AATTCAGGTTGACACAAGCCCGAGAGCGGTCATTACTTCAGTTTGTTTTCTATGTTCTCTTGTCATTTGCTCAATAGCCCAACTGACAGTCTTGCCAAGAGTCTCTTTTAGTACAAATCGACAAGCTTCACCCCTCGTATTTAACGTCGTCTATTCCCACGGATGGTTTTTTTTCAATATCGAAACTAAGATACTATGCGCGAAGATGACAAGAGACATATGTCTTGTTTGACTTTGCCTACTTCTTAGCTGACACTCTCCCATTCCTAAATATTGTTTCCCATCCCAGTGAAATGTTTGAGTACCGCTCCAACGTTCCTTGTAAACGCCTTGTATCCGTCTGACTTCCCATTTGATACGATGAGTGACTAAAATTTTCGCTTTCCAAAGAATGACCACTCGTCCTTTTTTTGAATTTTTAAATTTGCAAAACTTCAGTTATCATATCAGCAATCAAAGTGTTCGAAAAAATAGGGAACCGTTAGACTTTTCACAAGATGTAGAGAAAGATTTAAATCTTATTCAAGAGATAATAAATAAATTCAATAATCTTAAATCCTAATCCTAAGAGCATTCATCCAGGAATGACGACAACCTCAGCTCAGCTGGGTCGCAGTCCTGATGAGGCTAGGTCATGCTGACTCTGGGTACTCATTGAGCTGAGTAAAGGAGACGTTGATGGGAGTCACAGAGTTAAACAAAATTTGATGCACCTATCTTATAGCGACGATACCGATTCCAGTTCAAGAATTGGAACGGCTATACCAAAAGCGAACGATATCGCTCACTAACTCTTCAGCTTGATCTTTCCAGGTATGAATGATTTTTTCAGAGCGCGGAAGTCGATGCTTATTGAGTACCCAGCGAAGATCGGGATGTTGGTAAAGGGCAAAAGACTCAGTGAAAAGCTTCCCCATTTTATTTTGCAAGCTAAGCGTATCCTGGTCCAGGATGGGGATAATCCAATCGGGCAATAGGGGGGAAAGATGTTGAAGGCAAAGAGTATAATACCCAATGAATTGCTTGAGATAGCGGCTTGGATCATCAAAAAAAGCTTTTTTGGCCTGGGAGGAGTCGGTTAAAATAAGCTGAGGTTTCCATCTCTCCGGGGATAGCCTGACCGCATGGGAATAGAGGAGAAAGGAGGGCCAGACTTTCCAAATATCGGAAAAGGTTCCTTTGCTCAACACGACCAATCCTTGTGGGGTAGCATGGGAAAGCTTACCCACAATGGAAAGTTGGCGTCCCTCTTCATCATGTAAGGTCACGGCAGGAAAGAGCCAGCGATCCCTCCGCAATTGAATGGGCGCTTGGCAACTGTGACAAAACTCAATTTGAAAAAAGTGAGCAGGATTGATGGATTCTTTTAATAACCGCTCATGAATGTCTTCGACCTCTTCTTTCAAGCGTCTATTCGCCACTGACCTGAAAAGGCCGTAGGGAAGCTTTCCCTCCCTTTCGGCCTGATATAGGACACTCTCGATGGATTGTTCAAGAGCGAGTTGTTTCATTCGGTATTTATCCACCGCAGAGAGAATGATGGGTTCTTCGGTTTTAAGTTTCCGATCTTCTGTCTGAAGGTAAATTTCCAACACTTTGTTGAGATGGAATTTTACCGGATTCCGCGCCACGGCCGAAAGGTCTTTAAGATCAATGGGATTGTTAAAGGCAAAGGTTGCCTTCTGCCTGATTAATGGAAAATCATTTAAAAAGCAATGGGAGGGCGCTTTATCCCCATCTGAATAGGCTTGTGCCACCCGAAAATCATGGGGAGAAAAGTTGGATAGTCCCCCTTGTTCCAGAAAATAACGTTCGTCGAAAGGATCCAAGGGATGTTTAAAAATCAATCGTTCCGATGGCTTTTGCCCTTGAATCGTGTAGAACTGATCTAGATAAGCAAAAAGCTCCTCTACAATCAATGAAGGTTGCAACTCCTTGCTCCCCTGTTTGCTATAACCCTGATAGCTCATGAGGAAATAATCATGGGCTGAATGCAAAGCTTCCAAAAATAAGTAACGATCATAATCTCGAGAAAGGGGACAATAATCAACCTCTTGGTTGCCCATCATCAAGTTGAGCGAAGAAGGGCGCTCTGTCCGGGGAAAAGCTCCCTCGTGCATGCCAATTAAAACCACTATCTTGGCCGGAATCGATCGCAAAGGGATGAAGGAGCAAAAACGGATGGCTTGAAGGTTCTCTTCGCGATAAGTCATGCTGCGGGTGTCAAGGAGAGAGAGGAAATGTCCTTTGACTGACGCAAAGGGAAATAACGCCTCCTTAAAAAAATGGGCAGAGCGACCTAAAACTTCAAATTGTTCTTTAAAATCATCATATTCTTCGACCGACTGTGGATCGTCAATATTCGGTTGGAAATAACTTTCCAGCAAGGAGTTCAGAAAATTCACCCAATCTTCCATCGTCATTTGCGTCTCATCTTGCAAAGGAGATAAGTCATCTTTTAAAGAATGCAAGAGACCGATCCATCTTCCCAATAAATCGGCTTGAGAAAAATCCACGCCAGAACAAGGGGGGACTTCTGGAGGAGTCATCGTCTGGGGATCAATGGTCGTCGTCAATCCCAACAATAAGCGGCGTACACCATACTCCCACGTTCCCATGGCTGCCTCCTCTGCCATTCCCTGCTTGCAGTGCCCTCGGCGGAGCAGCTCATTGCGATGTAGCCAATCATTCCCCCAATGGATCCCTGCCTGTTCCACCCATTCCTGAAAGATTAAGCCATCGCTTCTAGAGAATTGATGACGCCTCTGAAAAGAGGGATGCTCGAAGAGTTGCAAGAGCTCAGAAGCATTCCAGCGACTTTCACATAGCGCCAGCAACTGTAAAAACCCTTGGGCAATTTCGCTTTGACTCTGGATTGCAAGGTCAAGCACTTGAAATGTGAGAGGACGATGATTGATCCCAAATACGCTGTGAATATAAGGAATGTAATCCTCAATCCGAGGAGCCATCACAATGATATCCCTTGGGCTAAGAGAGGGGTTTTTGGCGATCAACCCAAGTAAATGATGATAAAGAATCTCTATTTCTCTTCTTGCATTGGGAGCCACATGGAGTTGAATGGAGTTTCTTTCTTCCAGGTCAGTCGGAGGACTTCCTTGCGGATTGCGCATCATTAAAAGATCTGCTTGGATGGCATGTAAGAGCGAAAGAGGCTCTTGCGTCTCTTCCAAATAAAGGTCATCGTGAATCGATAATTCTTGATTTAAAGCAGTGACATGTTGAGGTAATACATAGTAGGCGTGCGTGAGAGCCTGACTCTCTTCAATTTGAGATGCCATTTCCCGTCCCATCCGGCCAAAGTTCGCCAACAGCGGATTGCGATCGCGTAAAAATTCTTCAAGATAAAGAATGCTGGAGGAGAGCGCCCCAAGCCTTTGTTGCCAGTAAGCGTGGAGGTAAGCGCTTTCCCGATCAGAGCGAATATCGCTCCAGAAAACAGCGCAGGGAGAAAGCAAATAGCAGTGAATGGCGGTCTGCTCCGACAAATCATGCAGAAAGGAAAATTCACTCGCAGCGAGAAAGCTAATCGAAAAAAAATGAACGGTGAGTGGAACAGAAGGAATGCCCTTGCCCAAGAAAGCGCGGGCAGGATAGGTCCACCCCATTCTTCCTTCAAAGAGTCGACGCCATAAACGGGGCTGCCATCCGTGACAGGAGGGAGACTCCCACTTCATGACCATCTTCAACGCAAAGCGACCATACTCTCGAAAAAGAGGGGCTAAATGTCGGCTCAGCCCGATCAAGCGCTTTTCCATTTTCCGCGATAGAGGCCTCTTTTCTTTTAAAGCATGAAGATTAAGCTTGAGATATTGAAGGAAAGGGAGCCATTCCTCCTGTTCCTCAGAGAGGAGAGTGGGAAAGTCTTGAATGACACCCCTTAGCTCTTTTTCGATCGCGAGGGCCAATTCAAGAACGCTTGGAAAATGGCCGCGATGTTCAGATGTCGTCAACCTCAATAAATGTTCAAAACTCTCGTTGAGATAAATGAACTCCATTCCCATGGCGACATTCAGCTCAGGATCTTGGGCCATCCTGAGCATGAGCCACGCTTTCATCGGGGGCCCGTAAACGACGACTAAGCGACGCATTAAAGGAGGAGAAGTAAGACCAAATAAGCAGCGTTTCAGCTGCTCATACAGCACTTCTAGGCGATTACTGAAAAATATGTTTAACCCTTTCGCCATTCCCATCTTTTGGTGTTTCGCATTAAGCAACCGCAGATGCTGTCCATGGTCGTTTCTAACTTTCTTGTTAGAATGATAATCTCTAAGATAGCTCCCCACTGTCTGAGTAGATACGCGTAGCAGATCAGCAAGTTTGTCGATAGACTGCCCATCATCTTAGCCTATGATCGCAAATATCCGTTTTCATTCGGATAGATCTTTGCTTTTTTTGAGCCTTGTCTCTAGCTCAGGTTTTTCATACTCATCTAATAATCGCATGGGGGCAGCGTACATTAGTTGGGATTTTATTTCTAGCTTTCAGATCGATGCAGTATAAACTAAAACTTTTTGCATAAGCTTTTCGGAGCTGGGCCCCTTTGGCGTCATTTTGTCCCTCTAAACATTTTTTTTAATTCATCATCTGTTAAACAAAAAAGGGTTATGATAAAAACTTCGATTGACATGTCTGAATCTCCTGTGATGTTTTTATTCAAGAACAGGTTGCAGACAGATATGTCATTTTTCAACTTAATTTTGCAGGCGATAGCGCACCTTAAAACTCGCCTATCGCGTGAGATCAGTTTTTCGAGATTTTAAAGGAGTTGTTTTACCCGCAGCTGTTTATCAGTCCAACTGATGCGGCTGATTCTCTCATTAATCAGAATAACTAAAAGGTCTACTGATGATAAAACTATTTTTTTTATTTCTTTCCCTAATCACTTTCCCTCTGATGGGCGCTTACAAATACGATCTCTCGGTCTGTATGATTTTCCAGGATGAAGCTCCCTATCTGAAAGAATGGATTGAATTCCATCAATTGTTAGGGGTCGATCATTTTTATCTTTATAACAACAACAGCAAGGATAATTACATCGAAGTCTTAGACCCCTATATCAAGAATGATGTGGTGGAGCTGATCGAATGGCCTCAAATTGCGACTAGTGTTTCCGAGTGGGATCAGATTCAAGTGGCTGCCTATAACGACGCATTCAAGCGAGCAAAGTCAAAAACCAAATGGTTGGCCATTATCGACAGTGATGAGTTTCTGTTTCCTACATTGGAAAATAATTTACACAAATTTTTAAAAAAATATGAAAAACAGAAGGGAATCGGCGGAATTTTAGTGAGCTGGGTCTGTTTTGGCACCTCATGGGTTGAGAAGATTCCAGACGACAAACTTCTTATCGAAACTTTAACTCTTTGTGTGGCTACAGGTAGCGATCAATTCAAGAGTATCTTCATGCCAAAAAGAGTTTCTCACGTCTGTAGTCCTCATTATGTCATCTATAAAGAAGGATATCGTCATTGCACTCCAAGTGGTGGCATGCCCCCTTTTATTGAGATTGACAGGATTCGTATCAACCATTACTGGTCAAGAGACGAATGGTACCTTAATAACTTCAAGATTCCACGTCGAGTTTTATGGGGAACAGATTCAGCGACCTCTCAGCATTGGGGACATGCTACCAACGTGCATGATGATACAACAATTTTCAGGTTCGTTGATCCCTTAAGAAAACGGATGTCGAATTTATGAGCCAACGACACAGAACATCGAAAAACGGAAAAACGGAATAAAACGGCCAAAATACCTTAAAAAAATGTTTCATATACCCCTGCCCGTTGAAAGACCTATATGGCGACTTTTAACTCAAATTAATTGGATTAACTTTGATCATTTGAAAGTTATCGTTAATTCTTAACTTCAAATCATTGACCATCCACGGGATCTTTTCTATAACAAAATGACGAACAGATTCAAAAAATTCCTTAGCCATCTGAATGATGAATAATCATGGCAGATCGCTCTGCAATGGCTTATCTCCCCCCCCAATATATAAGCATCTTAGAAGTCTCAAAACTCTGCTTTCCGGTGGCGGCCTTCAATCCCTGAACTCCAGAGGGAAGTTTTTCAAGCCAAATCGTCACAATGTCACCTTTTGCATTACTCAGTATCATCGGTTGTGGGTCATTAGGAAGATTGGCTTTGCTCGTGATTGCCGTAGGAGGCACGGGAACATTAGCATCAGTAGCAGAACCCACCTCAATTAGGGAATTACTTGCATCTTTTTCGTTATCTTTTTACGACCAGATCACCTCTGGTCTCTTTCCAACAAAGATGGTAGCATCAAGGGAAGGGAAAGGGGAAGCAAAGTAGGCCGCATCTGTCAAATTGATCACTTCTGACCAACTGCTTGGACTCTCTGAGTGAGATTGGTAAATTTGAACCTTGTTCTCAGTCGACCAATAGGCAAGAGCTAAATCAGATTCACCTTTAGCTGCTGCAACAGATTGGTAACCCTCCTTCTTCACATTATTGGCAAGGGTCACTACTGTATCAACCCATTCGTGGGGTGAATTGTTGGAAATCTTGCACTGAATCGAAGCGGAAGAGGAATTCGGTTCAACAAAACGCCAAATCGCAACAGCACGTCCGCTAGAATCAACAGCTACCTGAGGGGAGGAAGATAATCCTGATGCCTCTGAAAGAGCAACCGCCTTATTCCAAATAAAAGATTTATCTGAATTTATTTGCGCTATCGCCGCTTCAATAATACGACTCGTTACTTCATCTCCATTTAAAGTTTCCACTTGATGGGAGGTTGCCACTTGAGGGGAGGCTACCTGTGCAATAGTGAATATGTCCTGAAAGTTGTTGCTGAATCCTGCAATAAGGTGCCGGTCATAATCCAAATAAATGACTAAACTATTTCCTTGCTCGTCTACTGCCAACTGAGGATAAAGTATGGGTCTTCCTCTATCATGAGCAGACTCGGGATTAGACCAGGTTGGTTCTGTTGCGCCAGTTTCAAGGGTTGATATCAAAACAAGATCAAGAAATTGCCAAAAGGCAACAGCCTTTAAAACTTAAATTTCGCTTTTGAGGATAGCTGACCATTTGAGACAGTTAAGAGAGCTCCTCTATATCTCCAGTGACCAAGTTCGTTCTTTTCTGCTTCTAAATATGAGCTGGTGACATCATACAGAAATAAGTGAGGCGTTCTAGCAGAAAAAGCAAGGGAGTTGAAAATTATGTAAGTCCTCAAAAACTTATGGCTAAGGATAGTTTCGGCACGCGCGAGTTGATAGAAGTCAGTGCCTCTAAAAATTGACGATAGAAATTTATCTTGAAATTTAAGTGCTTATTATCAATTATACCTTTCTATGGACATATCTCCCTGCTGGTTGAAAGACCTATGTGGCTACTTTTAACTCAAATTAATTGGATTAAGCTTGATGATTTGAAAGTTCTCGTTAATTCTTAAATTTAAATCATGAACTATGCAAGGAATCTTTTCTATAAGAAAATGACCAATAGACTCAAAAAATTCCTTAAAAAAACGGTTATCGCTGTGGAAGCGAGTTTTTAACTGCTGCAAGCAATACACGCCTCCACATCATTGAGTGAACAAACAATCGCTTCTTCTGGAGAAGCGACCAAATGATTTTGATCCACTGTGAATTTAATCGCATCGGCTGCTGCTTTGGTTCGCAAGTAATAAAGACCTGTTTTCAGTCCCTTTTTCCAAGCATAGAAATGCATTGAAGTGAGCTTAGCATATGTGGGATAAGGAACGAAAAGGTTGAGCGAGTGCGATTGGCAAATAAAGGCCCCCCGATCGGCAGCCATGTCGATGAGCGTTTTTTGTTTTATTTCCCAGACTGTTTTGTAAAGTTCTCGGATCGAAAGGGGAATCTCCTCAATTTGCTGGATGGATCCATTGTGGGCAATGATGTGTTGTTTGAGACGATCATTCCAAATTCCCAATCTCACAAGGTCGCGTAAAAGGTGTTTATTAACTACGATAAATTCCCCTGAGAGCACGCGGCGACTATAGAGATTAGAGGTATAGGGCTCAAAGCACTCATTATTTCCCAAGATTTGGGAAGTAGAGGCGGTAGGCATGGGAGCGAGGAGAAGAGAATTTCGCAGGCCATAACGAGCGATTTCTGTTTTCAGCTCTTTCCAATTCCACCGAAGGCCAGGGACGACACCCCACATGTCATATTGCAAAATTCCCTTTGAACTCGGGGAACCTTCATATGTTTCGTAAGGACCTTCATCTTTAGCAAGGTCTTTAGAAGCTGTTAAGGCCGCGTAATACAGAGTTTCAAAAATCTCTCGATTGAGCTGGCTTGCCTGTGGAGACTCAAAAGGAAAGCGTAAAAGACTAAATGTATCAGCTAATCCTTGAACGCCAATGCCGATAGGACGGTGGCGCATATTGGAGCGTCTGGTTTCTTCAACGGGATAATCATTATAATCGATCACCTTGTTGAGATTCCGCGTCACAACTTGAGTGATTTCAAACAGTTTTTGATGATCAAATTCCCCTTGATGGACAAAGCGCGGTAAAGCGACGGAGGCTAAGTTACAAACAGCCACTTCATCCGGCGCAGTGTATTCAACGATTTCGGTGCAAAGATTGCTGGATTGAATGGTGCCCAAATGCTGCTGATTTGACTTTCTATTGCACGCATCCTTGTACACCAGGTAGGGATTGCCAGTCTCGATTTGCGATTCCAAGATGCTGAACCAGATTTCCTGTGCTTTGATCACTTTTCTCGCCCGCCCCTCTTTTTCATAACGCATGTAGAGAGCCTCAAATTCTTCACCCCAACATAGGTGAAGTCCAGGCGCTTCATTGGGGCAAAAAAGAGACCAATCCCCCCCATCCTCCACCCTTTTCATAAAGAGGTCGGGAATCCAAAGGGCGGTAAATAGATCGCGTGCACGAAGTTCTTCTTTTCCGTGGTTCTTTTTGAGGTCTAAAAAGGCCAAAATATCGGCATGCCAAGGTTCCAGGTAAATCGCAAAAGAGCCTTTTCGCTTTCCCCCTCCCTGGTCCACATAGCGCGCTGTATTGTTAAAGACGCGCAGCATAGGGACAATTCCATTGGAAATTCCCCCTGTGCCTCGAATGTAGGATCCTGTCGCACGCACATTGTGAATGCTAAGGCCGATCCCCCCTGCGGTTTGCGAAATTTGCGCACATTGTTTGAGGGTATCAAAAATGCCGGCAATGCTATCTTCCTTGATTTGAAGGAGAAAACAGGAAGAGAGTTGGGGGTGGGGAGTGCCTGCATTGAAGAGAGTGGGAGTGGCATGAATGAACCAGCGGTCGCTCATGAGATGGTAGGTTTCAATGGCAGCTTCAATATCCCATTGATGAATGCCGATCGCCACGCGCATGAACAGGTGCTGAGGCCGCTCCACAACCTTTCCATCCCTTTTGAGGAGATAAGATTTTTCGAGCGTTTTGAACCCAAAATAATCAAAACCAAAATCGCGGTCGTAAATGAGAGTGGAATCAAGTAATTCACTATGTTTTTGGACGATCTGGTAGATTTCTTCCGAAACAAGAGGGGCACGCTTACAGTTTTTTGGGTCACAGTAGTGATAGAGATCTGAAATTGTTTTCGAGAAAGATTTATGGGTGTTCTTTTGCAGGTTGGAAATGGCGATCCGCGAAGCTAAAAGGGCGTAATCAGGATGCGTCGTCGTGAGAGTCGCTGCAATTTCGGCCGCCAGGTTGTCCAGTTCACTTGTTGTGACGCCATCATAGATGCCTTCAATGACTTTAATGGCAAGCTGTACAGAGTTGACATGATCGGGATCCAAGCCGTAACACAGTTTTTGGATGCGAGCTGTGATTTTATCAAATTTGACCGATTCTTTTCGGCCATCGCGCTTAATAACGAACATGGGAGCCTGAGGGTTGAATTTCGGCGAAACCATACCATGATATCAGCAAAAAGGCAAGGTTCAGTTCCTATTTTTTCATTTTATGTCCTAAAAGTGATGTTTAACACCACTTTTAGGACAGATAAATGTGTCATGGTTCAAGCTCCGTTAATAAGTCACAGCTGTGCCAATAGCTAGAGACTGCGATGGGCTGTCACCCCACTCACCTGACGCAAAGAGAGTCGCATTTCGGCTGAGCCAAAGCCCCGGGGCTGACCCCTCTTGCGAGCCGTCGGCTGCCGAACTTTTGCTTCAGCCCAAATGTAGTGACCTCACTCTGACTCAAATTTGAACCACGCGATCAATGTGATGGCTTGACTCAAACGGAGAGAAATATTAGCATGTCCTATAGTCGGTAAATTATAACACTTTTAGGTCAGGCAATGTATTCTGAATACCTTGAAGATTTAAGATCATCTGGGAGGAGATCCTTTACCTCGAAAGAAATTAGAAAAACACTCAATCTTTCAGAGGATGCTGCAAAATCTGGTTTATACCGCCTTAAAAGGAGGGGGAAGCTAATCAGTCCAATTAATGGACTATATGTGCTTGTGCCCCCTGAACATAGACCTTATGGTTCTATCCCAGCAGAGGAACTTGTCCCTCTCATGATGAAACACCTTGAAGCAGAGTATTACGTGGCATTGCTCAGTGCCGCAGCCTACTTTGGTGTGGCTCATCAAAAACCCGCTAAATTTCAGGTCATGTGTAGGAGACGGATAAAACATTCTCTAAAATTTGGACAAGTTGTCATCGAGCTTGTCTATAAAGGTTCTTTATCTCATCTACCCACGCAAGATTTTCTCGTGAGCACAGGATATCTAAAAGTCGCAACACCAGAGTTAATCGCTATTGATTTATTTAAATATTACAATCGTGGCGGTGGAATAAGTCATATAGTCACAGTACTATTCAATCTTGTTGCAAGTCTAGACGGAAATAAACTCATTAATCTTGCTAAAGATATGAATGAAATCTGTCAAATTCAAAGGATTGGATACGTTGTTGAGAAAATCGATCTCATCGATGAAGATAAGAAGGAGAACCTAGTTAAAAAGCTTTTAGAATCTTTAAATGATAATGAAAGGACTTATATTCCTCTTGTATGCAATATGCCAACAACTGCATGTTCGAGATGTAAAAAATGGAAGATTATTGAAAATACTGATTTCGAGAGGGATTTTTTTAGAACAATAGCATAAGAATGCAAAAGGGGAAAATCTAGTACAAATAGAGAAAAATTTAATGATTAGTAGAACTCTGGTGAGTTTATATTGAGATGAGTTTTATTTCTCCTCACTGAGCTCAAGATCGAATTTGGCAAGTCGTTTTCCGAGAGTCTCGCTCATCTGTCTTGGATCTTCGTCTTTCTCACAGCGAGTGAATCTCTAAAATTCTTCCGAGAGAGAAAACACATGGTTTTCTTTACCCGACATGACTCCTGACTTTTGATACTCAGAGACACGTCGTTCAAAAAAATTGGTCTTCCCCTCTAAGGAAATCAACTCCATGAAATCAAATGGATTGGAAGAATGGTACGTTTTAGGGCATCCCAGTGCAACAAGAAGGCGGTCAGCGACAAACTCAATGTATTGGCACATCAGATCAGCATTCATTCCGATGAGTTTGACGGGGAGGGCGTCGACGACAAACTCTTTCTCAATTTCAACCGCATGTTGAATAATTCCCTGCACGGTTGCTTTCGGTAAGGGGTAAACGAGCTGCGAATAAAGAAGACAGGCAAAATCACAGTGCAACCCCTCATCGCGGGAAATGAGTTCATTGGCAAAACTCAATCCTGGCATTAAGCCTCTTTTCTTAAGCCAAAAAATGGAACAAAAGCTACCCGAGAAAAAAATCCCTTCAACGGCGGCGAAAGCGACCAGACGTTCAGCAAAACTCCCCTGGCTAATCCAACGGAGAGCCCATTGTCCTTTTTGAGCGACGCAGGGAAGGGTCTCCAAGGCATGGAAAAGAGATTCTTTCTCTTGAGGATTTTTGATGTATGTATCGATTAGAAGGGAATAAGCTTCAGAATGGATATTTTCAATCATAATTTGAAAACCATAAAAGCACCGCGCTTCTGGATATTGCACTTCACCCATGAAATTCACTGCAAGATTCTCATTGACAATGCCGTCGCTTGCGGCGAAAAAGGCCAACACATGCTTAATAAAGTATTGTTCATCAGAGTTAAGGCGATGTTCCCAATCATGGCAGTCCGTGGTCAGGTCGATTTCTTCTGCCGTCCAAAAACTCGCCTCCGCTTTTTTATACATTTGCCAGATATCGGGGTGAGAAATGGGAAAGAGGACAAAGCGATTTTTATTTTCATGCAAAATGGGTTCTTCAACAGGCATCATATCGATCTCCAGAAAATTAAAGTTAAATCACACCTGCCCATCTTCACTAAGAAGAGAAGGGTTTTGACGATGTCTTAAGATGACACCCATTCCAGTTGAATTCTTGAACTAGAATGGGTGTATAGATCACAGGGAAGGGAAAGGTTGGGCGCTCCATTCGTTTAAATTGGGGCATGATTGAAACTTGGTAAGCTGTTAATTCATAGCTGCGATAGCGCCAATCTCTACAGACCCTTGGCTTGTCATCAATCAAACAATCTTAGCGTTCTCGCTTATGACCCAACTGTGACTCAAATTTGAACCCTCCCTAAATTGTTGGAGGAGGTGGGATTCGAACCCACGGGACGTGTTTAGCGTACACACGCTTTCCAAGCGTGCTCCTTAAGCCACTCGGACACTCCTCCAAGAGAAGCTAAAGTTTTACAGAATCACCATTTATCTTGCAAGCACCCATTAGCCTAGCGAGTGTCCCTAAAAGATTGTTTTGTCGAATTTAGGGTTTTTTTGAGCGGTTTTTCGATTTAAACGAGAAGGGTGATCTCGATCAACCCCTTCGGCTCAAACAGATCCCCAACCCCAAGCGAGGACCTCGTGAATGTCCTTTTGCCCCTGACGAAGCATCATGAGTCTGTCAAAACCAACCGCGACTCCACAGCAATCTGGCAATCCTTTCTCTAATGCTTGTAGAAATGCCTCATCGAGGGGAAGAGGCTCTTTGCCCAAAGAGAGGCGCAAGGCATTCGCTTCGTGAAAGCGCTCTCTCTGCTCATGAGGATCGGTGAGTTCGTGGTAGCCATTTGCCAGCTCCATGCCTTGATAATAAACCTCAAAACGCTCAGCGATCTGCTCTTGGCCATGCCACCGCTTTTTTGCTAAAGCAGCCTGAGAAGCGGGGTAGTAAGCAAGAACGGAAAGTTCCCCTTCGCCCAACTGAGGCTCGATCTCTGAACCTAAAATCAAGTTTAAAAGGGCCTCTTTTCCCTCCTCCAACACAGAGGGATAAAAAGGAAGACCACGACGTTGCACATCATCCATCAGCTCTTGCTCGCTGATCGTGAGATAATCGATGCCTACTTTCTGCAGAAAAAGGTCTCGATAGCTCACAATTGAATAAGGAAGCTTTCCCAAGAACAAGTGAATGAATTGGACGGTCTCATCGACCATCTCTTCAAAGCTGAAACCAGCACGATACCATTCTGCCATCATGAATTCTGGATTATGTTTTGAGCTCCATTCGCGATCTCGAAAGACATGAGAAAGCTGGTAGATATCTCCGATCCCCTCAGCAAGAAGACGCTTCATTCCGAACTCGGGAGAGGAGTGCAAGTAACGTTTTTCTTTTCCCCGATAAAAAGCGACAATCAAATCAATATGAGCGTCTATAGACGTCTGAGCACTAAGGATAGGGCAATCGACCTCTATGACCCCTCTTTGCTCAAAAAAATGACGGGTGGCCCTAAGCATGGAGGCCCGATCATGCAAGCGCTCGTTTTTAGAATGAAAAGGGGGAGGTGCCCCTCTGTTAGCCGGAGACTCGGGAGACATATTCACCGGTTCGTGTATCCACCTTGATTTTTTCCCCTTGTTCGACGAAAATCGGCACTTGAATTTTTGCGCCGCTTTCCAATACAGCAGGTTTCATGACGCGGCCGGATGCTGTATCACCTCGAAACCCTGGAGAGGTCTCTGTGATGATCATCTCGATAAACGTGGGGGGCTCTATAGTAACAGGAGCGCCATTGTAAAAAATGACTTCGTAGAGATGATCGTCCAACAACCATTGCGCCGTCTCTCCAATGTTTTCGAAGGGAATTTTAATCTGTTCAAACGATTTTTCGTCCATAAAGACAACGCCATCGATTTCTTTATAGAGAAGGCGCATCAAAGACTCTGAGACATCTGCAACATCCAGTTTATCGCCTGACTTAAACGTTCGTTCAATCACTCGTCCAGACAAAAGGTGCTTCATTTTGATCCGGTTAAATGCTTGTCCTTTGCCTGGTTTAACAAATTCATTGCTGATGATCGTATAAGGTTGCCCTTCCACTTGGACTTTGAAACCTCCTCTGATTTCATTCGTGCTGACTTGTTGAGCCATAATCGTCCTTCTTTAGATGTTAAATGGGGAAAGGATAGAGAAAAAGAGAATCTCATCCCAATCCTTACTCACAGTTAAGTTAAATGGTCTTCTCAAAACGACGTCGGCTTCCTCTAAAGATGCCTCGCGCTTCATGTTTGAGTGCAATATCTAAGGCTTTCATAATTTTGACCCCCTTCTCCACGTGATCAGGAGTGAATGTTTGAAAGACATATTCTGAACTCTTTTTGGTTTTAATGCCTTGACGATTAAGGGGCAAATCAGAAATTAATAACAGCGCTCCCAAGGGAAGTTTATGGCTATAGCCAGCCATGAATAGAGTCGCGCATTCCATTTCAATGGATTGTGGACGGGTCGCTTTCAAACGAGCGCGGAAATCCTGATCAAATTCCCAAAAACGTTTATTTGTCGTGTGGGTAATCCCGACATGATAGGTCGCCTTTTCATCATCCAAGACATTTGTCATAATTTTTTGAACGAGGAAGTTTGCTAATGAAGGAACCTCTCCGGGAAAGTAGAAATCTGATGTCCCCTCGCCTCGAATGCTAGCAACGGGAACAAAGTAGTCTCCTACCTCATAATTTTTGCGCAACCCTCCGCACATTCCAAGAAGCACCCCAGCACGGATGGGAAGAAAGGCACAAAGATCGACGACGAGAGCAGCTGCGGGTGATCCAATTTTAAAGTCCAAAATGGAAATTTGTTCCTTAGGAGAATGCGCAAGTTTAAAAGTGGACCCTTCAATAACAGGGATGTGGCGACTTTCAGCAAAGTAATGGACATAGCGGGAAAAATTGGTCAGCAAAATGTAAGGTTGGAAATCTTTGACTGGCGATCCAGAATATCGCTCTAATGTGTCATGGGCAATTTGTTCCTGCTCCTGCAATCCATCTTCCTGTTCTTCAAATAATTCGTAAGGTAAATCCTCCATATTGCTCCTTAATCCATGATTTAAAATGGATGGATTCTTTCAATTTAAGTAACACTGACATGTCACTATGCAAAAACGAAAGAAGAAAATGCAAGTCAATTATTTGAATTATTCTCAATCTGAGGATCTCCTAACAGTGAATACGTGGGTTGAATGGCTAAATCGAGAAACAAAAAAAGTCGAACAACACAACGGAAAAGGGGTCATATCTTTACCGCCAGAGATGCAAAGGAAATGCTCTGATGTAGGCTAAGGAGATGGAATAAAAAATCGAAACAAAAAAATCTGTTGAAAAAACTAAAAATGAAAAAAGCTTCCAGCGAAGAGCCATTGTTATTTCTTTGGATCAAAGGCTAACCCTGTTTCTGTTAGAGTGAATGGATTCAACGAATAGGGATGTCCCAATTCCACTTCAAGACTCACCTGAGGCGAAGAGAGTGGCATTTCGGCTGAGCCAAAGTCCGGAGGCTGACGGCTCGCCAGAGGCATCAGCCGCGAGAGCTTCCGCTTTAGCCCATCGCTCTGTTTGCATAAGGTAAGTTCAAGAATTGAAATGGGTGTCCATCGGGCCGGTCACCACATGGGAAGAGTGATTTAACCATTCAAATCCTCCTCCTTCGTCAGGGCCTCTCAATGGGAGTGGACAAACAGTGACAATGGGATGACCTCGTCCCCGCAGGAATCGGAGAATCGTGTACATTCTCAGAAATGACCTCAAGATGGGGATGATATTCCCCCTTCACCCATTCATCCAATCGATATCCCAAAGCGACCAAAACCTTTTCTAGATTATTTCTAAAGGTTTCTGGAGAGGTGGTTTTCATGAAGCTTAAAATCTGATGCATGCGCGATTTTAAAATCACGCGATCGCGTGAGGAAAGAGCACGACTATGCATTGCGCCCACAATCAAAGGAAGCCAATCTTCCTCATCAAGGCCGAGCTTGAGATATAAATATTTCGTATTTTCCATTCCTCCACGATCAATATTTTCTTTACAAGCAGTGAGGATCATCACGATGCAGCCATCCAGATCGATGCTGCGATCCATCAAGGTTTTCACAGATTCAAATTCAATGATGCCATTGAGTAAAGAATAGACATATTCCTGATAGGCTCCTTGCAAGTCTTTGGGGGTCAAGGTATCCCAACGTTCCGTTTCTTTTAAGCTGTCAAAGTGATCCGTCGCATTTGCGATCACCTCCTTGAAAATCGGCTCCCATTTTTCTAAAGAGCCATGAAAATAGAAACCATGTCCCTTTTCCTCAGGATCAAAGCTTCTTTCAAGCTGAGCTTTCATTTTTTCCCCAAAATCGGCAGGTTCTCCATTCCAAACGAGACTTTCGGATGTTTTCATCAAGTAAAAGTCAGAATCTTTTGAAAAGTTTGTGACCCAACAAGAAAGGGGATATTTTGTATTCAGCAAGATCAGGGTGCGACTCCGAGGCCCTTCCCCCTCTCTTTTATCCAAATTTTGCAAATTGTTATAAACGACAATCATCGGAAGATGTTTATTTTTTAAGGCTTTGGGAGCAAGTTGATTATTTTCTGCTGCCTGAAGGACTGCTTCAAATTCGGGAGCAAGGGTGTGATCACCAATCGTTGGGGATCCTCCATAACAATTGTGGATTTTTACTCTCTCCCCTCCTTTTCCTACCCATGTTGTCACCCCTTGCAAAGAAGGATTATTTGACAAAGTCCCATGTGAGTCATATTCGTCTAGTCCAAAGAAACCAGGAATATGACGTACCATCCCCCCTTCACTTGCGAGTCCCCCCAATGTCTGCATCGGATGAGTCAGCGCATAGTTGATCTGCGCCAGTAAGCCATCAGCAGTATAATGAATTTTTTGCATCTTGTGATGAGAATCTTCTAATTGCTTGGCCAGCCTCTCTCCTGTCACTTCTTCTTCATCCCCCTCGCCTTGAATGGACGTATTTCTGATAATGCTTCTTCCAACATCACAATAGGCATCCATGGAAGGAGTTTCATTCCAGATAGCGCTCGCCAAATGATGCAAGAACTTCACACACGGCTGAGCAGGATCATGTTTTAATGCCTGATAAACCGGATGTGAAAGAGCTTCTCTCAGTGCTGCAATAAAGGCTCGATTTGCCGATGTGGGATCACTCTTCTTCTGATCGCGTAAGCTTTTAAGCAGTTCTGTAAGCGAGACTTCAAATGTTTTGACCTCCTTTTCAATCTTGTTTGCGGCAATTGTCCTCTTTTTCGTTTGACGGGAAATTTTTTCCCAATTTAACGATGTCAGATCGTTAATCTCCAAGTGAAAATATTCGCGAGTGATATCATTGATAAGGCTCTGAGGAAAGGTTTTGCTATCAAAGTCAAGGGTGTCCACGATGAGGGCATCTGTTAATGCTTCTATCCACCCAGGATTAAAAGATTCCTTTCGAGCTAACCCTCGCAATAATTGGCGAGCGCCTCTCTTTTGTTCTAACATAGGATCAGTTAACTCATCCTGAATGCCTTGGATCAATTGTTTAGCGCCTTCTTCAGGAGGGAGATCCTGAATGTCTGCAAAATGATCCACGAGCACCCGCTGCATTGTCTCAAATTTGTCTGTTTCTTCTCTTGTTTTCATCTCACGAATCGCTCTCAAAACAGAATCTGGATAAAAATAAGTCGTATACTTTTCCTTGAGGTAGATTCCGAGATGATAAATCGCCAGGAAAGGAAGGAGAAAAATCAGAAAAACCAGGCTCACAATCAATCCCACCTTGCGCATGATAGAGGTGAGAACTCCTATGCCTGTCTCTTTTTCAATTCTACGCTGCGCCGCAAATTGTTGGATCGGCAAGGCATTGACGGGGCAAATCGATGTTTGAACTTCCCCATCTGTTTTATTTAAAGTGTGTATTGGGCTACAATTATTTTCCATCATAACCATTACCTCAATAATTAATTGTTTTTGATTTAAATTTATCGTTTAATAACTGTAATAAAATATACAAATTTAGTCAATAATTTAATTCCTCTCACAGTTGACACCTTGGTCGGAATGAACGAACCATGGGGTGGAATGAAATGATAAAAAATGGTACGCGTAAAAGAAAAGGGGGGAATATGTTTCAATTCTTAACATCCCGTTTAATAGGCTCTTTGTTTGCTGCATTGTCTTTCTTGCCGATTCCATTTAGCACATTAGCCGCTCATAGCGGTGGGGGGGGAGGAGGCCATGAACATGGCGGCTCTGGAGGAGGACACGGACATGGTGGCTGGGAGGGTCATGAACATGACCACTGGCACGGACATCATGATTGGCATGAGCATCATCATGGCTATCATGGTTGGCATGGATATGACTACGGGTATGGTGGGTTCTACGGAGGTCCGGGTTACTATGATTATCCTTACTACTACAACTATTACTACCCGGATCCATCATACTACACGAATTATTATTACCCATCCTATCCATATAATGGTTATTATTATCAAAATGACTATCCCATGACAAATTAGTGAATGCTTCAAACTTGGATCACTGTTAGGTGATAAAGGAGGATTCGATGTTAACGTTCCTTAGATACTTATGTTATTTCTCTCCATTTGTCCTGATCTTAACCGACTCCCACTCATTGGAAGCGGTTCTTGGCACGTGGGGAACAGACAATGATGAACGAGGGGCATGGGGAGGCAATGGAGGATGGTGGGGAGAGAGCCGGAGCAACTGGTATGGACGTGATGGTTACCGCAACCTTAACTCTAGGAGTAGGAAATGGCGGCATAATGGCAACATCTACACGGATACCTATCCTTACGATCGGCAATATGATGATGGCAATCACGTAGACAGAGGGGCGCTTGACTTCAATTTAACTTACCCAGTCAACGACCCCCTCCCTAAAGGGAGGGGCTTGTGCAAACCATCCCGAAGTTGACCCGTCTAGGCCCTAAGTTTAACTCAGGGCTCCGTGAGGAGCGAAACCATAGGAGCCGTGGGGTGCTTCTCCAGCCCCGTGCTCGACGTCAAGGGGTTAAAAGGGTCTGCGGGTTAAGCCAGTGCCGCTTGCATACAAACTAAACTGCTCCATCAGATGGGCGAGGAGACCCTGACTGGGCTAAGTCAAGTCCGGATCACCGCAAAGAAAATGAGTGAGGCGAGTCTTTGTGTTAGACAAAAATAAACAACTTTTCATGCCCTGCCATCCTACCCGTGCGAGGCAGGATCGGCGCTTCCTCCCGCGACTGAAGGGGCGGGCTTCCGCGCCGTCAATTCTATAAAGCCTTAAAGTTCCACAGATGAGAGCGGGTTCCCAGAGTATCCACGCGGTTCATTGTCCGTTGGGTCGCTTTGAGCCAGAAGTGTTTCCGTGTCCATAACAACGGAGAACATGAGCGGTTAAGGAAATTTTCTTTCCCCAATATTCCTTTGTAGATTTGTCTAGATTTTTAGAAGCAGTGTCAAGAGAGAAAAAGGCGCACAAATAGATGCCTGAATTCGCTTAACAATTCTATAGAGACAAATAACGCTAAAAGAGAAAGCAGCGCCTTTCCTCCAGGTAATTGGGGATCAAAGGGAAGAGAGAGAGAATAGCGTCCACGCCAAGCCATCACAATCGGGAGAAGGCCCAACAATAAGGCACTCCCAAATCCCCCTGCATAGTCAAGGGCTATTAAAAAGATGTGAGGATAACTAATAGCAATCACCAATGGAGGGAGCAAGACAGGAAAAGCCAAGAGGAGCTTCCCTCGCGTATCTTTTTGAATCCCTAATCCGTCTGCAAAGAAATCGCGTAAACCCAAAGCGACTCCTAAAAAAGAAGTGATCATCGCAAAAAATGCAAACCCTTGTCCCAACGCATAAACGGCTTGATTATCCATGAAAAACTTAAGAGAATAGACCCCGTTTTTCCCCTCTCGAAGGGCCTCTTTTAAGCCATGGACCCCTTCAAGAGGAACAATCCCCAAAATTAGCGCTTCCCAAATCGTGTAGGCAATAAAGGGAATAAAACTACCTATGAGAATGGCTTGACGAATGTTTTTAGCCTCATGATCCATGAAAGAAGCCAGGGTGGGGACAATTCCTTGATAGGCAAAAGAGACAAAAGCAATCGGTAAAACCCTTAGCGAGTAAGACCAATCCTCATGCTTGAGGAGTGCCGGCTGCACATCATGGAAGCCAAGAAGAACAAATCCAGAGTAAGATAAGGCCAACGCAAGCACCAACCACATATTCAGATGCGTGGCTCGTGCAGTCGAAATCAAAATCAGAGGGGCAAATAAAATGACGAAGAGAAGAGGACCCAGCCAATCAGGGAGACGATGCTGAGACAACTCAACGAGAATATTGCCGCATCCGACCATATAGGCTACTGTAAGACAGTAGAAAAGGAAAAGATAGACGCTCCAAGAAAAATACTTGCCCCCCCTTCCCAACGTCCGTTGAGCCATCGAAACGATATTCGCTTCTCGTTTCATCCATTGCGAAATTTCTAAAAATAGAAGACCTGTGCTTGCCATGAAAAGCCAGCAGAGTAGATAAATCACAATTGAAGGTAAAAAGCCTGCCAAGCCTGTTAAGACAGGAAGGCCTAGCATTCCTCCCCCCACAGTCGTTCCTGCGACTAGCAGCGATCCGCCCAAAACGCTTCCTTTATGATCCACTTTCCCCCGCTACTCAACAGTGACGGATTTAGCCAGATGGCGTGGATGGTCAATGTCCATACCTCTGAGCTGAGCGATGTTGTAAGCAAGCAATTGAGTGACGACAGTCACAGGAATCACAGCTAATTCATCCCTTGAAACAGGAACATAGATCACATCATCTACAATTTCTTCCAAGTGCCGATCTTTTTGAGAAGCAATGGCCAAAATTTTTCCATGGCGTGCTTTGATTTCCATTAAATTGCCTAAAAGTTTGCCATACGTGATGCGATCAGCGCATAAGGCAACCACGGGGCATTGTTCACCGATCAAAGCCAGGGGGCCATGTTTGACTTCACCTGCCGCATATCCATTAGCATTAATATAGGACATCTCTTTGAGCTTAAGAGCTCCTTCCAAACAGGTCGGATACATGTAACGGCGCCCAAGAAAAAAAAAACTTTCATAATCGACATATTTTCTTGCGATTTCAGCAATATAAGACGCTTGATCTAGCACCGTTTGCACTTGCTCAGGCAAGTGGAGAAGCTCTTCCAGAATCTCCTGTCCTTCAGTTTTATTCATATGGCGCATTCTGGCCATTAACAGAGTAAAAAGAGATAAAACAACGACCTGACTTGTAAAGGCCTTAGTCGAACAAACGCCAATTTCTGGACCCGCTTTCAAAAAAAGAGTCTCATCTGCCTCACGAACTAATGTTGACCCTTGCACATTGCATACTCCCAAAACCCTTGCCCCCTTGGCCTTGACTTCGCGTATCGCAGCGATGGTGTCAGCTGTTTCTCCTGATTGACTGATCGCAATAACAAGAGTGCCCGGCGGTATAAGGGGATTTTTATAGCGGAATTCGGAAGAAATTTCTACTTGAGCAGAAATGTGAGCTAGCTCCCCCAGCATATAGGCAGCAATACAGCCTGCGTGCCACGAGGTTCCACACGCTAAAATCAAGACCCGTTCCACTGAAAGGAGATCCCTATCCTCAAAAGTGAGTTCCTCAAAAATCGCTGTCCCATATTCGACAACAAAGCGAGAGGCAAGCGCATTGCGAATCGTCTGAGGCTGTTCATAAATCTCTTTAAGGGTATAATGTTCAAACTCACCCTTGGAGGGTTCTCCAAATTCCTGTTCAAGAAGACAATATTCCTTATCAATCGACGCGTGGGTCGAATAAACATGTTGGGTCTCTGCTTTGATGATGGCAATTTCTGAATTGGAGAGATAAATGGCCTGGCGTGTGTAGAAAGCGAATGCACGGGGATCCGATGAAAGGAACGCTTCATGGTTGCCTATTCCAATGACAAGGGGCGCTTCATGGGCAATGGCAATGATTTGATCAGGAAAATCACGATGGACAAGAGCCACAGCATAAGCGCCCTTAAGCTGAGCAACAGCCTGTTGTATGGCACCAAGAAGATCGCCATCATAATGGTAAGCAATCAAATGAGCCACCACCTCTGTATCGGTCTCTGAAACAAAAGAAACCCCTTGGTCTTTTAACCCCCTCCGCAAATCATCGTGATTTTCAATAATCCCATTATGAACTAAGGCGAGAGATCGTTCCTTATCGAAGTGAGGATGCGCATTGACTTGCGTGGCTTTCCCATGGGTTGCCCAACGGGTTTGAGCAATGGCGGCTGGAACCTGGAATGTTTGCTTCCTGACTTCCCTTTCCAATACGGAAATTTTTCCCACCTCTTTCGAAAAAACAATTTGATTCTCCTGAACTCCAGCCAGTCCAGCCGAATCATAGCCTCGATATTCTAAACGCCTCAGTCCTTCAATGACAATATCGATCGCATTCCTTGCTCCGACATACCCAAAAATTCCACACATCAGCTGCTCCCTATTCCCATTTCCTCTCGTACGATGTCAGCCACTCCCTGAGCCAATTGAATCACCTGTTTATGCCGACTTCCCTCGACCATCACGCGACAAATATTTTCCGTTCCAGAATAACGGACAAGAATCCGTCCACTCTTTCCTAGGATCTTTTCAACATTTCCGATGGCCTCATTTAACCTGTCTAATGATTCCAAAGGCGGCTTTGAAGCGACTTTAACATTGATACAAGTCTGTGGATAGCGCTGGATAAAAGAAGCAAGGTCCGATAGCTTGGCGTCATTCTCAATCATGATGCGCAGCACCTGCAAAGCACAGACAAGTCCATCTCCTGTTGTATTATGATCCAGAAAAATGACATGTCCACTTTGTTCGCCTCCTAGGTTCGCATCATGCTGTAACATATCTTGAATGACATAACGATCGCCTACTTGCGATTTCACAACCTCGATCCCCAAATTTTCCATCGCTTTAACAAAACCCAAATTGCTCATCACAGTCGCCACAACGCGATGATTTCTGAGTAAATTTCGTTGATCCATGTCGCGTGCACAAATGGCCAAAATCGTATCGCCATCAATGATCTGCGCATTCTCATCCACCATGATCACCCGATCGGCATCTCCATCTAAAGCAATGCCGACATCTGCACGATGTTCAATGATCCCTTTTTGCACGATGGCAGGGTGCAAGGAGCCAGAATTTTGATTGATATTGAGTCCATCGGGCTGCACCCCATAACTAAAGACCTTCGCATCGAGTTCGCGAAAAACCAAAGGACCTACCTTGTAACCTGCTCCATTGGCACAGTCGAGAACGATGCTCAAATTCTTGAGCGATTGCCTTCTCGGAAAGGCGGCTTTGACAAATTCAATGTAACGCCCGTCGGCATCAATAATTTTTGTATTTTTACCAAGATCATTGTCCTCAGGCAGACAATCTTGAAAATGGTTTTTAAGGACCATGGACTCTATTTCTTTTTCCCACACATCGGGAAGCTTAAAACCTTCAGAATCAAAGAATTTAATTCCATTATAATCGTAAGAATTGTGCGAAGCGGAAATCACAACTCCTGCATCGCAGAGCAGTGCACGGGTAATAAATGCGACGCCAGGCGTCGGTAAAGGGCCTACCATTAAAGTGTCTACCCCCATGGAGCACAACCCTGCAATGAGGGCATTTTCAAAGACATAGCACGACAAACGGGTGTCCTTTCCAATGACAACGCGCGCTTTTCTCGATGAGCGATGGCGCAATACTTTCCCCAATGCGCGCCCAAGAGCCAATGCAACTTCCGGAAGCATGGGGAGTTGATTTGCCCTTCCCCTTACCCCATCCGTTCCAAAAATTTTAAACCCACTCTCTTCTGCCACGCCTCTACTCCACCTGTCCATCTATTCTATCGATTTTCTTCCGATTTGCAAGACTTTTTCCTTTTCAAGAATTGGATTTGGACCTCTATTTTATCCAACGTTGAGGGAGAAGACGAAGAAATAAGGAAGTTCAACAAGACTCTTTCACATCGCACTCAAATAATTGTAAATAAATTATATTATTCTTATAATAAATATTATTGTAAATATCATTTTTAAAACAGATTTTTACTGTTTTTATTTGTTTTTATAAATATTTATTACTTATGGTGTTTTTATGGTTAATGAAAATTATAATCATTTTGTTCCAAATTATAATTCAACTTATAATTTAAACCTGATTGTTAATCCTGAAAAAAAAGGTAAGCCCTCAAAAAGTCATAATGGAAATATCGAAAGTATTATTAAAGACAAAACAAAAAAAATAAAAAATACTAAAAAAAAAGATTTAAAACAAATAAAAATTGTAAAAGAATGTTTAAAAAGAAAAGAAAAAAAACCAAAACTAATTAAAAAACTTCAAAATATAATGATAGAAGCTTTTAAACCTGAACAAAAGGATCTGGATCAACAGCGAAAGCTAATGTTAAACGATCCCAATGAGGAGGATTTATCAAGCGCCCTTTCAAAAGGAGAGGGTGCTGCAGACAAGGCGGATGGCTCAGAGGATCATATGTATTTCGGTTTAGAAACGGTGACTGCAACGAAGCCAACATTATTAGAACCTGCAAAAATCGTGAGTGATAATGATCTACCAGAGATCTGCTTATTCAAAGAGTTCAAAGGTGACGTCAGCTCTGAATTAAAGATTCCTACGCCTCTGCCTCCGCCTCCAAGAGATGAAACCCTTGAACAAGAGTTTTTTGGAGAGAACAGGCTTGTTAAGGGCTATAAGCAGCAAGGATCGGATTTTAGCGATAACCATCTACTTTTTTATGCGAATCAAGGGTTACTCGAGGAATATGCAAAGAAAGAGGGAGTCGATGAGGAAACTAAAAGCCGACTTCGCTTAGCTGCCGCACAGGGAATGGGTAAAGCCGCTCCTCTCTCTCTCAAAGAAACAACAACCTATGAGAGACAAATTTCTCCCCTAAACGCGCAGGCGCTTCTGTATCACCGAAGCCACGACAATAAATTCATAGATGATGTTAATGCCGAATATTCTCCCCTCTTCAAAGGAGCGAACGCTTATGTGATCGATAATCCCAAGCAGGTTTGTGAAACATTAGATCGTCAGAAAACAGTGCTTCCTATAAATAGTATAGAAGACTTTAAAGCACTACTCACAGACTTACATACTAAAACAGAGCAAAAGTCACTATGGATAGACTTCACCCCTTTGCTCGGCCGTGAAACCAATCAGGAAAAAGTCAATGATGTCCTTAAGGACCTTCAAAAAATCGTCGCAGATTGTTTTGCCAACCCAGAATTAAAACATCCAAATCGAGTTAAACTGTTGTCCTTTCTTGCGAACATTCACCTCATTGCCTTTGTCAACGATGGTGACTTAAAGATAATGCTGGCCTCAGACAATTTTCTTTTTATTGACCGCGAAAAACTTTTTAGATCTTTTTCCAAGGATGAAATGGAGCCATTCTATCGGTTTCAGGGGAGGGAAAAGGAGATGATTCAACTCATGTTAAGTGGAACGGGGGGGATGCCAACCATGGATCGATCAAAAGAGGTTCTGCTTAAACGCGTTAAAATCGACAACGAAGACTTCAGTCCATTTACAGATATCACATTGTCCGCCTACAGTGTTGATGTTCTAAAACCAAGAGCGGTTCAAGAACCAGAAGCGCTTCAAGAACCACGTCTTAACGAATTTACGTTTAAGAAATTTTTCGAACAACCTGTAGTAAAGGGGTTTAAGCAGCTTGGAACTGTGAAAGGAGCCCCTCCCTTCCTGGAAGTTTTAACAGAAGCAACCTGGCTTCTTTGGAAGGAGTTTGAAACACTCGATATAGATAAGAAATTTGAAGAAAAAGGACTGACCGGACTTCTTCCGTACAGCTACCACGTCATGCTCACCGCCATGCAAGATGCTGTCTCTCGGTTTCCAAAAGACAAGGGGGAATTTATTCCACTGTCTCCAGAGCAGAAAAAAAAGAACTTTATTGCATTTATGAATGATCTTGAAGTATTGCATTTAGGCATACAAAATATTTTGTGTATCCTACAGCCTTATAATGATCAAGCATTGGCTGAGTCTTCGATTAAATACCTTCGGTCGACGTCAGTGATACCGCCCGATTTGGCAGACCCCATCGTGGTTCCTAAGGCATCAGCCATGCGAGTCTTTTCAAGTGCTCTTGCGAGTGTTGAAAAGCAATACATTGCTGATAAAAAAAAGGGTGAGATCAATACCCTCGTTTTAAAAGATTCTTATTACGAATCTACAGGACTTCTTGGAGAGGCGAAGAATTACCATGTTACTAAGCTAGAAGGAGATAAGTTTACAGAAAATGACGAAAATACAATCCATGATATCGCTGAAGAGTTGGGTAATAAAAAATTAGACCTTTTTTTATGCGAATTCGAACATAACATTTCTTTGGATAGGGTGTCTTATAAAGTTGAAAAGGTTAAGGAACAAGTCAAGGCATTATTTAACCATGACATCGCTGCCGATAAGCTGACCGTGATTATCGATACAACCCTTGATTTAGTAGACTCTAATCATATTAAAACACTTCTAGAAGATTCCGATATTAAAAAATTAATCAAAGAAGGAAAGCTCAATATTGTTCTTAATCGAAGCGCTCAAAAATTTGATATGGTTGGTCAGGATAATTATTCAGGAGGCATTGCAACTGTTTTCAATGAGCCAAAGGCGTTTTCAGCTTTTAATGAGAGAATGACCGATAAAGACGATCAGTTGACCGGCCTAAGTTATCAAGGATTAACTCATCTTCTCTCTCACCAAGAAATGATTGATAAATATCGTCGAAAAGTCATGGAAAATACCCGTAAACTCTATGATGCGATTCCAAAAGAAGCCATCTACGTTAAGGACTCCACTAGTCGAACGCAAGTTTCAGAGATTGAGACGACACAACCTCTTTTTCTAGATATTAAGTTTCCAAATCGTCCAAGTTTAGCGAACAAATTTGTTAATTTTTTGCATCGATTTGCTAGCAAGAATGAGCTGTTTTTAACTCAACGATCAAGTTTTGGCTTTGCGAATACAAATCTTACGGTAATTGGTGAAGAAAAAATTCGGATCAATCCGGGACTGGAAGATGAAGAAGTGATCAAGAAATATGCAGAATTCTTTAGCAAATGGTCCAAATATTCAGATACACTTTAACTCAACGATTAAGCTTTGGCTTTGCGAATACAAATCTTAAGGTTATTGAACGAGAAAAAATTCGGATCAATCCGGGACTGGAAGATCAAGAAGTGGTCAACTTCATCGGATATTCACAAATCAACAACCCCTCTCTAAAGAGAGGGGCTTGTGTAAGCAAGCCCGGAGTTGACCAGCCTAAGCGGGAATTGCTGTTTTTCTTCCTTAAGGATTGACTTTTTCGTTCCTAGGCACTACCCTTGCTATTAATGTCCAGGAGCAGACCTCTCGTGCAACCAAAGATTTACTTTGCCAAAGAACATGATATCGATCGTTCGTTCATTGACTTAGATGCTCTCTATGTTCTTGAAAGACTCCGTCAAGCAGGGTTTATTGCTTATCTGGTTGGTGGAAGCGTACGGGATCTTCTGATCCGGAAAAGGCCTAAGGATTTCGATATCTCCACCTCTGCGCGACCCGAACAGATCAAAGCGATCTTTCAACGTCAATGCATTCTCATTGGACGCCGTTTTCGATTGGCTCATGTTCGCTTTGGTCGAAAAGTCATAGAGGTTGCCACGTTCCGTACTGGCGAGAACGACAGCGACCTCATCGTTCGAGATAATGAATGGGGGACACCTCAACAGGACGTCCTGCGGCGCGATTTTACGATGAACGGCCTTTTTTATGATTCCTCTAATCACTCTATCATCGACTTTGTGGGTGGATGGGAAGACGTCCAACAACATGTGCTGCGAATCATTGGAGATCCCGAAATTCGGTTTAAGCAAGACCCAGTCCGGTTATTAAGACTCCTGAAATTTCAGGCGCGCTATGGTTTTAAGATCGCTCCGACCACCGCAGCTGCCATCGAAGTGTGTCGCGAAGAAATTATTAAGAGTTCTCCTGCACGCATTTTAGAAGAGATCTTGCGGATGTTGGAATCGGGAGTCTCTGCCCTCTTTTTCCGATTGCTTGCTGAGCATCACTTTCTCGGCATTCTCTTTCCTCGCCTAATGCAGAGTTTGCGAACCCCTGAAGGAAAGATCATTTTCCATTATCTCGCCTGTGCTGATCAGCTCTACCAACATAAAGGAGAAAATACTCTAGATCGCGCCGTCTTAAGCTGTTGCTTAATTTATCCCTTGTTGGAGCACGAATTGCATCGACAATTTTTGAGTCAAAATCATCTTCCCCATATTGGTGAAATTACCCTCACCGCCTCTTCCCTGATCAAAGATATTCTGATTCGTGCTTTTTCTCATTTTCCCCGACGCATCACTGCCACAATGGTGTCTATTTTGGTTGCTCAATACCGCATCACACCTCTATCGAGTAAGCGTCATTACCGGGAAAAATTCTTCCATCACAAAGATTTTGACTTAGCCCTTAATTTTTTGAAATTGCGTGCTTTAGTCGATGCAAAGTACGTGGATATTTACACCTCTATTCGCAATCAATACCGTCAGCTTGTGGGCCATGGAGAGCGCAAACATCACCCTCCGCCTCGCCATCGGTCTCCTCCTCATCCCTAATTCCTGGTGTTTGGGTCAACGCTAAAAATCCTAGAAATTGAGACATTTTTTAAGGCATGATTCAAGCTTAGGCGACTGTTAGGTTACAGGCGATAGCGCTGAAATTGCTTGATTTGCGAGGCATCGCCTTAAGTGATGGGTAGGCAATAAAGCAGGTGAGATCAATCCTTGCAGACTTTAGCTAAGCCCAAACTCAACTTTTAGAATGGGGAGAGATGACTGTTCCCTAAGTTTGAGCCATCCCTTTTTTAATGAGTTAAATTTTAGATTGTGAAAAAAGTGATCGGTAGGTTACAATCTCGCTTCGTCTATTATACCCATTTATTATACCCATTCTACTTGAAGAGTTGGAATGCGTATATTAAAAAACTTAAACATAGGCGTCAACGACCCCCCCTAAAGGGAGGGGCTTGTGCAAACAATCCCGAAGTTCACCTGTCTAGGCCCTAGGTTTAACTCAGGGCTCCGTGAGGAGCGAAACCATAGAAACCGTGGCGTGCTTCTCTACCCCCACGCTCTACGGCAAGTGAGCGATTAAGCCGTCAATTCTATGATTCAAACTTGGCAAACAGTTAAGTCACAGCCATCAATCGCTAGAAGCGATTGGCTAAATGATAACCATCTCACTTGTGACCGAACGATGACTCAAATTTGAACCCTACCTAAAAACAAAGGACATTTATGATCAATCTTCCTCCTCAAGCAGCAAATCAGACCTCATTCACGTCAGCCTTTATACCAGAAATTGATCGATACTTTTCGGAACCAGTCACAATGGCAACGGCAATAAAGCAAATCGCTACTTTAGCAAAAGCAACAATATTCTCAGGAGTCTTGGGATACATTTATGGCAGACAAACTGGTTTGCCAGCCATCCAATCAGCCAAAGGATGGGCAGGTTTAACAGCCACTATAATGGTAGCTGAAAAACTTTGTGTGACCCTTTTGGCTCAAAATTATTTTGCAAAGATGTTAACCCTTTTGGCGATTCGTGTCAGTTTGCTTGCCGCGATTTTTAAGTTTAACAGTATGGGTCTTTTTGGAAGGAAACTCACGATAGTCATGGTGATTGGCGATTCTTGCGTTCTCGGTGTGATAGCTTATCAAATTTATAAAGACAAGTTGAGTTGATGGCAAGAGGCAAAAAATAGTTCAAAGCGCTTTAAGAACAGGGTGTTGTGCAACCTATTTATTCTCTTGTTATCCCCTTAAAGAACGAAGCCAACAATATTGCTGCCTTGATTAATGAGCTCGAGCCTATCATGAATCATTTAGGAGAAGCATGGGAACTCATTTGTATTGATGATGGATCGACCGATCATACCCGCCAGGTTTTGCATGATCTGCTTCAATATAAAGCTTATTTGCGTGCAATTATATTCAAAAAGAACTACGGCCAGTCCAGCGCTTTTGACGCCGGCTTCAAGGCATCGCAAGGCAAATTTGTGATTACACTCGATGGCGATGGACAGAATGATCCCAAAGATATTCCTCAACTTATTCAATTCATTGAAGATTGCGACCTCGTTTGCGGCATTCGCCTCAAGCGGGAAGATTCTTTGACAAAACGCTTCACCTCTAAATGGGCGAATATTGTCCGCCGTTGGTTATGTGAAGATGGAGTGCAAGATTCAGGATGCTCCTTAAAAGTTTACCGGAAAACTGCTCTTGAACAAATTAAAATGTTTGATGGAATGCATCGTTTCCTTCCTGCTCTTTTTAAGATTGAAGGGTTCCGCATCCAACAAATGGCAGTCAATCACCGTAAAAGGTGGGGAGGGAAGAGCCACTATCATTTTTTTAATCGCTCTTTCAACACGTTAGCCGACTTATGGGCTGTGCATTGGATGAAAAAGCGTCGTTTGCACTACCAAATCGAAACAGAGCTGCGGCCAACGACCCCTCCATAAACGAAGGCGCTTGTGCAAACAAGCCCGATTAAGAGATTCACCCAAGACACTGTCGCCAATGAGCGGGTGGTGATTCATATTTTAATGGAAGCTGCGCTTTCTTCCGCGACTAAAGTCGCCGGTTTCCGCGCCGTCAATTCTGTAAACTGTGACCTAAGTTTGAAGCATCTTCAAGTGGAATAGGTATAAAGACGAAAATTGGCTTGCGAGAAGGACGATCCTCATGTTGCAAGACATATTTCAATCCCCTTATCGAAAATATCCCTTGCGCGGGGGGAAGCGATGTAGAACTTCACCTTTTCTATCAAACCTACTTAAAAAGTTTAATTAGGACGCAACGCTTTAAAGAGGGAGAAGATCTCCTGCATGCCATGACGCAAGCAAGGGGCTTGACAAAATTGGAGCACAAGTGGTTGGCTGAGTGCCAATAGGAGATATTTAGGAAAGTGTTTTTAGTCACTCGTCTAACGCTAGAGCGACATTTGGGCTCAAGCGAAAGCTTCCACCGCTGACGGCTCAGCCAAAATGGCACTCTTTTTGCTTCAGGTGAGTGAGTCAATGTCTGTTTTTTTCCATTGATTTTTTGCGATCATCCATTGCCATTTTCAAATTTTTAAGTTTGCAAAAACAAGGTAATTATAATATAATAAATCTGTTGTATGTTTATAAAAATAATTTCAATTTTAATATAAGGAGATGCATTATGGGCGGATTAAATGTTAACCAAACAATAAATAAAAATCCAATAGGTATAGGAATAGAAGATATAAAAAATGAAAAAAAAACTAACAAAGAAATTAAAACACCTGTTCCAGAAAGTGTTCTTAATACAATGTGGAAGGGCAGTTCTGTCTTAAAGTCTTTTTTATTTAAAGATGCTATTAAAAGAGAAGAGTTAGGAGATAAGTCTATACCAGACATTACAGTTAAAATTAATGAAGATAATAATGATAATAAAGAAATTAAAGAAGCAAAAATTAGATATCGAAACTATTCTGTGTATCCCCCTTATCCTACGCGTCGTATTGAATTGACAAAAGGTCATCATAAATTAATGTGTAAATACATCAAAGGGCATGAAAAAGAAGTAAAAGAATTAGAAGAAAGTGCATCGAAAGGGTCGCCTATTTATAAAAACCTATCGCCAGAAGCTCGTCTTTTTTTTAATAAAATTAATCTAGATCTAATTAAAGAACATTTGAAAGATATTCAAACACTCGCTAATCAAAAAGAAAATGGAAATAATCTAAGTTCTTTTGGAATGGATTATTTTGAAAATGAAATCTATGATACCCTGTCACGTGGTTTAGCTTTTGTTGATAAATCTTTATTAAAAGACATTGAAGTACCAGTTAAACAACCAGATGGGACTTTTGAATTAAAAAAATTTGATATTGAACGGTTTAATCTGAGTGATGGAGAAAAAACAAAAACTGATAAAAGTGAAAAAATTGATCACAACAAAGGGCATCCTATTTTTTTTCTTAAACCACAACAAGGGGAAGGAGTCAGACCCATTGTTGTCGCAAGGGGAACGCTTTTAGCTGACGATGGCAACGATGGCGCAAAAAGCAGCATGCAAGCCGACGGACGTAAGGATCTCTCACTAAAATGGATCATGAATAATAAAGAATTGGCCGCTAAAATGGAAGAGATGTATGGGACATATGGATCCTGTGATGTTTGCGGGCATAGTCTTGGAGGACACGTTGCTCAAATCTTGTCTATCAGATTCCATCATCAGATCGACCAGACTGTCACAATTAGTGCTCCCTTTCTTAGCAACGCTGTGTATGAAAAATGGAAAGAGATCCCAAAAGAACAGCGTCCTCAAGTGATTAATATTTGTGTTGAGGGAGATCTTGTCCCTTCAGGAGGCAAGAAGATCATAGGAACAGCCATTTTGGCCGAACAACAAGATGATCAGGGCAAGATGATAGGGTGTGATAATCCCATAGAACGCCATTTAAAACCCTTCAATAACTCGCAAGTCAGATATGGTGTCATTTATAAGAAAAAAGAGTTGGGCAAAATAATGCGTACTATGGCAACAGCAATGGTGATACTAACGGGTCGATTAATGCAACAAAAAAAAGTCACCGAACACGTGATAGGCACTGGAGAGAGAAAAGAAGCACTCAATAAACTATCAGAATTCATAAGCAAATCTTGCAAACCGGAAACCAAATGTTCTCACACTGATCAAGACTTTGAAAAAAAATTAAAAGAAGATAAATCGGATATCATTCGGTATCTTGAAAAACTTTCACCTGCAGCCATCCAGGTCTTCTGCAATAATGATCAGACTAGGTTCGAAAATTTATTGAATATCGTTGGAAAAGACTCAATTTCGAGCCGCTTAGCTTTAAAAATCTATATCGCTGCAGGCGATAACGACGAGTTGAAGAAGTCAATCACAGAGAGGATCAGTGATGACGCTCAAAAAGCTGTGAGAATTTACGAAGAGCAAAAAGACATTTAGTGACTCACCTGACGCAAAGAGAGTCGCCTTTCGGCTGAGCCAAAGCCCCGGGGCTGGCGCCTCGCAAGAGGCGTCATATTGAACCGATTAGCCGCAGGAGCTTTCGCTTCTGCCTAAATGTCGCTCTATTTGCGTCCTTAAGAAATGAGTATAGCGTTTATTGGCATGGTTCAAACTTGGGGGATTGTTAACAGCTAATCTTAGCGATCTCGCTTCTGACCTAACTTTGACTCAAATTTGAACCATACTCATTTATTGAACAGTGATTGCCCGAACAAGCTGAAGCAGCCACAATAAGAGACACCAACTCTCTTTTGAGAATTTTACCAAGCGAAGAGCGGGGAAACTGTTCAAGAAAGTAGATGTTTCGAATCCGTTCAAAAGGAAGAACACTTTGTTGAAATTGCTTGATCAGTGGAGCGAGCTCTTCTCTGTTTAGGGAGCTGAAAGCTAAGTGAATAGCATGGCCAAGTCGAGCATCTGGCAGAGCAATTAAAGCCAAATCCCCCTTGACGGCGGATTGAAATTGTAATGTGTGGAGATGATGTTCTAAACGGGCCAAATCCACGCTTTCGCCCCCTACTTTAAAGAGAGCGTCCACGCGCCCCCCTATCCTCAATTCTCCGTTTTGTATTGTTCCGCGATCCTCGCTCCTGAGCCATCCATTGATTTTTGGATCGGCAAATTGCACTTTTTGATCTTCCAGATAGGCATACACGCTTAAAAGAGAGGGTCCTGAAAAATAAAGGCATCCCTCGCACTCACGCGCTCGAATATGCGGCAGAAGCTTTAACATCGGCATTTGCCGTTCTCCTCCCCTTTCTAAAGGGGCTGTTGCGACTTGTGATCCACATTCTGTGAGCCCATAACTTGGCAAGATCGGCCATCCCAAGGCAACCGCTTTTTCATAGAGAGAGGAAAGCAATGCTCCTCCTCCAATAATGATCGCGCGCACATGGGCAGGAGGAGGACGTCCAAGGGTCACTATATCATGCAGCTGAGCAGGCACTAAAGCACTTAACGTTCCCTTCATTTCTTTAAGGTAGCCATAAAAATCTTCTCCCTGCCATTTGCTCGAATATTTTTCTCTGAAATCATAAACAGAAGCACCGCTTAGGTAAGCGCGTGCCCAAATCGCCAATCCCCCCACATGAAAGGAAGGAAGAGCATTCACCCATCTATCTCCCTGATCGCTTTTCAAATGGTTATTGACACTCTGTGCTGACGCCAAGAGGGCCTCTTTTGATAACCCTACCCATTTTTGTCCAGAAGATCCCGATGTCGATAACCATACGTGGCCTGACCAAGGATGGGCTGCCTTTAAAAGGGTGCTAAAGCGCTCCTGATCCTCTGTTGAATGGCGAGGATTGAAGAGCACATGAGGTTGTGGGCTTGCCCAGCAGATATTCATTTCAACACAACCCATGTGAGTTGATCCAACTCTTGATCAAAACCACATCCAGTTCCCGACGGAAGAATAAAGCCAGGACCCTCCCCATTCAAATGGCGACTAAACGCATTCGGTCGATACACATGATGCGATAATAAACCATGAACGAAGGAGCCTAAAGGATCGATTTCAGACGCAATATAGGCGGCGGTGACCTGTCCAACAGGGTGTCCAAGATAGGAGGTCACAATCCGTGTTTGATGAGTCCATTGCTGCCAATCTGCGAATGATTGTAGAGCCGGTTTGATGATGAGAATCTGAGCAGATTCCGGCTTATGGCAAGCATGATGAACGTGCCGATCGGAGGCTAAAACCCATCCCTCTTTTTGAATGGCCCTCCATTCAGAGGGATTAAAGGGGAAGGGATCTTCAATGAAATCAATCTGTTGTTCCAGCCCCTCCAGGGAGCGTAAAAAATGACGAAAGGTTTGAGGCGTCAAAGACTCATTCAAGTCAAGCCTGAGTTTAAGAGAGGTTTTCGAAAAAAGGAGACGAATCCTTTTTGCTTGGTGCTCGATATCAGCTTTTCCCTTCAATTTGAGATGTGTGTAACCTTGTTGAACAATTTTTTCCACCTTCTCTGGGGTGCAATCAAGCAGATGCGTGACCAAAAAATGGCTCCGCGGAATCTTTCGATGCGTGAATAGGCTTTTCCCTTTTGCTCGACTTTCCCCATCCAAAAAGGCACATTCCAATGCACAGTGGGTGAGCGGTGTCAGCTCTCCTTGAGCGAGTTTTTGAAGCTGCTCGTTTAACAGAAAATCTCCCCTTTCAGGCCATGGGTGACAATCTGCATACCCCATGATTCCTGAATCAAAAACAACCTTCAGCAGCGCTCCTTCCCTTCTCAACGGAGACGAAGTGGCTTCCAGCTCATAAGTCGCATAGCTAACATTCATAGAATTGACGGCGCGGAAACCGGCGACTCCAGTGGCGGGAGGAAGCGCCGACCTTGTTGTTATGTTTTCTAGATTTTTTTTAACAAAAATCACCAATTGACGGAAGGCTTCTTCCTTCAGTCAGGCGAGGAAGCGCTGCTCCCGTTAAAATATGTCTATGAATAACCCTCAGCCCTTTGACAGAGGCTGCAGTGTCGTGCGTGAATCCCTTCAAAAACTCCACAGGGTGTTTTTAAAGTTTCCTGTAACTCGCACGGCGACGGGTCGCCGAGAGTGGCCTTGTTTTTTTCCTGATCGAACAACGGCTTGGACAAGGTCTCCTGTTTGAAAGCCAGGCATTTTGCTTCGCGGTGCTTCGTAGAAAACCAAAACGATCCCCTAAGCACTGCTGAAGCCATCCTCTGCCCCTCGCTGTCCTCTCTAGTCTAGAGGTTTCTTTGGGAATGATGAGCCTTGTCTCGAAATGACCTCCGCATGCTGCACGCCTCCCATGTTCTTTGGGAAGACATGGCTTCATTCGATGGCATTTTGTCTGCGCTCCACTCCAAAAATCCTCTTTTTTCCCAGGGAGAAAAGAGCTTCGCCAACGACTTTCCTCGATCCGTTCACCGCTATGGTTTCTTTCAATCTCTTTTTGCTTAAGCAAAGAATTTGATCGACTTTTCCAGGGTCTTTTAAAAAGAGGTAGAGAGTCAGCTTTCCCTTTTTTTGATGGCAGCTTTGGGAGCAGATGAAGAGAGGGCTCACGCGAACCGTTCCTCCCAAACTTTTGGGGAGAATCGGGTCGATTTCACGTCGGACATCCCTTGCTCCACAATAGGCGCTTTTCCATTTTTCGAGGAGAGATTCTCTCACGTCGTCACCGAAAAGAGTGGCCTCTTGATAAGCGAT